>Ga0206680_10000967_pt1 | contig 10345 bp, 6 predicted proteins | sample M115012015metaG_FD_160124 | JGI IMG/M metagenome (GOLD analysis project Ga0206680, IMG submission 160124) | Ammonia-oxidizing marine archaeal communities from Monterey Bay, California, United States - M1 150m 12015 | ecosystem: Environmental > Aquatic > Marine > Intertidal zone | place: USA...
AATCGTCCGGCACTTCGCCCAGTTCGGTTTTTTCAAAATTGGTTTGGTACAGCGGCTCCGTCGCATGTGCCGTCAATGCCGCCAAGCCAAGCGCTAATAAAAAACACGATGGCATCTTGGAGTGAGGTCGTGTCCATCGCTTTTTTAAACGCAGAGAATGAGCAGACGCAGAGAGTCTCAGAGGATGCGCAAAGCGTCGCTGACTTGATTTGCTTTTCATTAAATAATTCAATTCCGTCTCAATCCCTCCAGGAGGTTGCCGCGCAGCGAGAGTGTTGTGGCAGTCCATGTCCAAAGACCGGCGAATAATAGCACGCTGCCAAGCGTCAGTCCGAGGAGAGCGTAGGGCGCATCGGCGGTTGGGGAAAGCATGGCGGGCAGCACGGCCAAACCGGCGGCGATGGTGCCAATAAGCAGTCCGCCAATTAGAAGGCTGATGTATTCGATCAACACAAAGCGCTTGATCGAGTTTTTCTCAAAGCCAATTGCCCGCAGAAGAGCAAGTTCGCTTTTGCGTTCCTGTACGTTGCGCATCACCACGACTCCCAGGCCCAGGCTGCCGAGCAACAGGCCGAGTCCGCCGAGCACTTGAAAGGTTTTCAAATAGGTATTTTGCACGGCGTTGAGTTCGCCAAGGCGTTGTGTGGTGCGCACCCATTCAAAGCCGTGGTTTTCCATCGCGTTGTTCAGTTCGTCGCTGATCTCTTTTATTTTCACCGCGGGGCCGTCGATCAAAAAGACCCGGTACCCGCTTTCACTTGGGAACCTCTTGATGAAGTCGGATTCCGGGATGATGAGGTTGCCCTGCAGGATACTGTCGGCCAACTGAGCGATGAATTTCACCTTGAACGCGTTTCCATGCTCGTCGATATAATCGAGCGTGTCACCGAGCTTTTTGCTCTTCATCGGATCGCCACCACTGAGCGCCCACATCATCACACTTTGATCCGCGATTACCGGCACCATGTCGTCCGTAAGGTTGAGTGTCTGACGGGCTGTCTCAAGAATTGACCAGGGGTTGTCGCCGGTTTCCAACCCATCTAACGTGTCGATGATGGTGAATTTTCCGAGGAGCATTTCGGGGCGACCCCCGAGAAGGCGAGGTTCCTGTGCGAGATTGAGATTGAGGCAGTTGGCTTGATCGCCGTCTCGAAGACGAAACGGAACGAAGTTCACGTTTTTGATGATGTCTTCATCGATGCTGTAGAAATCCTCCCGGTTTGCGGCGTCGTTCATGTCGTGAACGACAGGGATACTGGCTTCGCCCATTAACTCAAAGCCGCCTGTACCTGAGGTGGGTATGTTTGCGTCGATAGTTGCATCTTTCTGGAATACGCCGATGGAGGCAATCATGAAACTGCCGCAAGCCAACATGCCGACTGTGGCGATGCTGCGCCGGCGACGACGCGCGGCGTTCCGTTGACCAAGGCCCGAAAGAGACAGTCCATCTGCCTGGCTAAGCGCCCTGACCCTCGCCAAGCCTGTGAGTCTCGCGGAGGTGAAGGCCAAGCCGGAGAGCAGGAGCAACGCACCTGCGGTGAAGAAGGAATTGGGCGACAGTTGCGAGCCGCTTGCGACTGCCGAACCAACGGAACCAATTGTGCAGAGAAATAAAACAACCGCGATGATGGAGGTGCGCTTGGATGATTGTGTGCTGCCATCAATTTCCTGTGACCCGCCTGCGAGGAGTTCGCGGGCAGTTTGTTTTTTTAACTTTTGCAACGTCCACCAGATGGTTCCAAGAGCGACGAAAAATGCCATCGATGCGCCGGTAACCCAGGCGATACCAGTACTGTGATACGTGAGCGTGGCGGAGGAGACAGCGTCTTTCCAATTCGTCGATAGCGCATTGAGCATGGCCCTGGCGAAAAGCGATCCGCCACCACTGCCAACGATGCAGCCGGCGATCGCGATCAGTCCACCCTCGAGCAAAAGCATGCGCCGAACTCGCCTGGCCGGGATGCCGAGGGCCAGCAGGGTGCCGGTTTCTCGTGTGCGTTTTTCCATCGTGAACTGGAAGAGCAGTGAAATGAGCATCACGGCGGCCGCGATAAGAAAGAAGCTGAAGCTCATAAACAGTTGCCCAAAGTCCATGGCATTTTTTACGGAGCTCGAAGCCTGTGCGCTCGAGGGTTGAAAAGTGAGGCCTGTGTCCGTTGGGCTCAGTTTGCCGAGTAACGCTTGGCCTAGTTTGTCGAGCGCGGCCTGGCCATTTTGCGGATACCGCACGGCGGTGAGATTGCCGAAGCGGTTACTCCAGATTTCCTGTCCCGAAGCCAGGCTGATGAACGCCTTGGGCGTGCCTTTGTATTGGTCCCAGTAGTCTTCGTCCTTGTCGCGAATGGCGTCGAGATCCATCGGGAAACCGGTGTCCCAGTCGGCGCAGTTTGCGGAGTCGGTCATGCCGGGGAACTCCGGCATCAGCGTCCGGTCGGCGCGCGGATCGTCCATTGAGATGATGCCTCCAACGGTGAACTTGGCCGTGCGCTCCTCGAGTTGGCGCATGGTGCCAACGGTGTAGTACGACAACTCGACCTCGTCGCCGACCTTTGCCTGAAGATCGTCGGCACTCCATTGGTTCAGCCAGACGGAGCCCGGCTCGAAATCGGCCAGCGCGCTCGCCATTGAGTACGGCGTCGACTTGTCGTCGAGTTGGATTTTGTTGACGAAGTAAGTGAGAACCTCGGTGGCTTCGGTGGAAACTTCCAGCGCGACCTTGGCCAATGGGGGATCAAGAAAGACGCGCGGGGAACGAAGTTCGATGCCTTTGCCGTCGGGAAGTTGGACCAACTGCGCCTGGGCGTCTGCGAGTTGCCAATGCTTGGCGAGGGTGGCTTGAGCTTGGTCCAGTGTCGGATTCTTGGGCGGATCTTCCGCTTGGCCAACGAGCATGAGATTGGCCATGGCTGGTTTCTCGATGGCTTCCTGCAATTGACCAAGCGAGACAAACGCGTTATAGGGCGGCACTTGCGAGGCCTGCAGGCTGAATCGGCCGAACTCCGAATCGCTGACAATCGCCAGCACTTCGAGTTGGGCAAGCGATGCGGTGGAGTCTTCGATCGGTGCCATCGGTGCGTCGCGCGAAAGTTGCGATGGATTGTGAACCCGCAGGTTGACCATGTTGCCTTTCTTGACATCTAGTTGCTTGGCTAATCGCTCGTTAAGGACAATCGAATCTTCGGGGATTCCGGCAAACTCGGGCGACTCCAGCGCTAGTTTCCAAAACGCCTCGTTGACACCCATGACGACGACGTTGTTGGCTCGGGTTTTACCGGAAGGCCGCTTGGCAATACCGGGTAACTGAAGCAGCGCTGCCGTGTCGGTGCCGAGATCGGCACGGAGTTGGTCGGCCAGTTCGGCGCGGAAAAGCCGGTCGTTGGAGGGGAGCGCGAGTTCGACCCTGCCCAGCCGGGCGGCGGCCATGTCGCGCAAACTGCCACGGACCGATTCGCCGACCAGAAGTGCCCCCACCAAAACCATCGCCCCGACGGCGACGCCCATCAGAGTTCCGATATGGCTCCGCGCGTAAAACCGGAATGACTTCAGAACGAGTGAGCAGCTCGTCATGGGCTTAATTTGCACTGGCAGCGAACTGTCCGTGCTGCAGTTGATGTGTTGTGCTCATTTTGGCGGCGAGCTCTTTGGAGTGGGTTACCACGATCAGAGTGACGTGATCGTCGCGGTTGAGTTCGACGAGCAAGTCGGCTAGCGATTCGGCGGTCGAATGATCAAGTGCGCCGGTGGGTTCGTCGGCGAGAATGAGGCTGGGCCGGTTGATCAGCGCGCGTACGACAGCAACGCGCTGGCATTCCCCGCCGGAGAGCTGGGTCGGTCGGTGGTCGAGACGGTGTCCAAGTCCGACCCGTTCAAGAAGTTGCTTGGCGCGTTCGACGGCACTGGCCGGGGCACGGCCGGTGGCGGCCAGGGCGGGCACAAGGATGTTTTCGAGGACGGAACATTGCGGCAATAGATGGTGAGACTGAAAAATGAAACCGATCTTTTGGCTGCGAATCGCGGCGAGTCTCTGCTCGGGGAGGTGCGCGAGTTCCTCGCCGTCCAACCGGATGCTGCCGCGGGTGGGGGAGTCGAGCGAGCCGAGGATGTTGAGCAGCGTGCTTTTGCCGGAGCCGGAGGGACCAACAATCGCGAGGGAATCGCCGCGCTGTACAATGAGCGAGATGCCGCGAAGTACCAGCACGGGATCGCGGCCCGCACTTTCGTACTGTTTATAAACGTCCTCCAGCTTGAGAACGATCGAGTCATCTGACGCCATACCCCCGAACGCTACGTTACTGGCCAAGGGCCGCAAATAAAAATTGTTCCAACATAAAAAAACCACCCGGCAGACACCTGGGTGGTTTCGGAATTGTCCGCTAGACTATGCGTTTATTTTTTATCGTCGGCCTTCTTTTCGGATTGTTCCCGGGCCTTTTCGATTTCAGCGGAAAGGTCTTCCTTCTTGATGACCTCGATTTTGGCGCCCTTCTTCATCTCCTCGGCGGAAGGAACCTTGATGATGTCGCTGGTGACGACCTTTTTCGGGTCGGCAGGCTTGGCTGGTTTGACCACAGTTGGCGCAGGATCGGGCGTCGGAGCCGGTGGGGTCGGAAGTGTCGGCAGGGCAGGGAGGATGGGCGTTGTCGTTTCTGCGCCCTTGGCTTCCTCTGCTTTTTCATCCTCCATCATCTCGGCGCGGGTCTTGTATATGGCATCGAAGGTGTAGCTGGATACCTTGAACGTCCAACCTTCGAGCTTGGCCAGCTTGGCCAAGTTGTCTGCAAACTCCTTGTCCCGGTCGGTCTTGAGCTTGGCTTGGGTGTCCTTGTGTGTCTTTTCGCGATCGGCGATACGCTTGGCCAAGCTCTCAGCGTGTTCCTTGTCCAGGCGCCCGTTGTCCTCCGGTTTTTCGTCCTTGCCCGGTTCGCGTGGCTTGGCTTCGTCCGGTTGTGGTGCGCGGGCTTCGCTTTCATCATCCTGCGGTGCCCGTGTGCCACTAGCTGTTATACTCAGGTAGTGGTCTTCATCCTTTTTGGCCATCTTGACGACGTATTGATAGCCATCAAAGGTGTCGATTGTCGCCGTGACGGCCTTGTCCATTCCGATCTCCTCCGGTTTGGCCGACTTGCTGGCAACGTCTTCGAAGCTTGGAACACCAAGCACTCGTCCGGCGCTGTTGCCCTTTGAGGAATCGAGTTTTTCGTCCGGCTTGGCATCAGCCAGTGACATGTCTTCCCCCTCCTTGTCGTGGGTCAGCGTCCAGGAGTCCGTCGAGTTGGGGTGGGCGACGGCGACCGACTTGATTTTCTCGACCTTAAGAAATTCGTCCTTGTTCAGCCAGTCGGCAGGATTGGCACTCACTTCGTTCAGCGCGCTCGAATAATCGATGGCAACAACAGCCACCTTTCCGTCAGCCAGCACATAGCGATGATTATCAGATGAGCCAAACGGTGAGCCGGCATTAGCGCTGGCATTGGCGCTGCCTTTTTTGCCGAGTAACAGGCTCTTCAGCACCTGGCCCTGCGAGTCCTTGAACTCGACGCGCGTGCCGGTGTTGGTTTCGTTATCAGCGGGGTCGAGCAAGTCGAATCGGCCGTATTGTTTTTTACTGGCAGGAATATGCCGCAACGACTTGAGGCTTACAGCGCTGGTGACGAGTTTTTTGATGTCGTCAAACTTCGCTGTAAAGCCATCGCGCTCCGCGACTGTCCATTTTTCATCCTTTTGAGCCAATGTGAGTGTGGCTTCCTTGTCAGCGATTGAGATCGTGGTAATGTCTTCCGGTTTGAGGTCTTTCACGACCGTTTTGCCGACACCAGCTGTTTCGGCCACCTGGCCGCCTTGATCGTCGATCGAGGTGAAGTAGGCAATGGCGCCCAGTACCCCTAGGATGAGCACTGCGATGAGAAGTTGTTTTCCTTTCATGGGTGTCAGACTGCTGCGGTTTTCTTGCTTTTACGGATAAAAAAGGCGATCCCAAATATAATTACCAACAGGGGCATCAGGCCAATGTTGGCCAACTTTATCTTGAGTTGAATGAGGTCGATCTCTGAGCGGAGTTGCTTCCGAATTTCACGAATCTGTTTTCGTTTGTCGAGTTCCTTGGCCTGGATTTCCTTGAGCGCCTGGGGGTCGATCCGGAGGGTGAACTGGTTGCTCCCTTCGCCGGCACTTTCCATTTTGGTTTTTTCCTGTAGGATCTCCTGTTGCTCTGCCTCAAGTTTCTTGAGCTTACCTTCGAATTCTTTCTGCGCCTCATTCTCCAGATCAACAATGGTCGTGAATGGGCGGTTCTGGTTTCGGCTGCGGATATTGATCAGCGTGTCATCGCCAAAGTGATCGACCAGGTTCTGCACAAATGTGATATTCTCGCTAATGAGAAAGCGTTGCTGGAGGATGAAATGGTCATCAACCAAAATATCCGTATCACCAATCAAGCAGACAAAGTTGTCCTTTTCGGATTCGCTAAGTTGAGTGGTGGACTCGGCCTTGGTCTCGTCGGCTTTATCTCCAGGGTCGGCCGTGGAAGGTTTTCCGTTGGGGAAGGCAGTCGTGAATTTACCGCCTAGCTTCAATGCCAAGACATGTTTTTTTGTACCCGCCGGCTTACCGTCCTCGCTGCCTGTTAGGAACGAGTCCATGATCTTGGCTCCGTTGAACTGCGATGACATGCCATCGACAAGTTTAGCTTGCTCGGAACTGGTGATCAGTTCGGTAACTTTCAAGCCGGTGGCAACATCGCTGGTGTCAAAGCTGCCAGCGTAGGGAAGTCGTATCGTTCCCAGGTCACGAGTTACAACTTCTTCCTTGTTCAGCGCATTTTTGTTCAATGCGAGGTACGCCGGTTGCAATCGTCCCTGGGCGATTGGGTCGCGTGGGTTGAGCCGGTAGTTGAAGTCGGCGACGACCTGGGTGTTATTGAAAGGAACCCCCCACTTGGTGAATAGGCGGTTCAGGTTGGAGCCGCCGCCCAGCCCCGGAATCCGCATTTGCGGGTTTTGTTGGCCAGAATCGTCTCGCTGGGCGAGGGGATCGACGAACGCAATCAACTTGCCGCCGCGAAGGACGAACTGGTCAATGGCGTACTCGGTGGCTTCCGAGACGTTTTTTGGGTGAATGACCAACAGGACCTTCACTGTCGCCGGGATTTCCGTCGCTGCCGTCTCGATGCGTTCCACGTTGAAGTCTCGTTGCAACTGCTGCAGGAAGTACCATGGTGGCTGTTGCTGACCCCGGTTCATCATGGCCATTGGGTTGGTGGGATCCGGGCCGCCCCAGACATTGAGACCGCTCATCACGCCAATGGTTTCCCGATCATCTTTTAGTTTGAGGACGTTCTTGATGGCCCGGGAAACGTCATACTCAAGGTTGGTTGCCCGCGTCGGGTCCAGTACGGGGATGACTTCTGTGCTGTCGAGGTAGCTGATCGCCATGCCGATATAAAATGCATTGTTGAGTAGCTGAATGCCATCGTTGACCGCCAACTCCTCTGCATCGGTGTCTCGGCGCGGGTTGATTTTTTTCAATTCTAGGTTGTTGCCGCCATAGGCCTTGTATTGATCAAGCAGATCCTCCACGCGAGTACCGTGCTCGTTCACGACGACCGGAACGCCCTTCTCGCCTCGAGTGACGTAAAAGCGAATCTCGAGCGGGCTTGATTCAGAGTCTCCTACGCGCTCCGCGGCCAGGTTGTCGAGCAACTTCTTCGAGCCCTCGGACAGGGTGAACAGGTTGCCCTCGGTCAGGTCGGCTTTCATTTTGAACTGCGCGGTGATGATGTTGAAGGCTATCACGCTCAGCAGAATCACCAGCACTCCGCCGATTGAATTCAGGAAAATGGCAAACTTAGTTTCTTTTTTCATGATATATTTTTCGGGGTTGATGTTTATGCGCGAAGCCCACGAATGATGACGCTCGTGGCGAACAGTGGGAAGCCGATCACTGACAAAAAGTAGATCACCGCCCGGCTGTCGATTTGCCCGTTGTTGAACTGCTCAACATTGGTCATCACGCTGGATGCGGCGACAAACTCAACGATCCAGCGCGGCGCCAGGGGCTCGACGACGTCTGTTACCGGCGGCCAGCCGCACAGTACGAGGAAGAGGCAGATGACCACGGAGAGAATGAAGCTAATCACCTGGTTTCGTGTGAACGCCGAGGTCATACTCGTGATGGATAGATAAGCGCCAGCCAGAAAGAAGCTGCCGATGTAACTGGCAACGATGACGGTGTTGTCGGGATCGCCGAGATAATTGACCGTGATCCAGATCGGGAATGTCATCACCAGCGCCAGGGTCAGGAACAGCCAGGAGGCGAGGAATTTGCCGATGATGCAGTGCCACAGTGAAATTGGCATGGTCAGCAGCAGTTCCATGGTGCCTAGGCGGCGCTCTTCCGACCAAAGCCGCATGCCAACCGCCGGCACGAGGAACAGGTAAATCCAGGGGTGCCACATAAAAAATGCCTGCAGTGTCGCTTGGTTTCTATCCATAAACTGACCGATCAGAAATGTGAACGCTGCGGTCATTAAAAGGAAAATCACCAGAAACACGTAGGCAACCGGCGAGTTGAAATAGCCGGCCAGCTCCCGTTTTGTAATGGTCCAAATGCTTTTCATTGATTCGTTGAATTATTGGGCTTGGGTGTCGGATAGGGTGATGTCACGGAAGATGTCGTCCAGGCGTCCCTCCACCTTTTTGATTTCGTTGACCTTCCAATTGTTTTGCGAGGCGACGTCAAAGATCGCCTGGCCAAGCTCCACTTCACTGCCGGCGCTCTTGGGGAAAACCCGGGCGACGACAGTTGGCGGTTTGTCGTTCACGATCGTCACCTTGGACGACTGGATGACAGAGCCAAGCTTGTCGCGCACCGCACTAGCTTCGGTTCCGTTTAAGGAGACGACGTACGAGTTGGCCAACTCGGACTTGGCCTTGAGTTCGTTGGGAGTGCCGTTGGCGACAATTTTGCCTTGGTCGATGATTATTGCTCGCGTGCAGGCAGCCTCGACTTCCTCGAGAATGTGGGTGGAAAAAATGATTGCCTTGGATTGGCCCATGCGGCGGATAAGCGAACGCACCTCGTGCTTTTGGTTAGGGTCTAGTCCGTCGGTCGGTTCGTCCATGACTAGGATTTCCGGATCGTGAATGATGGCCTGCGCGAAACCGGTGCGATGCCGATATCCCTTCGAGAGAGTGTCGACGCTCTGGTGCCGGACCGACTTGAGAAAGCACATGTCGATGGCACGATCGATTGCCTTGGATTTATCCGCGCCGTTGATGCCGCGCACCTCAGCGCAAAAGCCAAGGAAGCCCTCGACGGTCATGTCGGTGTAAAGCGGTGCACTCTCCGGTAGATAGCCCATCAGGCGCTTGGCCTCGATCGGTTTCTCCGTCACGTCATTGCCGCCGACCTTCACAACGCCCGCTGTCGGGGGGATGAATCCGGTGATCATTCGCATGGTGGTGGATTTGCCGGCGCCGTTCGGCCCGAGGAAACCCAGAATCTCTCCGCGTTGTACGGAGAAAGAGACATCGTCCACGGCCACCTTTGGACCGAAAGCCTTGGTCAGGTTCTCAACTTGTATCATCTCTTTATTTGCTTGGTACGGGGAATGTCCGCCTCGGGCTGCGAATCGGGCAGCGCATGACTTGAATTCTCCGCGAAAATCCCTGTTCCTTTAAAAAGGGCCGAAAAGTTTACCTCACCTGTCAAGGGGTTTCGCTCCGTTCGACGCGAGAAATTCGCGATCATTCAATTTTTTGCTGGTTCATGCCATGAGGCGCTATTTCCCGAGCAATCGGTCGTGCTCTAGGACGACGAATCGATCTGTCATGCAGGCGAGGTGATCGCAGATGGCACGCTGCAACCCGTGCCTGGAAATCAATGCCTGCATGTCCTCGCCCATCGTCTCCGGGTGTTGCTCGTAGTGGTGAAAGAGTTCACCAAGCAACGTGGCCGCCCGGATGTGCGGCTCGTGAACGATGTTGTTGTAGTACAGGTTCTCGTAGAGGTAGGCGCGGAGTTGCAGGTTGGCCTCGCGCCGCGCAGGGCTGTAGGCGACGAGCGGCATGGCCTGTGTGCGAACCTCGTCGGCCGATGCGACGCCGGCCGCAGCGATGTTGCCTTCGGTCGTTTGGACAACATCGTGCACCTGGTCGTCGATCAGGCAGCGGATGATGAAGTAGTGCCGGCACTCGTCTGCCAGGTCACCGTGCTGCGAGCGTATGCGCTCGGAGGCATCCCTCCAAAAGTCGATGTCACGATCCAGTTGCGCCTCGGTGAGCAGGCCGGAGTCGAGTCCGTCGTCGAGGTCGTGGCTGTAGTAGGTGATCTCGTCGGCGAGATTGGC
>Ga0206680_10000984_pt1 | contig 10266 bp, 10 predicted proteins | sample M115012015metaG_FD_160124 | JGI IMG/M metagenome (GOLD analysis project Ga0206680, IMG submission 160124) | Ammonia-oxidizing marine archaeal communities from Monterey Bay, California, United States - M1 150m 12015 | ecosystem: Environmental > Aquatic > Marine > Intertidal zone | place: USA...
CGTTACCTGTGGCGCGGGTTGTACTTGGCCAACAAGTGCATCACGGGCGTTGTTGATCAGGTTAATTAATACCTGTTCCAAACGTTGGGCTTGGCCATAGACTAACTGTGATTGGCCGGTGTTATGGCTGCTCAGCTGCACGTTTTGAATTTGTAACTGGCTCTTAAGTAATTTGAGTACATGCTCAACACTCTTACAGGCATTAAACGTCGTTAAATTAATGGATTGATGGCCTACCATTTCGCGCATATTGGTGAGGGTATCGGCACAGCGTCCCACTTGCTCATCTAAGGCTGTTAAATGGTCGGCTAAATCACCGATAGTGCCATTTTTTTGCATGGTTTGTAGGCCGTAGAGGCGCAAGCGCATGGCGTTAAGAGGTTGGTTTACTTCGTGGCAAATGCCTGCCATGACTTGGCCTACAGCGGCGAGTTGCGATTGGTGTTGCCAGTGTAAGCTAGTGCGGCCAAGGGCAGTTTGGTCGCTAATTTGCCAAATTAATAGGCTGTTTTGTTGTGCGGCAGTCCACAGCAACCAACGCTCAGAGGCGCCGTGGCTGGTTGTTAAAGGCAAGAGTTTACTCTGGCCTGGCTCAAGCTGGCGTAACTGCAGCCATCGGTTGGCGCCAAGCCATTGAGTGTATTGCCTTAACGTGGGGTGTTTGGGTAATTGCAGCAGGCTAGTGGCCGCTGCGTTCAGTTCAATGGTTTGCGTCTGCGGGTCAAATGAGGCCGCCGCAAACAGAGCGCTCAATGGAGCGCTGGCATGATTGTCCATGGCGGCCTTATCCTGTAGCTGCGTGGTGGGTTAGTCTTTTACTGCCTGTAATACCAACTCTTTGAGTTCGTCCACCGGAATCGGTTTGTGTAATACCGGCACATTGATGGGTAGGTTGCTGGCTTGAATTTCTGCTTCGCCCATACCGGTGACTACAATGGGTGTTAAATGCTTGTATTGTTCATCGTTATGTAAGCGTTCAATAATTGCAAAGCCATCTAGTTCTGGCATTTGTAAGTCGGTGATTAACACTGTCGGGCGGAATTCGCCGATTTTTACCAAGGCATCAATGCCATTTTTGGCGGTTTCAACTTGTAGGCTTGGAAACCAGTTGTTGATGAGCATTTTGTATAACAGCAGGATATCTTTGTCGTCGTCTACAATTAATACGGTGGTATAGCCTTTGGCTGAGGAGCGACGAATAGGGGTTTGTTTTTCCTCTTTTTCGTCAAGTAACTGCTGAATAGATCTGACACTAATGCGGCGATGACCACCGGCTGTTTTCCAGGCTTGTAAGGCGCCACTCTCAACCCAGAGTTGCACGGTACGCACCGATACGTTGAGTAATGTGGCGGCTTGCCGAGTGGTTAGTTCAGACATAGTAGAAAGATCGATACTGCTCATGTGTGTTTTTTCACCTAAAATGATATTGCGTCGATTATTATCAAAATTACCAATGTAAAATAGATAAAAAGTGCAGTTAATTGTTGTCTATTTGTATGGTTATGTTACCTATTGTAACTTATCTGGCCATTATTCCAAGTTAAACGTGTGCGCCCCGTCAACTGTTGCAAATTGAGGGCTTGGTTTGTGCCTTGGCTTACTTGGCTATCGGCATCCAGCTGCCACTGGTGTTGCAAGTCGATTAAGGTGAAGTTGGCGACCTGCCCTACGGCTATGCTCGGCACTTGGGTTTGGGCAATGTGTGCCGGTTGGGTGCTTAAGGCAGCCACCAGTTGTTGTGTTGTGAGTTGTTTGGTGCTCAGTAGTTGCGCCACCAATGGGATGAACATATCGTAGGTGGCCATGCCAGTAGCAGTGGCGGCAAAAGGCGCACACTTTGCTGCTGATTCGTGGGGTTGGTGCGCCGAACAGATGGCGTCGATGGTGCCGTCGGCCAAGCCTTGGATGAGCGCTTGTCGGTCTGATTCTGCGCGTAACGGCGGTTGCAGGTGGTATTGGCTCGAGTAGCCTTCGACGGCGGTGTCGGTAAAGCACAAATGAGCAATACTTACGTCGGCAGTGATCGCCTGGCCTTGCGCCTTAGCTCGGCGGATTAACTCGACGCCATTGGCACTGGTTATTTGGTTAAAGTGACCGCTCACACCAGTGTGCTGCATGAATTCTAAATGACGACTGATGGATAGGGTCTCAGCAATCACAGGAATGCCATCTAAACCCATACGTGTGGCCGTTGGGCCTGCGTGCATATGGCCTTGGCCTAAGGCGTGATCCTGCGCTTGTACCATCACCTTAAGGCCAAAGGTCGCGGCATACTCATAGCAACGCAGCAAAACGGTATTGTCGCCAATGTCGTGACCGGCATTACTAAAACCAATAACGCCTGCGCGAGAGAGGGCTTCCATATTGCTTAGTTGACTGCCGTTTAAGTCTTTGGTGAGGGCGGCCACAGGCAGTAGTTGGCAAAATCCGGCGGCTTGGGCTTTGCTGGTAATCATGCTGATCACCGAGCCCGCATCGCTGCACGGTTGTGTGTCTGGGCTGGGGCAAAGTTGGCTAAAACCTGCACTTGCGGCGGCTTGGGTTTCGCTGGTGATGGTGCCTTTTTGAATTTGGTTGAAGTCCCTCAAGCAGGTATGTAAGTCAACAAAGCTTGGACACAGAAGCATGCCTTGGGCGTCTATGTTGTGGTCATGCGTTAGTCCACTTAGGTCGCCAATAGCCTGAATTGAACCGTCTTCTATGTGTAAGTCGGTGACCGTGTCTAAGTTAAGGCTAGGGTCAATTAGGCGCGCCCCACGGATAACCATGTTCATACCTGTGCCTCTGTATTTGTAGGGTTAGCAACCAGCGCTTGGCGTTGTTGCATTTGGCCACTCATGGCCATGGACATGACGGCCATGCGTATGGCTATGCCGTAGCTGACTTGATTAAGAATCATTGATTGAGGCCCATCGGCAACCGCCGATTCGATCTCAATGCCGCGATTTATAGGTCCTGGATGCATCACAATAGCGTCGGCTTTAGCCACTTTTAAGCGCTGCGTTGTGAGGCCGTAAAGGCGAAAGTATTCGCCAGCAGAAGGCAAAAATGCGGATGCCATACGCTCCGTTTGTAAGCGTAGCATAATCACTACGTCAACGTCTTTAATGCCTTCGTCCATATCGGTGTGGGTGGTGACCCCCATGCTGCCGATACTGTTAGGCATGAGTGTGTTGGGACCGACTAAGCGAATGTCGGAGCAGCCCAAGGTTTTGAGGGCGTGAATTTGATCGCGTGCCACACGGGAGTGCAAAATATCGCCGACGATGGCCACTGATAAAGGTTCAAAATTGCCTTTGTGGCGGCGAATGGTGAGCATGTCGAGCATGGCTTGAGTGGGGTGGGCGTGACGGCCATCGCCGGCGTTAATGATGGCCACGTCGGGGGCCACTTGCTCGGCAATAAAATGAGCCGCGCCGGAGTCGGTATGGCGCACGATAAACATGTCGCTGTGCATTGAGCGTAGGTTGCGCAGGGTATCGAGTAGGCTTTCGCCTTTGCTGGTGGCAGAGGTCTTAATGTCGAGGGTGAGCACATCGGCAGACAGGCGTTTTGCCGCCAATTCAAACGTGCTGCGGGTACGGGTGGAGTTTTCGAAGAACAAGTTAACTACGGTGCGACCGCGTAATAATGGCACCTTTTTAACTTCTTGATTACCCACCACTACAAACGAATCGGCTGTGTCCAAGATGCGCTCGAGCATCAGGCGATCCAGCCCTGCTAGCGTTAAAAAGTGCTTCAGCTCGCCGCGGGATGTGAGTTGTAGGTTGCTCATGAGGCTCGGTTCTCGATAATAGATAACGTCAAGGGATTGGGGCCCGTGAGTTGGACATATTGGCCCGCTGTTAAATCTAGTTTTAGGGCGCAGGCGTCGGCTTGAATAGGTAGTTCGCGCTGGTTAACGCTGCACAAGGTAACTAAGCTGACACTGGCGGGACGGCCAAAATCAAACAGTTCGTTGAGCGCTGCTCGAATAGTGCGGCCACTCATAATGACGTCGTCTACTAAGATGAGGTTGCGATCGTTAATGTCAAACGGCAGTGATGATGGGCTCACTTGAGGATGTAGACCGTTACGAGAAAAATCGTCGCGGTAGAAGGCAATGTTTAACTGACCTAGAGGCGCTTGTAGGTGATTGGCTATAATTTGTGCAATCCAAACACCACCGGTATGAATACCAACCACAAGGGGTTGAAGCAGATTGTTTTGGCTAATGAGTCGCTCAATCTGAATTAATAGGTCACTCACTAAGGCTTCTGTGTCTGCCAATGGTGGCTTGTCTGTTGTTCCCACTAAATCGCCCATCAAGCCTCCTCGTTATCTCTATGTATTATTTACACCAACGTTAGGCCGTTGGCATAGGTGCAAATGGCACGCTGGACAAGTGGTGCTGCGCTTCGCTAAACCACGTTTGTAATATTAAAGCCGCTGCAATGCCGTCGATGCCGTGCCGCTTCCAGTCCGTGCCACCGCCTGCGGCTAGGTGTTCTTGTTTAGCAGCGTAGGTAGAAAGCCGTTCATCCACCAAATAACAAGGTTTGTCGAAGCGGGCACTCATGCGGTTGGCAAATTTTCGCGCGCGCAGTGCCATTTCGCTAATTGAACCGTCCATATTATACGGAATTCCTACTACGAATGCTTGTGCCTGCCATTCGTTAACCAAGGCCTCAATCTCAACCCAGTTGGGGATGCCTTCTTGTGCTTTTAATGGCGCTAATACCACCGGTTGGGTGGTTGGGTTGCTGGCAAAAGCAGCACCAATACGTTTACTGCCAAAGTCAAAACCTAATAAATTAAGTGCTTTGTGGCTGGAATCTGTCATGCCCTAACCATGGCCTATTTGCGTTGAAATTAGATTCATGTCTATGCCTAATAAATCGGCGGCTGCCTGAAAACGTTCTTCTGGGGCCATATTAAACACGATGTCAGCGTCAAACGGGCAGCAAAGCCACGCATTCTCAGCCAATTCTTTTTCCAGTTGGCCTGGCCCCCATCCGGCATAACCTAAGGCAATGAGGCTATGCTCTGGGCCAGCGGCGTGGGCAATGTCGTCGATCACATCAACCGACGTGGTGAGGCATAAATCCTCTGCTACGCGAATGCTCGACTTCCATTTTTTATTGCTCAACGGCGTGTGCAGTACAAAACCATGTTCTGGTTGGACTGGACCGCCGGTAAAAATGGGTTGTTGCACATCAATGGCGTGGGCGTCGGCAATGTTTAATTGCGGCAGAATATCGGCAAAGTCGATACTGTTAGCCCGATTAATCACCAGCCCCATTGCGCCTTTTTCGCTGTGCTCACAAATATACACTAGGCTACGGGTGAAATTCTCATCCTCCATTTGGGGCATGGAAATGAGCATAAAGTGGTGTAGGCTGTTGTTGTCATTAGGCGTGTTGCCTGCGTCCTTAGTATCTGCCATTAAGCACTCCTTACGGCAAGTAATTGGCCAATGTGTTGCATTAGGTCATCGGCAATGTGGGAGCCTGTTTGGTCATCAATTTCGCGAATACAGGTAGGGCTGGTAACGTTGATTTCTGTAAGACAGTCCCCGATGACATCTAGGCCTGCAAAGTGAATTTGTTTGGCCCTCAGGCTGGGGCCAATTTGTTCACAAATCCAGCGGTCACGATCTGTGAGTGGCCGAGCAACACCGGACCCACCTGCCGCCAAATTGCCGCGTGTTTCCCCCGACGACGGAATGCGAGCCAATACATGGTCTACGGGGTAGCCGTTAATCATTAAGATACGTTTGTCGCCGTCTTTAATGTCTGGCAAATAACGTTGCGCCATAATTTGGGTTTGACCAAATTCGGTGAGGGTCTCAATAATCACATTGAGATTAGGTTCGTCCTTACGGGCGCGGAAAATTGATGCGCCGCCCATGCCGTCTAAGGGTTTAAAAATGACATCGCTGTGGAGGGCGTGAAAGGCTTTGAGCACACTGGCATCACTAGCAACCAAAACTTCTGGGCAACATTGCGGAAACCGAGTGGCAAATAGTTTTTCGTTGCAGTCGCGTAAGCTTTGAGGTTTGTTAATAATCAACGCACCGGCGTCTTCGGCTTGGCTGAGCAAATAGGTCGTGTGTAAAAATTGCGTGTCAAATGGGGGGTCTTTGCGCATTAAAATAACGTCAAGGTCTCCAAGTGGTTGTGCACTTTGCTCGCCTAATTCAAAGAAATAATTAGGGTCTCGCATCACCGACAGAGGGGCCATTAAGCCCATGGCCACACCTTGGTTAGCATAAAGGTGCTGGGGTTCCATGTAGTATAAACTCCAACCCAGATCTTGTGCGGCCCATAACATGGCTAAAGAACTGTCTTTTTTGTAGTTGATGTTATGAATCGGGTCCATAACAATGCCGAGTTTGATGGTCATGGTGTTTGTGTCTCTTGGGTACGGGTTAAAAATCACCCCAAATGTGCTGTAATAATGTCAGTGCAGCTACGGGTGCGGTCTCGGTACGAAGAATGCGAGGCCCTAAACGTAATCCAGTATAGCCTTGAGCTTGGGCTTGCTCAACTTCTAAGTCGGTTAATCCACCTTCCGGGCCAATGAGTAAGGCGCAAGATTGTGGCGCCCGCTGGTCAATCAAAGCTTGAGTTTGGTGTGGGTGCAGTACTAGCTTAGTGTCTGCAACGGTTTTGTTAATCCAGTCTTCAAAGGTTGCTGGGAAATGGATTGTAGGGATATGAATACGGCCACTTTGTTCACAAGCGCTAATGGCAATTTGCTGCCAATGGGTTAAGCGTTTGGCTTGCCTTTGTGGGTCGAGTTTAACTTCGCAGCGGCTACTAAACAGCGGGGTGATTTCACTCACGCCAAGTTCAGTGGCTTTTTGAATCACGTAGTCCATGCGTTCGCCACGTGACATTACTTGGCCTAAGTGCGTATGCAACGGCGAGGCGTCTGGTCCTGCCAAGTTAGCCGTAGCCAACACCTCCACACGTTTTTTATGCACTAAAGTGATGTGAGCGCTTACTTGCACTCCATCGCCATTAAACAATATTAATGGCTGGTCTTCTTGCATGCGCAATACCTTGCTTAAATAGTGACTCGCGGCTTCTCCCAGAACCATGGTTTGTTTCAATGGCAGAGGTTGTGGCACATATAGGCGAGGCAAGCGCACAGTTTATAGGCCTGCTGCTTTGCGCAAGGTTTCGGCTTTGTCTGTGTGTTCCCAAGTGAAGTTGGGGTTGTCACGGCCAAAGTGTCCGTAGGCTGCAGTGTCACGGTAGATCGGGCGTTTGAGGTCTAACATTTCAACCAAGCCGCCGGCATTTAGGTCAAAATGCTCACGCACTAACTGTTCAATGGCTGAGTCACTGATCTTGCCGGTACCAAAACTATTAAGGCTAATAGAGGTGGGTTGCGCGACACCAATGGCGTAAGAAATCTGAATTTCGCACTTGTCTGCTAAACCAGCGGCCACAATGTTTTTAGCCACGTAACGACCAGCGTATGCTGCACTACGGTCAACCTTAGAGGGGTCTTTGCCAGAGAAAGCGCCGCCGCCATGACGCGCCATCCCGCCGTAGGTGTCGACGATAATCTTTCGGCCTGTAAGACCGCAATCGCCCACGGGTCCGCCAATCACAAAATTACCGGTTGGGTTAATGTGGTACTGAGTTTCTGCCGTTAGCCACTGGGCCGGAATAACCGGACGAATGATGTGTTCCATCACCGCGCTGCGCAGACTTCCAAGGTCAATGTCAGCACTGTGCTGAGTGGATAACACCACCGCATCAACCGATTGCGGCTTGCCGTCTTCGCCGTAGCGGAAGGTTAACTGGCTTTTCGCGTCTGGGCGTAACCAAGGCAAGGTGCCGTCTTTACGTACTTTGGCTTGTTGTTGTACTAAACGATGGGCGTAATGAATGGGTGCGGGCATCAGGCTTGGGGTTTCATTGCTGGCATAACCAAACATGAGCCCTTGGTCTCCTGCGCCTTGTTCTTTATTGTCGTCGGCGCTTTCATCTACACCCATGGCAATGTCGGAGGACTGCTTGCCAATGGCATTGAGAATGGCACAAGAAGCGCCGTCAAAACCCATGTCAGACGAGGTGTAACCGATGTCTTTAATGACTTTGCGCACAAGCTCTTCAATGTCGACCCAAGACTCAGTGCGTACTTCGCCCGCCACTAACACCAGGCCAGTTTTGATCAGGGTTTCTACGGCGACGCGAGATTCAGGATCTTTTTCCAACATGGCGTCAAGGATAGCGTCGGAAATTTGATCGGCAATTTTATCAGGATGTCCTTCGGACACTGATTCGGAGGTAAATAGAGTGTATTGGTTCATAACCATGCCTTGTAATTGAATGCTAATAGATGCTTTACGGACATCTTTAACAGTGACTTAATTACCAGCCTAGAACGATGTTCTGGCGAGTGCTTCGATTTTGCGGAGGGAGTGCAAAATCAGGGCGTATTATAAGGTATTAAAGCCGCTAATGCATGGTGTATTGCCGAGTCTTTTAGACTGTGATTTAGTGTACTAATATGCCAGCGGGAATTAAATATAATGACAGATCAAAAAACCATTGCAGCCTACAACGGTCAAGTGGATAACTATTTAAAAATGGTGGGTGAATTGGAAGTCGACCCTCTGCTGCTGCGTTTTATCGATGGTTTGAAAACCAACGACTATGTGCTTGATTTGGAGTGTGGCCCAGTCATTGCGTCTTCGGTGATGCGTGACAAAGGTTTGCGGGTAGACCCTGTGGATGCTGCCGAAGGTATGGTGCAGTTAGCTAATCACAAATATAGTATAGCGGCTCGGCAAGCGCGGTTTAGTGATATTGACACCACCAACACGTACCAGGGTGTGTAGGCCAATTTCAGTTTATAGCACGCTCAGGCAGAAGGCTTAGCGGCGATATTATTGGCTTTGCATAAAGCGCTAGTGATTAACGGTGTACTGCACTTAGACATAAAATTGGGGCAGGGCGCAAAGCGCGATAAATATGATCGCTATTATGCGTATTACTCCCAGTCTGAATTAGTGTCTCATGTTACGGCAGCTGGCTTTAGTGTTATGCACGTCGAGTTAGGTGAGTCGTTAGGTATGGCGGGCGATATAGAGCCTTGGGTTGTATTAACTTGCATAGCTTAATAAAGACCTGATGATGGATTGCTGGAGGCGTTGAGGGAGCATAATCTTAAGATTTCTAATAAATGTTGAATAATGCCGTAAGAATGGTGTTTGTCGATTGTGTCTGAGGCCCGAGTAAGGGAAAATACAGGTTATAAATTTGTGTATTTAACCTTTTAAAGGAAGTTTTTCATGCCTACCCGTCGCGATTTAGCTAATGCCATCCGAGCCCTTAGTATGGACGCAGTCCAACAAGCTAATTCTGGTCACCCAGGTGCCCCTATGGGCATGGCTGATATCGCCGAAGTATTGTGGAATGACTTCATGAGCCACAATCCGGCTAACCCAGAATGGCTTAACCGTGACCGCTTTGTATTGTCCAACGGCCATGGCTCTATGTTGCTCTACTCTTTGCTGCATTTGAGTGGTTATGAGCTTTCCATTGATGACATTAAAAACTTTCGCCAGCTACACTCTAAAACTGCGGGTCATCCAGAATACGGTTATGCACCGGGCATCGAAACTACTACGGGTCCTTTAGGGCAAGGCATTACCAATGCCATTGGTATGGCGCTGGCCGAAAAAACGCTAGGCGCGCAATTTAACCGCCCGGGCCATGAAATCATTGACCACAACACTTACACTTTTGTAGGTGACGGCTGTTTGATGGAAGGTGTATCCCACGAAGCCTGTTCGCTGGCCGGTACCTTAGGTTTGGGTAAGCTCATTGCCTTTTATGATGACAACGGTATTTCTATTGACGGTGAAGTGGAAGGTTGGTTTACCGATGATACCCCTAAACGTTTTGAAGCTTACGGTTGGCAGGTTATTCCTGCTATTGATGGCCATGATGCAGACGCACTATTTGCCGCGGTTGAAGCCGCTAAAGCTAACGCTGATCAGCCCACGTTAATTTGTTGCAAAACCATCATTGGTTTTGGTTCACCCAACAAAGAAGGCAAAGAAGACTGCCACGGTGCACCACTAGGTGCAGACGAAATTGCGTTAACCCGTAAGGAATTGGGTTGGAGCTATGGCGCGTTTGACGTGCCTGCTGATATTTACGACGAGTGGAACGCACGTGATGCGGGTGATGATGCTGAACAAATTTGGAATCAAGCGTTTAGCGATTACCATCAAGCACACCCAGAATTAGCCACCGAATT
>Ga0206680_10000986_pt1 | contig 10248 bp, 6 predicted proteins | sample M115012015metaG_FD_160124 | JGI IMG/M metagenome (GOLD analysis project Ga0206680, IMG submission 160124) | Ammonia-oxidizing marine archaeal communities from Monterey Bay, California, United States - M1 150m 12015 | ecosystem: Environmental > Aquatic > Marine > Intertidal zone | place: USA...
ATATCCCACGATGGAGATCAAGAACCCCTCTTGCCGCTGCGAACACGAAGCATCGGTCAGCAAGGTGAGCGACGACCAGTTGTTCTACCTGATGAGTCGCGGCCACTCAGAAGACAAGGCGCTCGCAATGATAGTCAATGGGTTCTTCGAGCCATTCGTCCGTGAACTACCGATGGAATACGCAGTCGAGCTCAACCAGCTGATGGCCCTCGAGATGGAAGGCAGCATAGGCTGATTCGGGGTGAGCCATTGGATTCCGCCGCAGAGTACCTGTCTCTCGACGAGCCCACTAGGTCCAGCCATCTCTGGAAATACACACCATGGCGCAGGATTCACCCCACCGGAGACATCACCAGCATCCCTGATGTTGGAACGCCCCGACTCAGGCTCGTCGGTCTCGATGGAGGAGATGCTCCAGAGGGGATACACCTAGAGAAAGGGGTGATGTCTGTGTCAGGACTTCCGGAGGGCGATGTGGTCACGGGATCATTCCTGCAGGCAGCCTCAGTGAGTTCACAGTGGATCCTCCGCATCGAACCCGGCTTCACCTCTCAAGACCCTGTGGTTCTCGACATCGATGTGAAGGGTTCGTCATCGGTCCTGCATCTCTCACTCGATGTGGGACGATTGTCCGAGTTGGAGTTGATTACACGGGTGAGGGGTTCTGGCAAGTGGTTCGGTCTTCTGCGTACCGGGGAAGTCGGAGCCGGAGCCGTCCTCAATGACGTGGTCGTCTGCCTGCAGGACGAGGGTACTTTGCTCCGTGTCGACTCGATAGCAATCGGCAGGGACGCGCAGGTGCGCGCAGGGACTGTCTCTTCTGGCTCCGAGCGGACCAAGGCGGACCTGCGTTACAGGATGGGGGAGCCGGGGGGCAACCTCAGGGTTCTCGGTTCGATACTTTCTGTAGACTCGATGCACATAGACCACCATGTGGAGATATACCACGATGCCCCCGAAACTTTCAGCCGGCTCACATGGAACTCAGCGTGCGGAGGAGATAGTAGGACTGTTGGGACGGGGATGCTCAGAGTTGCCGATGGCTCACGTGGGGCGGATGCCGCTCAGATTTTCCACAACCTGTTGCTCTCGGCTGACGCCGAAGCTGACTCTATTCCGGAGTTGGAGGTACTGGAGCACGAGGTCGTCGGTTGTGGACATGGTACGGCCAACGGGCCGATAGACGAGGACCAAGTCTTCTACCTTGAGTCCAGGGGTTTCGACCCATCTGAGGCCAGAAGCACCCTAATCGCAGCCTTCCTCAATTCAACTCTCTCCGAAATGGGGAGTGATTCGCTGCATGACTGGCTGGTCGGGCTCCTGAACTCAGAGTTACACACCCCAGACGCTTAAGGACAGTAATTGATTTGAACCGGGCCAAGAAGTCCGGCTCATGGATGTTGATTACTGCGAGGACATCGCGTGCCAATGCGGTTTCAGAGGCAGGGCCATTCCAATGCGCCAACACATGGAGTGTCCGCGCTGCTTCAGAGTGGTCGAGGCGTGTTGCGAGGGAGTTCCTGGGTACCCCTAGGCTGAGCGATCCCTGTAACCAGACAGGAGTGCGGTCATCAGGAGTCCAGCGGCGGCGCCGAAAGTCATCCCCTGCTCTTCCATCCCTGTGCCTGCGAGATCCCTGAAAGCGAGAGTCATGGCACCCGTCATCGGGACCACGAAAACCGCGAATCTTCCTAGCCACTGCTTCGGAGTGGGTGCCCTGCCCATCGGCCTGAGAGTGACCGAGCTCGACTTCTGTATCATCTGCCACTCGGCACTCTGGGCTCCGACTTTTAGTCGCTGCATTACGGCAGGCCTGATTCCAGGGTCTGCCGACCCTGGGTGAGTGTCCTCACCCCTCCCTGTGACCAGTTTCAACCGTCCAAGGTCTGACCTGCGCTCAAGTAACCTGTCTGCCAAAGCGGCCGCAGAAGGGGCATCGAGTCCATGCAGGTCTACTACCAAGACTCCTCTGTCCCGCCGCACCTGCTCCTCTACGGACCAAGTGTCACCACCTGAATCAGGGGCTCTTTCCTCGATTATCGCTAGGATTGCTCTGACCTTGACAACCTCCTGCTCCCTTATGGCTCCGAGATCCCTGCCGGAGCGAGTTGTCTTACGGAGCCTGTAGTATGCGAATGTGGTTACTACCACTGCTGTCGTGAACCCGGCAACGAGACCGGAACGCAGAGAGCTCGTGACCTCCGGACTGTCTAGTCCGCTGGCAAAGATCGCGATGAATGTCGCCATCACTGCAACCATCGAGCCGACCACTATGCCGAGCCATGCCGCATCACGGTAGTTCAGGTCACCCATGCGGAGCGGAGTGAGTGCTTGCTCAAAAAAGTGCGAGGATGTCGAAAACGACCGTGTGGCATAGTTCATCAGTATGTCTTACATGCGAAAGGCATGGAGTCGCTGGCCAATGGACTGAGTGACAGAACTAGGGAAATGAGCGTCAGCAGAATCGTAGTTGCATTAGCCGGAGGATACCTACTGCTGAGCTTCATCGCTCCGGCGATGATGGCCGAGGGAACGGTTCCAGAACTCTCTGGCAGAGCTAACGCCATGGACTACGCCACTGATGGCGGTTGGGGCAATCAGGACCACGGTGAGGATTCGAACATGGGTCATGATCAATCGATGCACGGAGGAACCTTCTCTTGGACCAATCTTAACCCGGCATGGGCCTTCGTTTACGGCTTTGGAGACCTGAACTGCCATCAGAAGCACGAGAGATCCTGGGAAATCAACGGCAACCAGATGCCGGTTTGTACGCGGGATGTAGGAATCTTTCTCGGCTTGGCCATTGGGGCAGCGCTGTTCGGTTGGCGGGGACTCAATCGCTGGACCATTAGGGACAGTTTCCTCTCAGTTTTCCCTGATGCCCGTCTAGAGTCGATCTATCTGGCCGATCGGAGGATGCTGGCCATGCTCGCCATAATCTGCATCGGACTCGTACCGATGGCTGCCGATGGTTTCACACAGATGTCAACTGAGTACGAGTCGACCAACCCGCTCAGGGTGTTAACCGGAATCGCAGCAGGCACAGTAGTAGGGTGGTGGTTCTCCGCGGCACTGTGTGCTAGAACGAAATACTTCGATGATGATCCTTCCTCGGTCCTGTTGCCGGCCAATGCAAGGCTGACAATAAAGTGATTATCGGTACTTGCCCTGCCACCATGATACGAGTCCGCTCGTTCCGGCGGGGAGCGGAGAATCTACCGTACCCGATCCCAACAGCGCTATCCTCTCCAGTGAGTCCCTGACCGCTGAGGGATGTTCGCCGGACCTGACGACCTGACCCATCGCAAATCTAAGATGGGTCTCCGGATTGTCCGACCTCCATCGGCGAATCGCGTCCCTGAGTGGCCAAATAGCGAGCATTGTCAGTCCCAATGTACGATAGCGCTGCTTCAAATGGGATCTCGGGGCGTCCCCGCCCACTAGTGCCCTGTGCTTGTGCACCCAGTCTGTGCGCTCGTGGAGGAATTTGACTATCCTCTGAGTGTGGCGCTTGGAGACAGCTCTCACTGGGCCGAGTGCCTGACGCAATTCGGAGATATCAGCTGACGGCAACAGGGAGAGGGTGCCGCATATCGAAGACATGGAATGAGAGAGGATACTGCGGGGTACATCGACTCTGGATTCCTCGCTTACCCCCTCCAGTGCAGCATCGTGCTCTGATTGGGCGTCCCTGAGAATCCGCCATGGTGCAGAGCCGTCGAGCCAGTTTGAACTTTCGCTGGTCGGTTCAATTCCGATTCCAGAGAGTGTCGTCTGTCCCTTTGAGGTCCTCATCAACCCGCGCAGGAAGTGTCTCTCGACGACCTCCACCCCTACATTGAGTGGTTTTGGCCTAGAATGTATGAACTTCCTGACTCTTCGGGTCAGTTCACGCCGGAACTCCCGTTCGGTCCCTTCGTTCAGAACCGGTCCAATCACCGCACCCATGTCGAACGGCGTAGGCATCTCAATCTCACCTGACAGCAGTCTGGTGTAACCTTCTCTGATTAGATGCTGCAGTTCTGAGGTCTCAAAGTACTCCTCCTTCTCAGTCAACGCCCTCAGCGTACCTCCCTTGATCCTCCTCAACGCCACCTCGGGGTCGCAGTCGACCCAGATGCAGAGGTCCGGGACCAGTGCCGCCGAGTTCATATGCGCCACTCTATCGACACCGAGCCCCCCTACAACTCCCTGGTATACCAACGAAGAGTGGATATTTCTCTCACTGACCACTGCCCTGCCCTCCTCCAAACGGGGGAGTATCCAGCCATGTGAGTGGTCGACCCTATCAGCGGCGAACAGTCCGGCCTCCTGCTCGGGAGTCATCGTCTGCTTGCGAACCGACTCGATGGCTAGACGACCGAGCGGATGCTCCCTGCGCGGCTCCCCAGTGACCTCGACAGAAGTGAAAGAGAACTCCTTTTCCAGTACTTCAGAGATTACCTTGGTAGCGAGGCCTTTGCCGCTCCCATCGCCTCCTTCGATAGTAATCAGGTACACGGGTAAACCTCGAGTTAATCCTCTGTGTAATCAGTGAACTGATCCCTAGCGACATGGGCCATACCCATCCCCAATAGGATGAACATAGGGCCGATGAACAGCATACCACGGCTCCAGAGTCCGAAGAAAGACAGCCACCAAGTTCGCCGGTAGCGGTCGCCCCGGTAGGCCTCAAGGCCCCCTACCATGCCAGCCAGTCCGGCCAGCAGTGTGAGAGCTGCTATGGTAGAGCCGATTAGCACCGACTCGCTGAGATGGCTCTCTCCGGACATATCATACTCGTCGATCCCATCACCAGGCGTCAGTGTGACGGAGATCTGAGCGTGGTCGCCCGGCACTAGGATGATCTTGACGGTTCGGTTCTCAGGGTGCTCGACCAACAAGGTGGATGACCGTCTAGGTACATCATCTATAGAGAACCGGCCTCCAGAGTCTGTGAAATCGTGTCCTATCTCGAGTTCTTCGGAATCGAGGATGCTGACTCTAACGCCTTCTGCCGGTTCTCCTCCTGTGGTGCCGTCCTCTAGCGCAGTGCTGACGATTCCGTCGACATCTGCCAGCCCGTCTGAGCCATCCAACTGTCCAGTTAGGATTTCGCCCACATTTGTCGAAATTAGAACGATTCCGAGAAGGACTCCGAGAAGGCTCCCCACGAATATCATCAATGCTCCGGCCACCCTAGTGGTTGAATCAACTGAGAGATCATGCAGCCACAGTTCCATAGCACTGTAATCGTCAAACTCGTCTCCGTTCACCTCGCTCACTGCCCCTCACCCGCCTCTTGCTTCTCCTCGCTGGGCATCGGCGACTGTTCAGTCTGCCGCTTAGTTACCATCAGTATGAGGAAATACATTATCGAGCTCAAAAGACGCATTGAACTCAGGAAGATTACCATTACGGCAATCAGCAGGACCGGCCAGATCGACTTCAAGATGGACAGGACCAAGGGCTCTGAATCCTCTTCATCCTGAACGGCCTGAGTACCTCCAAACGATACCAGATGCATGGATGTCCAGTTCTTGCCCGTGATAAGGAAGGCGTCCTGCTCTGAGATGTAGGCAATCCCATTCAGAACGGCGTTGTAGTCATCTGACTCATTCTCGGCGAGCGTCGAGGCGTCAATAGTCAGCCCGACCTCGCCGGTGCTCTTGTTAATGGCGATGATGGAATCGCTCCCCCAAACGTTGGCGTACACCGTCTGACCGACACACTCAAGCTCGTTGAGTAGACTCACTTCGTTGCCTTGCTCGGTCACCTGCAGGGTCGATGCCAACGTGAAGTCTTCCGGGTCCCTGAAGGCCAGTTCAGAAGTTCCGTTGGACATCACTAGATGGGTTCCGTCGTAGCACAGTCCCCAGCCCTCTCCCGAGTAGGTGTGATTGGCGACCACGGTAAGAGATTCGATGTCGAAGACCAGTGCGACGCCCGCCTTCCAAGTCAACATCACGATGCTGTCACCGACGACCGTGATACCTTCTGCGAATAGCGACTCGTCGAGTTCGGTCTGACGGATCACCTGGCCGCTCAAGGGGTCGACCTCTCTGAGGCTGGAGTGCCCATACAATCCGGTGCTCTCATAGAGTGAACCATCATGCATCTCGAGTCCCTGCGTGAAAGCTTCCGAATCGTGCTGGTGCGAGGATATCAAAACTAATTCGGGTGTTTCCGATTGCGCTTGAGCGGCCGCTGGAAGACTGCATGTGATGACGAGGAGTACTAGTGCGACGACCGTCACTGGCGCTGTGCCATGCCGATTCATGTACGAACGATGCTCCATCGATGTTAAAATAGGTCTTTGAGCGGATTGGTGCTGAAAACAACACGGAGTGTTGAACATGCCCCCCCTCAATGCAGCAGCGTCCCGTCGAGCATCCGCCATACTGGTCCTGACGATGCTTCTCGCCAGTCTTTCTCCGTTGGTTCTCGCGGAGACGGAATCCACTGAATCGGCGACTAGGGTCATGTCGGGCGATCTATCGGAGTTCGACCCCTCTATTGAGGGCAAGCGGTACCTGTTCACAGATGAATCAGAACCGATATTCTCGGCTACTGGCCACCTGAAGATGGAATGGAGGGAAGCAGGTTATCCGGGACTGGTGCTCCCATTCTCCGCCGGTTATCTGAACTCGAAATTTTCAGCCCGTTCCTGCGAGGATGCATGGAGTCAGGGCGACACCGGCAACATCTCCACGGCCAGTGGAACAGTATCTGTCACGGTGCAGAAGACGTCTGCCAATTCTGCTATCCTAGTGGAGAACGGTCAGATTATCCCCTCAATCACTCTAAATGACATTGCCTCAACTTGGGAATCGACGATTTACCCCACAGACACGACCTACTTCGGCAGTCCTCCCGATGTCGACAACAACTGCCAGATTGAGATTGTTTTGATTGACATAGACAACGCAGGAGGCATTGGGGGCTACTTCTCTCCCGGAATCTCATCGGTCAGAGAGTCAGTGTTCGTAGATGTAAACGATTTGAGTTCGAGGAATACCATCCTTGCTCACGAGTTTGAGCATCTGCTGCACAACTCCAGAGACCCGTTCGAGTACCTGTGGATTGATGAGGGAGCTGCAGATATGGCAGCCTACCTGTGCTTCGGTGTCACCGGTGCACTGACGGAGCACGCCAACGAATGGTCACAGGATAGCAGCCTCAGTGTGAGATGGTGGAACGGCAGGATAGCCGACTACGGCGCCGGTTTCATGTTCATGATGTACCTAGCCGACAAACTCGGAGGTGGAGCCGCAATCCAGAGCCTAGTCGCCGATACGGCTATCGGAGGAGCGGGGGTCGAGAATCTGGCCCAGAACCCAGAGACGGGTGCTACCGCTATTGGGACGACGATGAGTGAGATTTTCGCCAACTTCAGCGCAGCGGTGTCTCTCGATAGCGCCCAAGGTGCCTTCGGGTTCTCCAACCTCGATCTAACCTCGGGGTGTATCGCCGCCTACATCTGCAAGGCCCAGATGAGCGGTTACAACGATCAGTGGGTCAACGACTGGAACAGCTCCAGTCAGAGCATAGAGGGTTGGGGCATGAGGGCCTACAAATTCGCCCAGGGATCCGGCGCTCCGCTCAATCTGATGGTGCAGCCAACTCAGTTCGGCTTCACAGGGGCTGTCATGGCTCGCGACGCGGTCACCGGAACCTGGTCGATGAGTAGCCTGCGCATCGACTCCGGGACCGGAGCCGGGACCGGGTTAGTGCACGGCTTCGGAAACACCACTGACGAGGTCTGGCTACTCACATGGTACGAGTCCATGGTCACAGACTGCGACTACAACTTCCTCAGCTGTGGCATAACTACGGGATCTTATCCGACGGCCTCGCTCACAGTGTATGCCGGTCTAATCACTGATCCGGCAGAGGTCTCTATAGACACCCTCACCCCCTTCGACAGGGATGAAAACGGTTTGGACGACAGTGTTCGGATCGACCTGGAGGTGGAGTCGAACGCGTTCTGGGAGATCCTTGAAGTGACCGTCGAGGCTTACGTCAACAACAGCATTTCCGATTCAGTGGTGTTCGACATCACTGCGGGCAATAGTATTCCATCCCCTTCTAGCGTCTGGTTCACGCCCCCCTCATCAGGAGACTGGACCTTTGGCATCCGCATCCGCGATGTCTCCGGCGAGATTGTTGACCAGGCGTTTTCTCTCCCTCTGGCTCTGGCCAACATGGAGCCTGTCGCATCCGGATCGATGTCTACCTCAGTTACCCAGACCTGGCTTCCGGTGGCTATGTTCGGCTCGGGGTACGACTCATGGGGCTTCGGCCAGGTAAATGGCACCTTCAACCACAACGCCACCCCGGTTGGGTATATCTGGGACCTTGGGGACAACAACTCGTCCGGATTGAAGAACCCGGTCCACTCGTACCTCAATGCCGGAGACTACCAAGTCGTCCTAGTGGTGCAGGATCAGGGCGGATACTATTCGGAGTCACAGATCTGGAACATCTCGGTGAGCGATACCTCAGAGCCAGTTCCGGAGATCTCTGTGGAAGGAGTCGTCATCACCGATGAACTGGTGTTGCTGACTGGCCAGAGAGTGCAGTTCTCCGCTAGGGGGACAATCGATAACATGCCCCTCGATGAACTAGTCTTCACATGGGACTGGGGAGACGGGCAGACAGAGGGGGGTCGGGGGGCAGTCGAGGCCGGGCACTCATGGGTGGATGGGAGCGCTGACGGAATCATCTACACGCTGAATCTAGCAGTTGACGACGGCATTCACATCGTCGAGCACTCCCTATACATCAAGGGCCTGAACCGACTGCCGAAGCAGATCTTTGATGCACCCCTACAGACCTACACCCTGACTCCACTAACCATGCCTACTGTCTTCGAGGACTCAGATGGGATGATTGTCGAATACAGTTGGTTCTTCGAGGGAGGGGTCAATCTGGACGGCTCTGGGATGGCTCTGACTTCCGACTTCTCCTCAACCGAGTCTATACAGCAGAACCCCAGTGCCGGATGGCTTGAGCCGGGTATGAAGAACGTCACCATAGAAGTCACCGATGATGATGGCAACACCTCCGTGGCCTGGCTTCAGGTTCAGGTGCTGAACCAGAGGCCAGTCGCCGTGTTCGCAAGACCTCTGGATGGTACCGTGGACACGGTATACACATTCGTCAGCGAGTCGTTCGACCCCGATGGGGACACGGCCCTGCTGCAGACCATGTGGGAGATTTCAGACCTCGACGATTCGATATACAACGTCTCCTCGGTGAGTCATACCTTCCTCGAGCCCGGACTGTATGTCGTCAGTCTCACTGTAATCGATGAAAAAGGACTCTCTTCGGCCACCAAGTCGTACTCGTTAAGGATAGCCAATCCTCTGCCAATCCCTGAGTTTGAGTTCAGCTGCCCGAGTATGAACGGGACAGTGATGAGTGAGATTCCGCAAACCGAGGACGGCGTCGTCTGGCAGGTTCCGCATACTACAGAGGGGGACGCGTTCGTTGCACCCGGCGACCCAATTAGGTTCGACGGATCTGGTAGTTACGACGCCGACCCTCTGTTCGTAGGGCGGACATCAACTGATTCTGAGTCGTCAGAGTGGAATGGTATAGTCTCGTGGATCTGGGACTTCGGAGATGCAAGCACACCGCTCAGCGGACCAGTGGTGTGGCACGCCTATGAGATTCCAGGCACCTATGTCGTGACTCTGACTGTGGTTGACGGATTTGAAGGCGGTGAGACGAACACGACCACACTGACCGTTCACGTCTCTAGGGCCCCTGTGATTCTCACCGACGATCCAATCTCTGCCGATTACGTCTCGATGGGTGACATCGTGCTTCTCAACTCCAGTGCCGTCGATGCGGATCTCGAAGATGGTATTGAGGCCTGGATGGACCTCGACAGATCTGACGACAGCGATGGAGATGGAAATTCTTTCAACGACCGTGACCGACCCCTGACGGGTTCGCTAATCGTGAGATGGGATCTTAACGCGCTGCAGGACACCGACCTCGATGGTGACACGCGCAACGACTGGCTGTGGGGCAACCAGACTTGGAACCAGCCAGGCGAAATCAGAATCTTGATGCAGGTGTGCGACGGCGTGGGGGTCTGCTCCACCGAGGAGTACTTGATTACGGTCCTCTCTGTGCAAGAGGATGACAAACCGAAGTCGCTGTCCGACCTGACATGGAGTGACCTAGTTCCAAACAAGGAGAGTGGGGGGCTGCTTGCCTTGATTGCGGCCGTCCTATTACTCGGATGGATGATCA
>Ga0206680_10000990_pt1 | contig 10230 bp, 7 predicted proteins | sample M115012015metaG_FD_160124 | JGI IMG/M metagenome (GOLD analysis project Ga0206680, IMG submission 160124) | Ammonia-oxidizing marine archaeal communities from Monterey Bay, California, United States - M1 150m 12015 | ecosystem: Environmental > Aquatic > Marine > Intertidal zone | place: USA...
GAACCATTCTTATCACGCCATCTGGTCCAAGAGAGCCGGCTTGATCGGTTCCTCTCATTCTTCTGTCAAGTGTGATGTGTTTTTCAATTATTTCAGCCCCAAGAGCAACTGCTGCAACTGGCGCACTGATTCCAATGGTATGGTCAGAGTACCCAATTGTGAAATCAGGGTAGTGTTTCTTCAAATAAGTAATGGTGTGGAAATTCACATTACTTGGTTCGGTAGGGTATTGTGAAACACAGTGAAGAATTGAAACGTTTGAATGGTATTTGGTGATGGTTGCTAACGCATTGTCAAGTTCCTCTTTTCCAGCCATTCCCGTTGACAAGATCATAGGAACTTTAGTTTCAGCCAGAGCGCTTAAAAGCGGTAGGTTGGTCAAATCTCTTGATGCCACTTTTAATCTGTCAGGTGTGAACAGCTTCATGATAGAGAGGCAGGCTGGCGCACAAAGTGTTTCAACGAAATCCATTCCAAAGCTTTTGGCATAGGTGTATGCTTCAAAATGCTCTTCATCATTCAGCTCAAGGTGAGCGCGGTGTTCGCCATAGGTTTTACCAAATGAATTTCTCCCTGAGTATGGTGAAGCCATTTGGCTTTGAGAAAGTTCTTGATTGAGGTCTCTTTTGGTCAACTTCACTGCGTCTACACCTTTCAGTTGAAGCCCAAAGAGCTTTTCTTCAATAGGCAGAGCCATGAGTTCAATGATGAGTTTAGCTACTTCAACAGAACCATTGTGGTTTTGTCCAATTTCACCAATGATGTAGGTGTTCTTTTTCATAGTCATTTCGAATACTTAGCTTTATTTTTTGCCATGCTCTCCATCAATTGTGGATGCTCGGCGAGGTGTTTTCTCAATTCATCCAAGCTAAATTCACCTTCTGGTGAACAAACAGAAGAATAAATAGAAGACACCGTTTCAAAATCTTGAGGGTCATCAATAGTAAGTCTCAAGTTACCTAGTTCATTTAAATGGTTCTGAATATCTAGCCATTTCAAAGAGAATTTATCTGGATGCCCGTATATAAAGTTGGTTACATGTTCTTGGTAAAAAGCATCTGGTTCCATTGACCAAGCTTTGTCCAGCGCTTTCTTCTGAACCCTTTCAGCAAACAATCCAAAATGAGTTCGAATAGTAGGAAAACTTTCCACTCTGTAAGAAACATATTCCGCACCAGATTTGTCGTCAATCAGTGCTTGGACAAAAGGAGGGTACAAGAACGGATTGTCAGAGCAGATTCGGATAATGTCTTGCACACCATTTGTTTCAGCTGCCTTTATTGTTCTTAAAAGCACGTTGTTTTCATCTCCTCGGTAGACGGGAATGGAATTTGAGCTGCAATAATCAACAATGGAATCGTCTCCGCTTTGCTGCGTTGTTGCCATGATAATTGGAAGCTGTGGGAAGTTAGTCCGCAACATTCGGATAGTAATGTCAAGAATGGTTAGCCCACTAGCAAAAGGAAGCATGATTTTGTTGGGCATCCTTGAAGAACCAGTTCTGGCCTGAATGATAAAAGCTTGCATACTCAGTAAACTTGTAGAACAAAGATACCATAATACAGGGGAGTTTGCCGACTTACTTGTATTCATGTTGGAATGAAGATCCAAATAATAAATAATTGTGACCAAATTCTAATCCTGGCGTCAAAAGTTGAAGGGATTGCTGAAATTTAAGAGACTTAATTTGATAAAATGAGATTGTTAATTCTAGTTTGCTTCAGTATTCTCTTCTTAACTGTTGGATATGCGCAGAGCTGTGATTCAAAAGTAAATTTTAGTCATATTTCTGATGGCCAAATTGGTTTCTTTCAAGCGGACTATCAATCCGACTGTAAGGTTCAGTCCATTCGCTGGGATTTTGGAGATGGAACAACTTCGACTTCAGAAAATCCGATTCATACTTTTCCAGATTTTGGGACTTATGAAGTTTGTTTAGAAGTAAAAATACTCTCACAAAATAATCAACTGTCCACAGAATTCTCTTGCGCCACAATAACTGTCGAACAGCCCATCTGCTATTTGCTTCCAGAAGTTGAACTGAACATGCAAGATGGTATACTTTCGGCCTACAATATTAGTCAAGTCAATCAAAGCACTCAAATATTGAGTTGCAATTGGGATTTGGGTGATGGAGCAGAGTTAGAAGGTGAAATGATCACCCACACTTATGATGAAGCTGGTTTATTTGAGGTATGTGCGGAGATTGAAGCTGAATCAGGTGGTCAAACCTGTATTTTTCAATTGTGCAAAATGGTTCAGGTGAGGTTCAGTTTGCCAAACTTTGATCTTCATGTAAATGAGACAATGGAAACAACTTGCACCTATGTGTTAGAAGCAACTCACGAATTACCAGCTCATGTTCAGTTAGTGTCTAGAGCTTGGTACGTAGAAGATGAAGTTTACATTGCAGATTCTTTTCCCATTAGTGTTTCTAATCAAGATCCAATAGTTGTAACTCTGAAGGAGAACTACAGTTATTTTGGTCAGCAGTTTTCAAAGACCATAGAATACAATCTTTATCCTCAATGCGACACCGTGGTTTCTTCCATAGAAAATAACGTTTTGGACCAGACCCGAGTACAAATAAGATCAGGTACTTTGGAAGTACAAAGTCCTTTGCAGATCGACCGAATTTCAGTGTATACGTTGGAAGGGAAGTTATTGAGCCAAACGTACCATGCAAAACATTTTGCAACTCAATTACCTTCCGGAATATACATAGTATATACTGAAAGCAATGGTGTTGGACGTTCTCAGAAAGTAGCCCAATTGTAAAAAATCCTTCCTAATTCTACTTGAGTAATAATGTGGTTGACATTGATTTGCGCTCGTCTTTGACTTGTATAAAGTATACCCCTTTAGACCAAGTGTTGTCAGTGTTCAAACGGATAGATGAACCACTGATGTATTCACTCATATTTCCGTTAAAGACTTCTTGCCCTTGAGCATTGAAGACTGCAATTGTTGCGTTGGAGGTTAAATCATTGCCTTCTACTTTAATGGAAAGGTCATTTCCAGAAATCAATGGGTTAGGGTAAGCGGTAATACTTGTAAAAGATTTCGCAGTGGCGTTTGAATAATTGGATTGAACTTGGTCATCTGGTCTGCTCATTTCTTCAAAAGGCGGAGCTAAAAGACTAGGGTTGCCAATTGTCACCAGGCAGAATTCACCATAATCACTCTCTTGAGATGTGGTGCATCCACCTTGAGTTCCGAGGAAAGATTTAGTGGCAATTCGATAAGTAGTTCCGAAATCTAATCCCAATGGAAGTAGGTACAAAAGAGTGTTGCTTGTGTAGGTAACAATAGCAGGTCCAATGGGCGTAAGGTCTGGATCCATAGGGTCTACCGGAGCAAGTTGCCAAGCGTATTGATCTGCAACATTCACAAAGTCTGTCTGTAATGTAGCCCCAGGGTATTGAACCGTTCCGCAATATTGATTAGTCAGGCCAGTGTATGGAATTTGTGAAATGATGATAAAATCAGTAGCACTCCAAGGACCGGTTATGCCACAATAGGTGACTCTCACTTCAACTGTATAGATACGATTGTATCGAATACAAGCAACGTCATCTAAACTGATTGTAGAGTTGGTACTGAAATGTTGAAGTACTTCATTTCCGTTGTCAGAAGTGAAACGCCATTCTATCATCTGGTCAGCTCCTGAGAAAACAACTTTGATATTGCTTGAGATACCATAAGTCCCCCCTCCGTAGCCGGGCAACAACCTTGTGTTTGGCAGAGCTTCCATTGTCAATGGGAATGACTGACCATACCCACACCACAAACCGTCAACTTGGACCTGAACCCTCACTGCGTAATCATTTCCGTAACACATGTTCGGAACCTGCACCAAACTTAGGTTACCAGAGTTCCCTGCAATCTCTACAATTTCAATAGCTCCCGATATCGTTTCGGTAAACTCCCAGCGAGTTGCATCAATTTCATTATTATAAGGGGCATAATTTCTTCTTTTTGTCAGCTCGGTTACACGGTACCCTGGTTCGTTCGGGTCTCCACTAGGAAATGGTGACCATCCGGATCTTACCTCGGATTGAGGTAAGTGATATGCGCACACATCAACGCTTCCTGCGCCAGCTCCAGAAAAGCTATGCACTCTAATGAAATAGTTGTCGCCAGGATTGAGGGTTGTAATCCAAAGTGACTCTTGGCCGTTACCTGCTACACTGTTTTCACATCCAATCAACGACAGCGAATTGTCATACAGGTAGAGTACTGCGTCAAAAGTACTAGATTCTGCATCTACCTTGATGCCTTGTGTACTTGAAGTAAACGAAAGCCACACGTCATCATTGTCTACTCCAGCGCACACAGCTGTTCCAGATCCTGAAGTACCCAAATTTAAAATGGTGGGTGTGCAAGGCACCCCAGTGGCTGCGTATGGCAGATAGTAAGAAGAGGTGATTCCGGTTGCACTTGCTGATTCTTCTTGTGCATTCAATCCTGAAGCGAGCAGTATTGCCGCTAAAACAGTGTAAAATTTCATCATATTCTCCCGTTTAAAGACTAATCAACTTGGTCTAAGACAGATCAAGATAATGAATATATCTGATCTAAAGTCCAAGGCCGGTCTAAATTATTCGCTTAACATGTTTACCTCGAGGCATTTGCTCACTGTTTCTTGGTAGTCGATAATGCTCTCGTTTCTCAGTTTAGCGATGTCGAGAAGTGGAGTTTTACCGTCTGCGTAACTCAATAGATGAAGCAACCTGTGAAGCAATGTTCTGGAGTCTTCTGGTTTTACGGAGTCTGGATACAGACCTCGTTTCCCCAACTGAGGTTCACAATGTTGAATTTTCCCTTTGTAGCAGAGATCCATGTCTAAACCCTTGCAAATCATCTCGTAACATTCAATGGTTTCTTGCAAGTGATCAAATGAAATAAAGTCTTTGTTATCTAAACTCGTGTGGTATTCGTTGTACTTTTGATAAGGTGTTCTCATCAAGGATCCAACCGGGAGGTTAAAACCAGGAGAGCAATATTGGCGTTCGTCACTTCCACCCACAGCAAATGGGATGATATTGTGCTTTTTGTTTGAGGAAGATAGTATGTGCTTAGCCATTTGATCAGCCTTGCTGTCTATCCTCTTAGATTCCTTATAGGTCAACTCCCCTCGGTCTCCGCAGCAGGTTAGAACATAGCCTGCCTCTAGATTCTGCTTTAAATGTTCTCCTGTCTTGCTTAAAAACGCAATAACTCCAATGGTTTCAGGTGCAAAAAGAAAGCGATAAGTTAATCTGCGGTTTGGAATTTGAGCCAAACGCCTATAAAGAAAAATTGCTGCTAGTGGACCACTCAATTCATTGTTAGCCATGCTTGGATGACAGATGTAGGTGCTGATTAAAACTTCCTTTTTGCTGCTTCCAGTTAAAACGCCTTCTGCATAGATCAACTCTCCGTTTTCCAGTGTGCTGTCAATATATACATGGTATTCTCCTTCTTGAGGCAATTGGGCCAACTGATTCTCAGAAATGCAAAAGCCCCATTTTTCTTTGTAATAACTTGTTACATAAGGGATAGCATCTGGTTGGTTTTTGAGCGTGTACAAGTGCTTTTTCAATTCTGTGAAACCAATCTTCATGTTAACAGGCGTGCTGTAATTCAATACATGAAGGTTGTTCTTTTTGAACTGCGCAATCTTCTCTCCGTTTGGAGTGATGATGTAGGCGTCTCTGATGTTCCATTCTTTGGGAACAGACCAATCGTAAACACTGCTCCCACTGGGAACGGAGGTCCTCGTTAAAGGCATCCATTTTTCAATGATGTCCAAGCTTTCCCTAACTCCATCTCCCGTTAGCGATCTGCAAATGGGCCACAAGTCATCAAATACTTGTTCCAGATCAATTAATTCTTGCTTAGAGTTCAAGGGCATTCCACATTAAGATTTCATCTTCAGCAATTGTTTTAGCAGCCTTTTTTCCAAGAACATTTTCAATCTCTCTCGGACTAATTCCTTTTGCCGGTCTTTTCCAAGTTAGGTCGTCACGATCAATAACCTTTCCTGCAGGGATATCTCTTGATGCTACCAAGCTACGTCTGGCATTTGCTCTTGCAGGCTTTTCATCTTCAATGGCCGTAATCTCAAATGTCCCGAGTAGGTCAAACGTTCTATCCATCTGCTTCCAATAGTGCTTCAAGTCTTCTTTGTCCATTGCATGGTAATGATCATTTCCTGGAAGAGTTTTGTCATGTGAGAAGTGTTTCTCAATAACTGCAGCTCCAAGTAAAGTGGCCATTTTCATCACCTCCATGTCTTTGGGCAAGGTGTGATCAGAATACCCAGGTACATGATCCGGGAATTGTTTGATCAATGACTTGATCATTCCCAAATTGGCGTTCGCATCTGGAGTTGGGTAGTTCAATACACAATGCATCAAACACAAAGGGTTACCAGATTTTTCAATTACCTCCACCGCTTGCTGGATTTCCCATAAATAGCTAGCTCCAGTAGATAAAATTATGGGTTTATTAAACCCACACATGAATTCAATGAAAGGTAGATTGGTGATGTCAGAACTTGAGACCTTGAACACTGGCATCATCTCATTAAGGAACTTCGCGCTCTCTACATCAAAAGGAGTGCTCATGAATTCTATACCCGCTTTTTGGCAATAGTTGGCCAAAGCTTCGTATTCAGACTTCCAGAATTTGTCGTATTTCTTGAAAAGTTCAAATTGACTCCTGGTAGGTTCTTTGCTGATATCCCAGTAATATGGGCTGTCTTTAGATGCAATTGTTTCCGCCTTGTAAGTCTGAAATTTAATGGCGTGTGCTCCGCCTTCAGCAGCTTCGTCAATCAATCGTTTTGCAAGATCCATTGATCCTTCATGGTTCACACCAGCCTCTGCAATTACATAAGGTTTTGAAAGAACTTTAGGGTTGTAGTTAGCAAGAAAGTCTGTTATTTTCAGCATTGTCAAGGTATTATTTGAGTCCAAAATTCGTCAATTTGTTTTATGAAAGCATCAGAAGTGTGAACTTCTTTTGTAAGTCGAACACTTTCGTTCATCATCGAGCGCTGTTCATCTTGATCTCGTTCAATGAATGATTGAATTGCTTTCGCGATTCCTTCTATGTTATCCTCATTAGCAATGAATCCGTTCATTCCGTTTTTTACAAATAAATTCGTTCTGCCTACTGGTCTTGCAATGATTGCATTTCCTGCAGCCATTGCTTCATTCATGGCTAAACTAGGGAAATTGTCTATTTCCTGACAACTAACATATACCTTAGACTCATTGATCAACGGCGCTATATCGTCGGTTGGCGGTCTAAGCTCAATCCATGATTGAGCATTTTCATCTGTGATTCGTTTCCGAATTTTATCCTCTTCACTCCCTTGTCCACAAATGATGATTTTCCAAGATTTGATTTTCGGTGTCCATCGCGACAGCAATAAAACAGCCTCAAGGAACATCAAAGGATGCTTGTAAGGAGTCAAGGCACTAGCAAACGTGAGGTAGTTTTGCTTTTCTCCTGGCTTGAATCTGCGCGTATCACAATACCTACTTTTGATCACGTAAACCTCAGGCCCATGACTGAACATTGAGTTACTTTTAACAAAGTCGGGCCAGTCGTTGTACCAAGATAGAAGTCCGTTGAATGGTATGTTCTCAAACAACTCTCCATACTTTGCCTTGTCTTTCAAAAAGCGCTCGTCAGCATTGTTTTGAAATGCTGCTGGAATTCCATTATAGGTAATGGTAAAGGCCGTTTTGAAGTTCTTTTTAACCACCTTTTTTAGCAGGGGTAATTCTTCTTGAGGATTCGCATAGGTGAGTAAATGGAACAGATCAATGCGGTGTTTTTTCAACGCTTTTGTCAACTCCCAACCTTCATGTTTAGATTTGAATCTGTGGTGTTTGCTTTCAAAAAAAACAACGTTATCTAACGTAAACCCCAGCGACCTAAAGTCATTTTGGATTTGTTGAACATCATTGGTTTTTATGAAGTAAAATATTTCATAGTTGCTCTGTTCCTGTTTAGTGTAGTCATTGAAAAAGAGGGGGTAAAAAAAGTGTGGACCTCTTTTTTGCTTACCCGCAACAATGGTTTGGTAAAGAGCGATGCGTTTCATCCAACTAGTTTTTTGACTTCTTCTTGTATGATGCGGTAGGTATTTTCACTGGAAAGCTCCTTTGCATGAACGTGCGATTGGTTTTTAAACCGTTCTATGTTTTTTCTCGAGAGCTTTAAAAGGGCATCGCTAAAGGCCCCAACTGAGTAGTCTTTTGCAATTGTTCCCAATTCATATTCTTCAACAATTCTTGCCATTTCCTGATTGGGTGTGATAGCAATGGTCAAGCGGGCTTGAACAAATTCAAATAGCTTGTTGGGTAAGGCCATCTTGTAATTGAAATTGACCGGTTCTAGCAAGAATACGCCAACATCATATTGGTTGATGAAATTGATGATTTCATTGGGCTCAACGGTGGGTATGATTCTAATGTGGTCATGGACTGCACACATCTCTACCAGTTCATCAAAATAATCTTGTTGAGTGGGTAGCAGCATTAAATCTAAGGTAAAACCTTTGAGGTCTTTCACCGCTTCAATTAACAAGTGTAAATTTCTGCTTTTCAGGGCAGCTCCGTGATGAATCAATTTGATGGTTTCTCCTAAGTTCGAAGAAGGGGTAATGTCTTGGTAAGGTTTGTCATTTCTGATAACTACAGAATCTACACCAAACTCTTTGAGGTATTCTAGTCTAATACCTTCACAAACACAAAAAACTTGATCTGCCTGAGGTAGAAAGGTTTGACAAATTTTGATCTTTTTTGGTCCTTCGTATTTGATCCAGACTTCTTGGTCTTCAAATTCCCGTGGGTAATACTCATGCAGGTTGTTGATCAAGGGAACACCTAGTTTATTTTTCAAGGCTACTGCCAGTTCAAGGGTGTTGAGGTGATGATTGATGATCAAATCACATTCCTCATTTTCAAAAAGGTGGAAATGCTGATCTTTTATACTGCGTTTGTCTTGTTTAGGCTCCACAGCAAGTAAATAGATCTTGATGAACAAAGAGCAGAGCTTTTTGATCGGGCTCGGCAGCTTCAGGTGCCATGAGATGTTCCTTCTTTTCGCTTTCGGCTTCTTTGGGATTTTTATGTACCGCACATCATTAAATGGTGGCGGTTCATATCCCGCCATTGTGAAGTTGAACTCATCTTTGAGCGCATTGTAGGCTGCTCTTACCCTAGGAGCTCTATCCAGGTTGGCATCACATATTAAAAGTAGCTGTTTTTTCGGGTGGTCCATCAAACTTCTATTTGTGCTTCACTGTATATCTTTAGCCATGTTTCAGCGGTTTTTTCTTTCGCGATGAGTGCATTTATTTTTTCCGTGTTCAATTGGCTCTTTTCAGACTCGAGCAGGTGTTCATTGCTCAGTTCATCAATGCTTTCTATCTCTCTAAAAAAGATCTCATTTACCCTGTGTTTTCCGTAAGGCAGCCAAGAGCCTGTAACCACGGTGTTTTGGGCGTATAAGTGCTCAAGTAAACTGGTACTAAATGCATCTGTTTGAGGGAAGTGCAAATAAATGTCCGTTGCTTTCCTAAGCAAGCCCATTTCATGGTCGCTCAGGTACCTATCAACAATGGAAAAAGAGCAGCCCATGGCCTTTACAGTTTCTATCATCTCTTCTCTTTGTCCACCTTTAGAATAAATGAAGGTGAACAGAAAGTGGTGTTTTTTTGAAAATTCAGATTCGGATACTTGTTGCAATTGCTTCAAAATCTCAAGTTGCTGAGATTGAGGGTTTGGATTGTATCCAGTAACAATCACCTTCTTCTGATTTTCAATTTCGCCAAACTGATTTAAAAACGCTCTAGCTTCTTCCTTGCTGGAGTCCGCAATGCTTTTCAATACTTCTGAATTGGGAAGAAAAAGATTGGTTCTAATCTTACTCTTGAATTTCCATCCGTACTTCAATGCTATAATTTGGGCCAGATCTTCGTTCTGAACGGTAATAAGATTGATTTTTTCCATAAGCTCAATCTTCAATGCCCTAGCCTCGTCTCCTTCATCTTGCAATAAATCAGATCCCCAAAAACTAAGAAGGGTTTTACGAGCATCAAAGTTGGAGGCCAATTTGAGGTTGGAATGTTTCAAATAATGCACATGTACTAGGTCAAACGGTTCGCTAAGTCGGGTTATTTCAGCGTTGTTTGCATTCTGAATAAGTTCAGTTTCGGCATTTGTAATG
>Ga0206680_10000994_pt1 | contig 10223 bp, 10 predicted proteins | sample M115012015metaG_FD_160124 | JGI IMG/M metagenome (GOLD analysis project Ga0206680, IMG submission 160124) | Ammonia-oxidizing marine archaeal communities from Monterey Bay, California, United States - M1 150m 12015 | ecosystem: Environmental > Aquatic > Marine > Intertidal zone | place: USA...
AAAAATTGGTTTTAAAGAAGGCATTGAAAAAACTGTTGAATGGTATCTAAATCATGAAGAAATCTGGAAAGACCTGTCACCAAAGATATTAGATTCAACTCCTTGGAAAAACCAGATCTAATTTTATGTGATAAAAAATGAAAGGTATTATTCTTCATGGTGGACATGGAACTAGATTAAGACCGTTAACCCACACCGGTCCAAAACAACTTTTGCCAATAGCGAACAAACCAATGTCACAATATTGTATAGAGTCAATTAAGGAAGCTGGTATTACAGATATTGTCATTATAATAGGTGGCTTAGGTGCAAACAAAGTCAGGGATTATTATGGAAATGGAGAAAACTTTGGTGTAAATATTACGTATATTGAACAAGATGAACCTAAAGGAATTGCACATGCAATCAGATTATGCAAAGAATTTATCAATAATGAAAAATTTCTTGTTTTTCTAGGAGATAATATTATACAAAAGTCCATTACAGATTTTGTAGAGAATTTTAACAAATCAGATTATGATGCCACGGTTTTGTTATGTGAAGTAGACAACCCAAGCAGATTTGGAATTGCAGATGTTAAAAATGAAAAGATCGTAAAAATCACAGAAAAACCAAAAAAACCTACATCAAATCTAGCAGTGACTGGCATTTACTTGTTAACGCCACTAATTTTTGAAGTCATAGATAATTTGAAACCATCTTGGCGGAATGAATTAGAGATAACAGATGCGTTAGATAATTTATTAAAACAAAATGACAATATTAGTTACGAAACAATAACGGACTACTGGAAAGATACTGGTACTCCAGAGGATATCTTAAATGCAAATAGACAAGTGTTGGAGCATATTTGTGGGACGGCAGACGCTGTTTTTGAATCTAAATTAAGCTGGGTGTTACCTGGTGACTTGGCTTTGAGACGCCCATGTATAATTGGTAAAAATTGTGAAATTGACAAATCTGCTTCGATTGGTCCTAATGTAAGCATAGGTGATGATACAATGATATCATCTGATGTTGTTATAGAAAATTCCATAATAATGTCTGGTTGTAAAATAGACGGCGGCTTAAACATCAAAGATAGCATCATTTCAGCAAACTGCCACCTACATGGTAATAATAAAGATAAAACTAAGAAAATTTTCTTGCTTGGCGAAGGAACAAAAATTACTTTGTAAGAAAAATTTTTGATTAGTAACAGTAAATATCCAAGCGAAAAATGTTTGAAATATGAGTGAAAATCCGTTAGTTAGCGTAATAGTCTTGAACTATAATGCAGGAAAATTATTACTAAATTGTATAGAGTCTATCAAAAAATCAGCATACAAAAACTTGGAGATTATCGTAGTTGATAATATTTCAACTGATAAAAGTCAGAAAGCATGCAAAGAAAAATATCCAGACATAAAATTGATTCAAAACAATGAAAATTTTGGATACTGTGAAGGAAATAATATTGGAATCAGAGAGGCGGAAGGTGATTATATCATAATTCTTAATCCTGATACAATTGTAGAATCTAATTGTATTGAAGAATTAATTTCTGCATATAGTAAATTTGGAGAGGGATTATACCAACCAAAAATTCTTTCATTGAATGAAAAACAAGTTTTACAGAGCACAGGAAATATGTTACATATTTTTGGGTTTGGTTTTGCAAAAGACAAAGGCAGAAAAGATGGAGAGGGTGATGAAGAAATTAAAAAAATTGGTTATGCGTCAGGGACATGTTTGTTTACCTCAAGAAATGTTTTGGACAAAGTTGGGTTGCTAGATTCTTTTCTCTTTTTATATCATGATGATTTAGATTTAGGTTGGAGAGCATCACAAATTGGAATAAATTCATACTATGTTCCAAAATCAAAAATTTATCATGTTGAAAGTTATTCGTTGAAATGGTCCGCAAAAAAATTCTATTGGTTAGAAAGAAACAGAAAATATTGTCTTTTAACTCACTATTCTAAAAGCACGTATGCAAAAATACACTCTTCATTATGCCTAGTAGATCTTTTTGTTTGGTTTTTTTACATATCAAAGGGATTTCTAGGCGCAAAAATCAAAGCAGAGTTAGATATTAGAAGAAATAGAAAGTTCATTGAAACGAAATATCAAGAATTAGAAAAGAAAAAAACAGTTCCAGATGAAAAGTTAATTCAAGAATTTCCTGATGAGATTTTTGTACCAGCAAATGTTTCAGATAATTTTATGAATGGATCATTCAATTCAGTTTTATCAAAATTAAGCAAAAAAGTAAAAAAGAAAATTATTTGATTATCTCTGAGATAACTACTGCAACAGCAAAATCATTTTCATGAGAAAGTGAAGCAATGAAATTGTATTTTTCTCGAGATTTTTTTATTCTTACTATGGGTTTTGATTTTAAATGAGATGTTTCAATTTCAGAAAATCTAATTTTTCTATCAATAGATTTAATCAGTGCCTCCTTGAGTGCAAATTTACCTGCAAATCGCTCGGCTGAATTTTTAAATTTTAGGCAGTAATTAATTTCTGATTTAACGAAGATTTTTTTATAGAAATTCCTGTTTTCTTCATACTTTTTTCTTCTAAAGCGTGATACTTCAATAATATCGATTCCTATCCCTAAATTTTCAATCATCTCTAACAATTACTTGCGCCTTTCCATCAATAATTCTCTTACCTGACTCGTTAGTAATTGTAGTTTCTAATTTGATAATTTTAGTAGCAGCACTTTTGTCAATAACTTTACCCTCAACAGTGATTGTTTCACCGATAAAGCATGGATTGACAAAATTCAAGGATTGAGACATGTGAAGCGCATGTTTTCCTGGTAAATACATACCAACTAATCTAGAGAAAAATGATGACAAAAACATTCCACTACAAACTCTCTTTTTAAAAGAAGTTGAAGAAGCATATTTCTCGTTCATATGTAGTGGGTTATAATCTCCTGTATCACGGCAAAATGCATCCAACATATTTTCTGAGATAAAAACTTTGAAGCTTTTTTGCATGCCTAGTTCAATTTCATCAAAAGAATATTCTGATGGTTTTTCACTCATTCAAATCAACACCATGATTGTTTAGATGTCTTTTAATGTCTTTCACATTTTTGACATCAATTATTTCTGATACTGAGAATTTAATATTGAAATTACTTTCAAGTTCATCAACTAAAATTAATCCATTAAATGAATCCCAAGATTCAATTGTTTCTGGACTAGATTCATCATTTATTTCTGATATTGAAATAGAAAATACTTTCGAAATAATATTATAAAGTTTTTCAGACATTATTCTACCTCTAATAGTAAATGGTTGGGAGATTGTATTGGATTATTCAGATCATATGCCCAATATTCATTTTCTTTCTTGAATCCACAATTAGGTAAGAATGTTTCAGCAGGACTATTTTTTTTAGTTGGAATAAAATCTGCTCTGATCTTTTCTACGCCTTGATTCTTTGCCTCTTTTAAAATATAGGAAATTATGGCATCTTCAATGCCTCTACCAATCACTCTACAGCTGAGCAGAAACGTATCAATTTTCCATTCTTTATCATTTTTTTCAATTATGAAGGCATTTGTAATTCCACTATCTCCAAATTTATCTTCTACTTGTGCACATCCTACCATCATATTATTATCACTTGAAAATTTGAGAATGTCCTCTTCTTGATATCGCTTTGTTGTGAGGTTAAACTGATTAGTTTTTAGGGTTAGTTGCGAAATTCTTGGTATAGTAAATTTATCTGCTTTTTTTATTTTGACTTTGATATTTAGCTGTTTTAAGAAATCATCAATACTCTTTGTAGATTGTTCTAGGTCTGCTCTTTGCCTTTGTTGAGAATACATTTTACCTCTTTTTAGATCCTCATCAGTTTTCTGTAAGACGTTAAAATCATTTAAACTCATTAGGATGTCTGTATATTGCGATGGATCCTCTGGTAATTTTACAGTTAAAACTTCAGGTATTTCTTGTTTAATTCTCTCTTGATTAACTGGATCATCGTCAAAATATACAATACTGCCAAGTCCAATGTTTAATTCTTCAGAAATCGCTTTAAGATTTTGTGCTTTATCATTCCAATTAATACGCAAGCTTGCAAAATGTTCTTCTTTTAAAACCATGTCTGGATGTTCCCTAATAACCTTAATTGCGTCTTCGAAATTATTTTTACTGTTTATTGCTAGAATAATTCCTTGCTGCCAAAGAGACAAAAGATGTCTTTGAAATTCAACAAATGCCCTACCGTTTGATGATTGTCCAAGTTCAATTCCATCAAATCCATCCTCACCAACAATGCCGCCCCATAACGTGTTATCTAAATCAAGAACTATGCATTTTTTATTAAGACCCAACATGGGCTTGACATAGCCCATCAAGTCATTAGCTAAATATGGAATATAATCAAAGGCAATCTTGATATCTCCTATGAAAAATTGTCTGTAATCAAAAATATTCTTTTCACCGAATTTAGAAACAAATTGATTAAAATTATAAACATAGACAGAAGATTCATCCTTTGCAATTTTAGAAAGTTCTTGATTTATTTCGCTAATCATATCATGAAATCCAAATTCAGATTTTGTTTCAATCAAACCACTTGGAGAATATGAAGGCAAAGAAAAATTAGATATGATGAGTTTAGAATCACAATTTTTTTTAAATTGTAGAATCAAGTTTCGTAATTCACTAATTTTTTCTTTTACGATTTTTTTACGCTCTGATGAAGAAATAGAATATGGATGGTGGAATATTTCATTTAATAATGTACGTGTATCAATAATTAGAAATGTGATATCCGGTGAAAATGAGTAAAGTTTGGATTTCTGATCTAAAATCTCTTGGTTATATTGATTATACCCAGCAACATATGATTTACACTCAATATCTAATTCTGAACATTTTACAGTTAAAGTTTCACCTAATCCATTAATTGTAAAACTAGATAATATCCCAACCTTGATTTTTTTGCTAGATTTAGTCACATCAATAGTTTGTGAAATTGAGATGTACTCTGATAATTTTCTTTCCAAGTCTCTATTTGGTAAAGTGCTAAGTTCAACAATAAATATTGTGTAGTATTTCTACTATTTTTTATCAGAAAGCTTTACAAGCAAAAAGCATTCTGTAGTCATGATTACTGGTGACTGAAGATGATAATCCCTTTCCAATAAATGAGAAAGAGGTAATGGAATATTATGGATATTCGGGAAGATTTGGCAGTTTAAAACTTAAAACGAAATTTTTACGAAGTTGGATTTTGCATTCTCTTGCATACTCAACTCCTAGTTCAGGATTTGCTGTAAAAATGCAAAAAATGCGAGGTGTGAAAATTGGGCGTAATTGTCACTTTAATCCCTATGTTCTAATTGATCTAATATATCCAGAATTGGTAAACATTGATGATAATGTCACTTTAGGTTCCCATTCAATGATCTTTGCTCATAGTAATCCATCTGCAAACTTATTTTTAAAAAATGGAGAATATCCAAGAAAAGTAGAAAAAGTAAACATAAAATCTGGTGCAGTAATTAATCCTGGCGCTATAGTTATTGCAGGAGTTACAATAGGTGAAAATTCTATAATTTCGCCAAGAAGTGTTGTAGTTCAAGATATTCCTGACTACTGTGTTGCCGTAGGAAACCCAGCAAGAGTAATAAAAAAGATCAATCGTTAAAAGGATAAATTGAATATTTTAGGTATTGATTTTGAAGATTGGTTTCATCCAGAACTAATTCAAAAATATATTTCTGATAACAACAATGAACCAAAAGTTATAGAAGGAATAGATAGAATATTAGAATTATTAAGAGTACATGATACAAAAGCAACATTTTTTGTTGTTGGTGAGCTTTTAGAATTTAAACCAGAATTACTAGATATGATTTTAGAAAATGGTCATGAGATTGCGTTTCATACTATGAAGCATACAAGGATTGATTCACCAAATTTTAAAGAAAAATTTCAAGAAGAAATAAAACAATTTCATAAATTAACTAACGGAAAATCAAAAGGATTCCGTGCTCCAAGTTTTTCACTAAATACTGCCAGTTCGTGGTTAATTGATGTTTTAGAAGAAAATGATTATGTGTATGATAGTAGTGTAGTTCCAGCAAAAACAGGCTTATATGGAATTCCGAATGCTGAAAAAAAACCGTATAAAATTTCAAGTAAATTTTTAGAAGGAAATTCCAATGATGGAAAAATTATTGAATTTCCCATGATGGTGACAAAATTCTTAGGGAAAAAAATACCTGCTGCAGGAGGATTTTACTTGAGAACACTACCGTCACGTATAATTGAAAATACTATAAAATCATATGAAGAAAAAAATATGCCTGGAGTTTTTTATATCCATTCATGGGAATTGACGCCTGAATTCATGCCTAAGATAAAACTGTCTAAGAAGGATCATTTCATTACATTTCATAACATTGACAAAGCTTTTAACAAAATGGAAGATCTGTTAGAAAAATTTCAATTCACATCATTTGAGAAATTTATTCATAATAAATCTGATAAATTATACTAAACGTTTTTCTTATCAAGTAATTTTTGATTATCGTGATACAATGAGAATAGTATTTGATTTGGATGGCGTAATATGTGAATTAAAAAAGCCTTCAGAATCATATGCGGATGTAATTCCAAAAAATGATGTAATTGAAAAAATGAGGGATTTGAAGAAAGATGGACATTATTTGATTATTCATACTGGCCGACATATGAGAACGTGTGATGGCGACGTAACAAAAGTAATTGAAAAAATAGGAAAAATCACAGAAGATTGGTTAAAAAAATGGAAAGTACCTTATGATGAATTAATGTTCGGAAAACCGTATGCAGATATATACATTGATGATTTAGGAATTGAATTTTCAACTAAAGATAAACTAGATAAAAAAATTGAATCATTACAACCATACATAATAATACCTATGGCAGGGCATGGAAAAAGATTCAAGAATGTAGGTGTATCAAAACCAAAATTTATGATTGAAGTTAAGAGTAAAACTTTGTTTGAGTGGTCATTAAATAGTCTGCCTATAGAAATTTCGAAAAAAATAATTTTTGTTTGTTTAGAGAAGCATGAAAAAGAATTCAGTATAAGTAAATTTATAAAAAATATTATGAAAGAAAGATACCCTAAAATCAATTATGAATTAATCTATCTTGAAAAAACTACAAGAGGGCAAGTTGAAACTGCATTGTATGCAAAACAATTGATAGGCTCTGAAAATCCATTAATAATATACAATATAGACACACATTTTATTTCAACACGTCTTAAAACAAAAATTCTAAGTCTGAAAAATCATAATGTAGACGGATTGTTAGGATGTTTTACATCAGATGACGAAAATCTAAGTTTTGTGGAAATAAATGAGAAAGGATATGTTAAAAAAATTAGAGAAAAAGAAAAAATTTCAAGTTTAGCATCCACAGGTTTGTATATTTTTAGTAGTGCAAAACAATTCATTGAAGCAGCTGAAACAATGATAAAAAATGATAGAAAAGTAAAAGATGAATTTTTTGTTTCTGAAATTTATAACATTCTACTCAAATCAGGAAAGAAGTTTGAAATAGATATGGCAGAAGAATTTGCTCCATTAGGAACCCCTGACGACATAAAAAAATTTGAGAGGAAATAAAATTTGAACGTTGAAAATGTTAAAGTACTTATTTTAAGCGCAGGAAAGATTGAGGGTGAATTAGAGAAAATTTTTGGTAGTATACCATCTGGTTTAATTCCCCTAAATGGAAAACCAGTAATTTTTAGAACTATTGATAAATTATTAGATGAAGGTTTTAAAAAAATATCTATTACTGTTGGATATAAAAAAGAAATTATTCAAGAAATAATTTCCAAACAATACAAAAAAAAAGTTGAGTTAGAATTCATACTCACAGAATTTAATAAACCGCCTGGCAATTCTATCAAAACTGCAATGAATTATTGTAAAGAAGAAAAATTACTAATTATTTTAGGAGATACATTAATTGATAATAATCTCATGAAATTAATTAATAAAAAAAACAGTTTTGTGTTAATATCTCAAAGGTTTGAGAAGCCAGAAAATTGGTGTATTATTACACGTAAAAATGAAAAATTGGAGAAAATTTTTGATAAGGAAGAAAACTTAGATAAAAATAATGAGCAATATGCTTTGGTAGGTGTTTATTACTTTGAAAATACTTCTTCATTAAAACAGATACTTGATGCTTTTAATGAAAATGATAAATTGGAGATTAGTTCAATAATCAAAAAATATAAAATTAAAAATAATATTTCTACTGAATTAGTCAGGGAATGGCATGATGTTGGACATATAGAAAATTATTTGACAACAAAACAGTTTATGCTAAAAGCTAGGTATTTCAATTCTCTGCATCTTGATAACTCATTAAAAATTGTAACTAAAATGAGTGAAAATACTGGAAAACTAATTAACGAAATTAATTGGTACAAAAATATTCCAGATGAAATTTTAGAATTGACACCTAAAATTGTAGATTTGGAAATTTCTGATAAACCATTTCTTAAATTAGAATATGTTGGTCTCCCAACACTTGCAGAAATTTGGTTGTACAGCGAACTTTCTAATGATTTCTGGTTTAAAATTATCAAAAAATTATTTGAAATTCTTAAGAAATTTAATAAATATTTAGAAAGTGTTACAATACAAGAATACAATTCCATATATTTTGAAAAAACTATTGAGAGAGTTAATGAATTAATTAATTCAAATGATCTTTTTAAGAAAATTTTTAATCAAGAATTTATTTTAATTAATGGGAAAAAATTTAGAAATTGGAATTTAATAAAAGATCAATTAAAAATTAATAAGTTATTTAATGAAAAAGATAATTGTTTAATCCATGGAGATTTATGTTTTTCAAATATACTTTATGATTCAAAAAATAATAATTTCAAACTTATTGATCCAAGAGGAAAATGGGGTCATAATATGTATGGAGATATTAAATATGATGTAGCAAAGATTAGACATTCTCTAGTAGGAGGATTTGATACAATTACAAATGGATTGTATTCAGCAACTTATACTGAAATGGATGGAATTTTTGTTGATGTCTACAAACCAAAAAATTATGAAGATGTTTGTAAAAAACTAGATTTAAGAATAAAAGAAAGATGGGATCTTAATGAAATCAAAATTATTGAAGGATTGTTATTCATTTCTATGTTGCCTCTACACAAAGATCATTTTGAAAGACAATTAGCGTTATACAGTATTGGAATTCAAAGATTAAATGAAGCACTAGATAATTTTGGGAAACATGAATAGATTAACAATTGCAATACCGAATTTTAATGGTGGTGAAAAATTGAAAAGAGCGGTGACTTCATGTAAATTAATAAAAATGCCACAAAATGAATTTGATATTTTGGTTGTAGATAACAAATCTACTGATAATTCGTTCGAAATAATTGACGAATTAAAAAAAGAATTTCCAAATTTACGTGTGATTAAAAATCAAGAAAATGTAGGTAGAATTCAAAACTGGAATATTTGTATAAAAAATTGTAATAGTAAATACATGACTTTTCTGTTCATAAACGACCTAATTTCTAAGCATAATAATATAGAACAAATTATAGAAATTTTAGATTCTGATGATTCAATTTCATTATCTCTCTCACCAGTAATCAAAAAAGAAAATACTACTGAATATTTGAAAAGAAAATATTTTGATAATCCAGTTAAATGTTCTTCAAAAAAAATAGCAGAGTATTCACTCAAGAGAGGTCTATTTCCTTTTGGATTTATTGAATCTAATATTTATCGTGTTGAGGATATAAAAAATACTAAAAATTATTTTTTAGATGATTTTCCATTTAATGCAGATGAAATTTTCTCTTATTCTCAAGTAGTAATACGAGAGCATGTACTTTTTAATCATCAACCTCAAATTGAATGGTTAATAGTCGAAGATAGAACATTTGGAAAAACAAAATTAGAGGATGAAATACAAGAATATTATAAAACACTTGAAATTATTGAAAGAAATATGGATTTGAATATTGACTATGGTCTTGTTTCAACGTATAGGTTATTCAATTTCATAAAATATTTTTCAAAGAATTTTCGTAGAAAAGGACAAAGAAATCATATATTTTTTTATATTCTTTCACAAATGAAAAAGAAAAATTCTTTTTTTACAGTTGATTCTTTACTGTTTAAAATTATTTTTAAAAAACTCAAAGAAACAGATAA
>Ga0206680_10000997_pt1 | contig 10213 bp, 13 predicted proteins | sample M115012015metaG_FD_160124 | JGI IMG/M metagenome (GOLD analysis project Ga0206680, IMG submission 160124) | Ammonia-oxidizing marine archaeal communities from Monterey Bay, California, United States - M1 150m 12015 | ecosystem: Environmental > Aquatic > Marine > Intertidal zone | place: USA...
AAATAAAAAATATAAAATGCGGTTAATTGAAAGCTCTGCAACAGACACTCCACTACCGAAAATTCCATATGATTCAAAAATTGTTTTATCATCTTCAAAATTTGATAAAATTTTGGGAGACGTACAAGTTGTATCTGATTATTTAACAATTCAAACTGTTGATTCAACTGCAGATTTTTCAGGTAAAGGTGATTCTGGTGAAGTTGTAATTGATTTAGATAAAGATGACAAAGATATTGAAGAAATTTCCTCAAAACAAGATGGTGTTGGTACTTACAGTCTAGAATATCTTAATCCAGTTGTAAAAGCTGTAGGTTCTACTGCGGCCTTTATCACATGTGAATTTTCAAGTGCAAAACCTCTAAGAATTGAATTTAAGGTAGCAAATATTGGTAGAATCCACTTCTATTTGGCCCCACGCGTAGAAAGTTAAAGCATTTAAAGATTAACAAATTCAGGTATTTGAATTGAAACTTGTAATAAAATATGGTGGGACGTCTATCTCTTCTGCAAAAGATATCAAAGTAATAGCTGAATATCTAAAATCTTTATCAGCTAAAAATCAAATTGTAGTAATTTGTTCTGCAATGAGTGGAACTACTGATGATCTAATAGAAATATCTGAGTCAATAAAAAAAGAAAACAAATCAAAAGGCGAACAACTTGCATTAAAAATTATCAATAGACATAAACAATTAGCCAAACAAACAATCAAAAAATCTGATGCACAAAAAAAATTATTAGCAAAGTTAGATCAGGATTTTACCGAACTTCTTGCATTAATAGATGGCATGGTATTGTTGGGAGAAGTAACACCAAGATCAATGGATTATCTAATTTCATTTGGAGAAAGATTATCAATAAAATTAATTTCTTCTGCACTTAATGATTTAGGTAAAAAATCAATACCTCTTACTGGAAAAGAGGTGGGAATTATAACTGATTCAAATTTTGGTGAATCAAAACCACTTATGGATACAACAAGACTGAGAACATCAAAGACAATTGATGCTCTCTTTTCAAAGAAAACAATTCCTGTTGTAGGTGGATTTGTAGGTGCTGATCAACATGGACATGTAACTACTTTTGGTAGAGGTGGTTCTGATTATTCAGCAACAACAATTGGTTCTTCTATCAAAGCAGATGAAATTTGGTTAATGAGTGATGTAGATGGATTAATGACTGCGGATCCAAAGATTGTTAAAAATGCAAAATTACTCAAAGAAGTTTCATATGTTGAAGCAATTGAGATGGCTTTGTTTGGAGCCAAACAAATACACCCACGAACATTTGAGCCTCTATTATCAAAAAAAATACCAATGAAGATCAGAAATTCTTTCAATATCAAAAATGAAGGAACACTAGTATCTGCATCTCCTTCAAAAACTGTAAAAAATACTGTAAAATGTGTAAGCTATGTAAAAAATAATGGATTAATCGATATTAGAGGAGGTAGTATGGTTGGCAATCCTGGTACTGCAGCAAAAATATTTGAAACATTAGCAAAAGCTGGAATTAATGTAATGATGATATCACAAAATCCATCAGAATCAAGCATAACAATAGTTGTTAAAAATACTGATCTAGACAAGGCAACGAGTTCTTTGGAAATGGAATTATTAGGAAAAATTATCAAAAAATTAGAAGTTACTACTGATGTGGCAATTATCGCTTTAATTGGTTCAGGAATGCGAGGTACAGTTGGAGTTGCATCAAAAGTTTTCACTGCAGTTCAGAAAAATAAAGTTAATGTATCAATGATTACTCAAGGTTCTTCTGAACTTAATCTTGCATTTGTTGTAAAAAATTCTGATACAAATACAGCAGTACGTGCGTTACATGATGAATTTGTATTAGACAAAATTAATTGAGATAAAATAATTTTAGGCAATAATTTCAATCAGATTTTCTGTGTGGTTGGATCCGTGATATTTATCTCTAGTAAACCTCTTTAGATCCTCCCTTCGATAAACATTTCACTAAACGGATAAATTACTAGATAAAAAATTTATTTTAAAATTGACTGGTAAACTCTACATTGTCGGTGTTGGTCCTGGTCATCATGACCATATGACATTTCGAGCAAAAGAAGCAATTGTTGAAAGTGATACAATTGTTGGTTATGAAACTTATGTTAATTTGGTTTCAGATCTAATTGAAGGAAAAACAGTTTATCGATATGCAATGACACAAGAAGTTGAAAGAGCTCATCAATGTATTGATCTTGCAAAATCAGGAAAAATTGTCTCACTTGTATCTAGTGGTGATCCTGGAATTTATGGAATGGCGGGATTGATTTATGAAACACTTGCAGAAACTGGATGGAATCCAAAAGATGGTCTTAAGGTTGAAATTGTCCCAGGGGTATCTGCTCTTAATTCATGTGCATCAATTATTGGTTCACCATTAATGACTGATTTTGCAGTAGTAAGCATGAGTGATTTGTTAGTCCCATGGGAAATTATTGAAAAAAGAGTTGAAGCTGCAGCCAAAGGTGATTTTGTAATTGTGATTTATAATCCAGCAAGCAAAAAACGAATTCACCAATTACAAGACACTAGAGAAACCCTTCTAAAATACAGGAAACCTGCAACTCCTGTTGCAATAATTAAAAGTGCTTATCGAGAATCTGAAACGATTGTTATGACTGATTTAGAAAATTTACTTAGTTTTGATGAAGAATTAGGTATGACTACTACTGTAATTATTGGTAATTCATCAACATACACCTACAAAGATTTGATGATTAATCCTAGAGGATACAAATCAAAATATAATTTAGAAGAACAAACTAATCCTGATCTTAAAATCTAAAAGCTTTCCTTTATTGCTTCATGAATATCTTCACTTAAGTTCAACTTTTCTCTGATTGGAGAAACTATCTTCACTAAATAATTCCCCACAGTTTGTTTCAAATCCCCTGGATGTAATTTTTTATCAACAAAGTCTGTCTCAAGTTGATTGTAATCAAAATATGAAACATTACCACCAAACTTTTCAGGTCTTTCAACATTCATTTCATTAAACTCATGAAAAATCACCGTTTTTGCAATCTCTAATAATGGATTATTTTTAATATTTGCTTCTTCACACCATGCTTTACTAATTTTTTTCTTTATCTCATCATCAGTGTTATGAATAAAAATACCTGAGTTTGGATCTGATTTACTCATCTTTCCTAATATTTGAGAACTATCTGTATCTGTAGGTTTTGAAAGTCCTGGTAATAATTTATGATGAATAGCTACAGGAACTTTCCACTTCATTTTAGGAAAAACTTCTCTTACTAACATGTGGATTTTTCTCTGATCCATTCCAGCATGAGCAATATCAACATCTAAAGAATGAATATCCACTGCTTGCATTGCTGGATAAAGTAATTTTGCAACATCAATTTTTTTATCATCCTCAGAACGACCCATAATTGTTAAAGTCCTCATTGTTCTGGCAATTGACATATGTTTTGTAAATTTAACAAGCTCAGACCAATATTCTGTTTTTTCTTCATATAATTTTGAACCTAAAATAATTTCAGCGTCAGGACAAACTAATTTGAACGCATCTTGATAATATTTTGAAACCTTTGAAATTGTTTCCCAATCCCCACCCAATTTATCATTAATTAGAGTATGCCAATCTGCAAGAAAAATCTTACATTTTACACCCGCTTTTGTAAAATCATTAATTTTGAAACTTGTACTAATCAAACTTCCAAGATGTAAAAACCCGGAAATTTCCAGACCAATGTAGTGTTTTGGAGATGAATTTGTCTTGAATAATTCAATCAATTCATCATGTGTAACTACTTCCTCAGTTGGTGGTTTTTGAATCAAATCAATTTTTTCTGTAATATCCAAATCAAAACAACTTTCGAGCTGTAAACGTATAAAGTTATTTAAAAATGATTATTGAATCTGAAACCTATGAATATCTGTCATGTTTATGACGATTATGACTCTTGAGGAGGGGCTAGAATTAATTGAAAATTATAAGAAAGGACTCCAGAAATTTTTAGATCTATTACCTGAACAATCAGTTCAATTAGGTCCTGAAATGATCAAGACACTATCAATGAATTCCAAAAATGAAATTAAAAATCTAGAATCAATAGAAAAAGCTCTTAAACGTCAATCAAAATAAGATTCTAATTTATCTGAATAAATTTCTAAATTCTTTATTCATCTAAACTTTTTCTAGGTTTTATACTAAGATAAAATGCATGTGAACTAATTATAAAAGCTGCAAGAAATACTTTGGTTGCAAAAACTAAATTCCATGGTCTATCTGGATCTGGATAAGCAACTGATAACTTATCTATGTCTGGAACTATTCCATTAACTACACCCGCAGCAATTTGTGCATTTAATACTGTAAAATTGTATAACACTTCGTAAAGAGCAATTATTGAAAATCCTAATAACATTAACTGAAGTAATGCCATTCTTGTTCCAACAATTTTATCACCAGCAGTTCGTCTCCAACCAATTCTAGTGACACAATACCATCCAATTATTGTAGAGAAAAATATCCATGTTGTTACTCGAGCAAAATTTTCAAAAGGAATAGTTGTATTGTGAATTGCTTCACCCATTACATAAGTTCCATTTTCTAACCATTCTATCATTGTCACATATACTCCAAAAACCAATGATGATGCCATAATGAATCCACAAACATAGAAAATGTATAGATAAACTTTGTAACCTGAATCCGTTTTTTCAAGATGTCTTGGTTTCATAATGCCGTTTGCCAAATTTTGAAATATAAAAATTCATGTATCTTCAACAAAATTTATCGACTAATTATAGATGGAATTACTATTGAAAATTTCAATTAATGTTCCTAGCATAGGCAAAAAGAGCATAAGTAACCAAAAATAACATTGAATTTATTGCAAAAACTATGTATGAAATATTATGAATACTTTAGGAGAGACAATTGGAGAAATCTGCAAGATTATCTTACCAATTCCTGAAGAATATTATCTAGGCAATCCAGATTCAATAATTGCAGTTTGTACACTTTCAAGCATAAATTTACTCAAAAAATTCACCAATTCTAAAATTTTAGATGATATATCCATCGTAGGAAGATTACTATCTGAAAATAAAGGAATTGATTCGATTATTGAATATGTTCACAAACATCAAAAGATCAAGGTTATCATAGTTTGTGGAAAAGAAGTTTGGGGACATAAATCTGGACATTCATTATTCCAATTACATAAAAATGGAGTTGACAAAAATAACAGAATAATTAATTCTACTAGTCCAGATCCACTTCTTAATGTTTCAAAATCAAAAATACAATATTTTCAAAATAATGTAACTTTAGTGAATATGATTAATGAAATTAATTTTGAAAAAATATCAAATAAAATTAAAACTTTCTAATACCCATTTCTTTGTCTTTCTCGATTTATTTCATTCTTCTTTTTGTATTCATCTACAATATCATCAGGTGTTAGATTTAGCTCAAGTGAAGCTTGGACAACAAAGTGCCAAATGTCAATCAATTCTTCCCTTGCTTCAGCCACATCAAATTTTGCTGGAGTTTTCCACCACTTCCAATTCGTTGTTCTTTGTAGCTCTACTGCTTCATGCATTATTGCAGTACTCAATGCTGAAATTCTACTTTCTGAATCTTTAGGATATCTATCAAGTTTCATCATTTCTGATAACCCCTTTTGAAGATTGAAAATTGTATCTAACCTATCTTGATAAATTTCTTTAGACAATGATAAATTATTTTCAGAAATTATTGAACTTAAGTCTTTTTAGAATTGAATCATTTTTTCATATGTTTTAATTCGTTTTTCAATATCTCCTTTTTTGATATTTAGTAATCCATCTAATCCATATTTTTCAACTGCAAAAGATCCTAAAATATTTCCATAAACTACTGATTTTTTAATTCCTGATAAAGTGGTTGATTTTTTACTTGCAAGATATCCTATCATTGCACCTGCAAAAGAATCTCCTGCACCTGTAGGATCTACTACATTTTCTAATGAAAATCCTGCAGTTGGGAACATTACATCCTCAAAAAACATGAGAGAACCATGTTCACCTTTTTTAATTACCACATATTTTGCACCCCATTTCATCATTTTTTTTGCACATTTCATCAAATTGAATTCCTTTGTTAGAAGTTTAGCCTCTTCATCATTAATTACAACCGCATCTACAGATTTTATCATCTTAATCACTGATTCTCTTTTTGTAGAAATCCAAAAATCAATTGTATCACACATAGAAAATTTTACCTTATCGAATTCTTTTAGCAATGAAGTATTTTGTTCAGGATCATTATTTGCAAGATATACAAATTGAGATTTTCTATAATCTTCTGGAACAACTGGTTTAAAATCCTCAAGTACATTTAATTCTGTTTTTAAAGTTGATCTTGTACTAAGTGTATTATCATATTTTCCATCATAACGAAATGTTTTACCATCTTTGATTGTTAGTCCCTGTAAATCAAGATGTTTAGCTAAAATTTTGTGGTGTTGTTTTGGAAAATCTTTTCCAACTACTGCAATTAATCCAGTATCTACAAAATTACTTGCAGATATTGCTGCAAAAGTTGCTGCTCCTCCTAAAATATTCTTTAATGTTTTTTTTGGAGTTCTAATAGTATCTAAAGCAGTAGAACCAAAAACAGTTAGCATTTGAGAAGAAATTATTTTTGGTGTATAAATTACTTGTTTGTTTATCTATTGATAGTAAAAGAAATAGAATATCAATAGATGTCATCAAAATATTAGCTATCAGAAATTTTTACTGAATAAAATTTTTTTGTATTTATATGAAAAACATCTTTGACATTATCATCATCTACAATAATAACACCAATGATTTTAACTGTCTCTTCCAAAAATTTCGTTATTTGAAATTAAAAAGAATTCAATCTGAACTGCATAAATAGGATAATTATATCGATTTTTGGATAATTTCATGACTAATTACCATAAAATTTTATTTCAATTAAAAATGAAAAAATCACCAATAAATTGTGTAAAAGTTTTGATCTACTCTTTAAGCTCATTAGAGCTAACCAAATAAATCCAAATTAAACAATACTTTTTCATTGGCTAGGATAAAACTCAAGATAGGAGACAATGAGATAGAGATTGATTCTAGAGATTTCTACGTTGATAACCAAACAATTGGAGAAATTATTGATAATATTTCGAGTTATTTACCCGAAAATCAAGCAAAAATTGTCTATGAAACTGAATCTACTGCAGACTCGTCTGATCTTGAACAATCAACACAATCTGGTTTAGAAAATTTAGATGATGTTGAAATATTTGAGCCAGAATTCAGTGAGCCAAAATACATTGCACCTCGTGAAATAAAATCAAAACTAAGAATTTTAGAAACTAGCAAGTTTTTTGATACCCCAAAAACTGTAACTGAAACAGTTCAACAACTTAGAGAATTTGGATGGGCAACAAGCCTATTGGATGTATCCAAGGCTTTAGCAAAAATGGCTTCAACAAAAGAAATAATGAAAAATGTTCATGAGAACAGAGCTCATTACTATGTTAAAGATGCATTAATTGCTAATTAGAAGAATAATTACATTTTTCACAATTAGAAAAAATTTCTCCATCTAAATGATCAAAGTGTATCTTACATTGATTACATGTATGATGCATATCAAAATATCCATCTTTTTCAATCTGACCTATTTTATTTGATTCAATATCTGTACTCTTGCATTTTATACAATGACATCCACATTCAATTTTCATGATTTTTCTTTGATAATGTATGTATAATTGTAATACTTATACAAATCATTGGAAAAAAAGAGAGACATCCCATTAGAAATAGATGACCATTTCAAACTATTTGGTAAAGAACCATGGGAAGTAGAATATGGTGAAAAATGCCCTGTATGTAATATTAGAATAGATGAATATGGTTTTTGTTCATGTGGTTCTAGTGGAGATTAATTTTTTTCATTAAGGGAATTACAAGAATCATCAAAAATCCTATTGCTAAAGGTGCAATAATTGGGAATTCAGGAATTACCGTAGTTCCTATAATTGTAATTTCTCCAGATGTTTTAGGTTTGATATCAAGTGTAGCATAAGTTTCATTAATTGTATATTTATTATATTTAATTTGTTCATCATCTAGAAATACTACATATGGTCCCCATAACAATTCTAATGGAATAATTGTTGTAATGAATTTATTTTCATCATTAACTTGGAAACTTATACTTTTTAATGATTGATCAAAATTGAATTTTTCAATTTCAGAATCAGTAATAATTTCTACAACAAATGAATCTTCTTTCCAATCAATTTGTTGTAGTATTTTTGGAATAGTGGAATAATATTGTAAATTCATAAAACAACCATGACAATTAATTCCTTTTTTATCTCCCATTTGAATTGGTAAATCATTTACAAAAATCCGATCAGTTTCTTCAGGAATTATAACAGAAACCATTTGTGGATATGAAATTTTAAAATTCCAAAGATTATCATTTAAAATAAGAACATCATCTAAATTGTACTCTACAATTGAATTTTGGTTTGACGTAAAAATCAATATAGCATCATTATCTCCAACAATTGTCAGATTCTTTTCATCCCCATTTTCATTTGTAATTGAAATATCTGATATTGTACCATCAAAAAGATCTACACTTACTGGAAAATTGGATGGTTTTACTACATGTTTTACATTAACCTCTCCTGATGAACTAATTTTAACTTCAATTGATTTCTGATCTGCCTCATTTCCAAGAGATAATTGAGCATTTGATGCAGGAATTATTGTAAAAACCATTAAAATTGCTATGATTACAATAATTTTTTTGTACATTTACTCTACAGTTACATGAATCATTGGTGCTTTTTCTAATGGACAATCATTTCCATCTTTCTGGAGATTTACAATTTTATCTGCAACATCCATTCCTTCTATTACTTCTCCAAATACTGTGTATTGTCTATCAAGAAATGCACTATCTGCTGTAACTATGAAGAATTGTGAGCCTGCGCTATCTGGATCTTGAGATCTTGCCATAGAAACTATGCCTCGTAAATGAGATCTTGAATTAAATTCTGCTTTAATATTATATCCAGGTCCTCCCATTCCCCATGATCCTTTGTTATCTGTTTTTGTATTGGGATCTCCACCTTGAATCATAAATCCAGGAATAACTCTGTGGAAAAGAGTACCATCATAGAACCCATCTTTTGCTAATTTCTCAAAGTTTCTAACTGTTTCAGGTGCTAATTCAGGTAATAGTTTAAATGATATTTTTCCAAAACTAGTTTCGATATTCACTGAAGTCATATTCTAATTTCACCCTTATATCATAAGAGTCTTTTGTGATAATCTATTAGAAATTTCTATATACATTCAAACTCTATTAAGGAATTTTTTTAATTAACAACAACTTTTTATAAATTTTTTTCATTTCTAAAATTAAAAATTTTTTATTTTTAAAATTAATTTGTTAGAAATTATATTTTTAAAATTTATCAAGTAATAGTCTTATATAGAACAACTTAAAGTTATATTCGTGAGTCGTACAAATCAAAGCACAATAATTAAAGAAGCAATTAATTCTTATCTTGACAAAGGAGCAACTGACAAACAAGAAATTTACACCAAAGTAGTTGATGAGCTTGGTGTACCAAGACCTACAGTAAGAAGAGTTGCAAGAGATTTACGAACTGAACTATTACAAAAAATCGAAATTTTGCAATCTGATATGCATAAAGCAAATACAGCTTCTGAAAAAGTAGATTAGAAACTCCTTCTTTTCCTTTTTAATTCTATATTTTTGTGATTTTTAGCATTACTATTATAAATAATGAATTTTTCAATTTGTTTATGGGATATTTCGGAAATCATCTAGCAACCTTATCTACTGGAGTTTTTGCTATAGTTTTAACTGCACTTTGGCCATATTTTATTGATTTTGCCCCACTACTGAATTTTATATTTATAATGGCAGTTCCTATTACCTGGTTTCTGACATTTACCTGTTGGATTGCTCAGAAAAGCACTGATTATATGCACAATCATGGCGGAGAAAAAAAATTAAATGATTTACAAACTATTCAAACTATACCTTCAAATTCACAAGTTACTATTTCTGAAATAGAAAAAATTCAAAATGAATTATCATCAGATTTGAATACTTTACAAGAATCTGTAAAACTAAAAGACAGTGAAAT
>Ga0206680_10001000_pt1 | contig 10206 bp, 8 predicted proteins | sample M115012015metaG_FD_160124 | JGI IMG/M metagenome (GOLD analysis project Ga0206680, IMG submission 160124) | Ammonia-oxidizing marine archaeal communities from Monterey Bay, California, United States - M1 150m 12015 | ecosystem: Environmental > Aquatic > Marine > Intertidal zone | place: USA...
CTCGATCGCCTGCTCAGCGGCTTTTCGAGCGGTGTCGCCCTCGGCTGCGCCAGTGAACTTATCCAGCACGGCAATGGCCCGTGGATCGCCCAGTTGGCCAAGCGCGTCGATGGAAGCCAAGGCGACTCGGCGCTTGGGATTGTTCACGTGGCCGATAAGGAACTCACGGATGCCGGTCCTGTTTTTTTGGTTTCGCCCCAGGTAGCCAATCGCGCGCAGACCTGAGGCGTAGCCGTTGGTGGTGAATTTCTTACCGTCGTTCTCCAGCACGGCACGAATCTTGGCGATGTTCGCTGGGATGTCCTGTTTTCGGAGCGCACTCACCGCGGCGTCGGCGAGCTGGTGCCGGAACGACTCGGAATCAAGCGCCTGGTTAATCAGCTTGCGGGCCTCCTTGTCGTTGTGGCCGGTCAGCCCGTTGATGATTCGCGAGCGGATGGCCGAGTTCTTTTCCTTGGCTAGGCTCTGCTTGAGCGCGGCCAAGGCGGCCGGTTTGTACTGGCTGGCGATGTTGGAGATTACCTGCTGGCGCACCTTGGCGTTGGGCTGGTCGGTCGAGTCGGTCAACGCGGCCAAGGCGTCGTCACCACCGATGCCGCGCAGCGCCTTGGAGGCAGCGATTCGCACGGCGTAAAATGAGTCGTTCTGCAGCGCGTGTTTCAGTTTCTCGCGGGTGGTTTTGTCTTTGCGCTTGGCCAAGATCTCGACAGCCTGCAGACGGCCAAGCGCGTCGCTTTGATCAGCCAACTGCGCATGCAGCAGCGTCGTCGAAGGCGTGAAGCTGAACTTGGCCAGGAGCGTCACGTCAGGATCGATCCGCACGATCTTCGGTGCCTTGGCCAGGGGGAAATAAAAGTCCTCGGCTGTCTTGGTGATCTGCAATTTGCGATCGACGACTTGGTCATCGACCTTGAAGCGAACCGGCAGCGGCACATGAAACAGGACGACGTTCGCGTCAACCTTTTGCGTCTGCTGCACGCTCAGCTTGGCCAGCTTGGTTTTCTCGTCCCACGCGTAGCTGATTTTCAACTCGGGATGGTGCGCATGAAAGACGTACTGGTCGAAGAACCGGTCGAACGACTGGCCGGAGATTTCCTCGATGATCGAGCGCAAATCCTCGGTGACGACGTTGCCGTGTTTGTGTCGTTCTAGGTAGGTCTGGACACATTTGCGGAATAGCTCCGGGCCAAGCTGCGAACGCAGCATATGCAGCACCCAGCTTCCCTTGGAATAGGACATGAACCCGTATTTTCGGAACATTTCCTGGGGAGTGTTGTATTTGCGGTTGACCATCGCGGTGGTGTCGCCACTGCGGCCAGTGAGGCCCTTTCGGTCGCGATAAAGGCCGTAGCGCATCTCGTCGATGCCGTCCTTGTGGCCGGCAAACAGGTGCGTGTAGTAGGTGGCGAATCCCTCGTTGAGCCAGAGTTGGCTCCAATCCTTGCATGTGACGAGGTCGCCGAACCATTGGTGTGCCAACTCGTGCGCCATCAATCCCTGGCTGCTGCGGATGTTTTCCGTTTCGCTGCTGAACAGCGTCGAGGCGTTGAGCGTGCTGATGCTGGTGTTCTCCATGCCGCCCCAGTGGAAGTCCTGCACGCAAACCTGGTCGTACTTGGCCCACGGATAGGGCATGCCGATTTCTTCCTCGAAGTACTCCATGCACGCCTTGGTTTCGCGGAACGAGTTGGCGGCGTTGGCAAAGTCCGACGGCGTTGTCCAGAAAGACATCGAAAGGTCGCCATGCTTCTCCTCGATGCGCTTGAAGTGACCGGCGACAAGCGTGATGAGGTAGTTGACATGCGGCTTGTCCTGACTCCATTTGACGACGCGCATGCCAGAGTCGGCATCGACTGAGTCGCTGACCTTGCTGCCGTTGGAGAGGACGACCATCGCCTCGGGCACGCGGCAGGTCATGGTGGAGGTGAAAAACTCGTTGGGCGCGTCAAAGCAGGGGAACCAGTGCCGGGCCTCGATCGATTCGCCCTGCGTCCAAATGTGTGTGTCGCCGGGGTCGTAGCCCATTTCCGGTGTGCGGAAGTAGAGTCCTTTTTTCGGCTCGGCCTCGTAGGTGACGCTGAGTTTGGTCTGCTCGTCCACCGCGATCGGCTTGGTGAAAGTCACGATCAATGCGCGGTCGGTGTTCTGCCAGGCGGCGATCCCCAAACTGCCGGCGGTGACTTTGCTGATCTCGAGGTCGTGCGCGTCGAGTCGCAGTTGGCCAAGCGGCTTGAGGATCGGCTTGAACGTGAACGTGGCGGTACCGGCGACGCGGCGATTCTTGAAGTCCGGCGTGACATCGAGGTCAAACTGCTCGATGTCCACAGCGCGATCCGGCGCGTAGCGTTGGGACGCCGAGTCGATACTGGACCAAATGTTGGCGGCGTGGCCGCACTGGAGTCCGTGAATGTGCTCGGCCTTGGCCAAGTGCGTTGCGCCAAGCGACAATGCGGCGGTGGCGATGAGGAGGGTGGTTCGTTTCAGTTTCATTCTCTTTGGTTCGAAAATTATTGGTTCAATTCGCCCAGGCGGATGCAGGCGGCCTGGTGTCCGTCGTTTTTCAGTGACTCGAAACTTGGCCAAGCGGCTTGGCAGCGTTCCTCGGCGTGAGAGCAGCGGGGGTGGAAGGTGCAGCCGCTGGGCGGGTTGAGCGGCGACGGTGGATCTCCGGGTAAAAGGATGCGTTTTCGGGTGCGCTCGCTGTCGGGGTCGGGCATTGGCACCGCGCTGCAGAGCGCCTTGGTGTAAGGATGCTGCGGATGCTCGAACACCTCCGTCGCCGCGCCGATTTCAACGATTCGTCCGAGGTACATCACCGCGATGCGGTCGGAGATGTGTTTTACCACCGACAGATCATGCGAGATGAAAATCATCGTCAGTTCCATCTCTCGCGTGAGGTCGCTCAGCAAATTCAAAATCTGCGCCTGGATGGAGACATCCAGCGCGGAGACCGGCTCGTCGGCGATGATGAGCTTGGGCTCGACGGCTAACGCACGGGCGATGGCAATTCGCTGGCGTTGGCCACCGGAAAACTCGTGCGGATATTTTCTCATAAACCGAGCGGCCAGGCCGACTTTTTCCATCAACGCCCCGACCGCCCCGGCCAGGTCGGTTTTGGGCACTTTGCGATGTGCCTGGATCGCCTCGGCGAGCATCGAGTACACCGTCATGCGTGGGTTGAGCGAGGCGTACGGATCCTGAAAAATCATCTGGAAATCGGCGCGCGCTGAGCGGAGTTCTTTGCCGTCCAAATCGGTGAGGGTGCGCTCGCCGAGGGCGACGGTGCCCTCAGTGGGCTTGATGAGTTGCAGGACGGTGCGGCCAAGGGTGGATTTGCCGCAGCCGGATTCGCCGACCAGGCCAAGCACCTCGCCCTTGGCCAAGCTCAGCGACACGCCATCGACTGCCTTGACTGTACCGGTGACTTTGCGGAACAGAATCCCTTTCTCCACCGGGAAGTGGGTCTTTAAGTTGTTAATCTTAAGGTAGGCGTCGCTCATCGGTTACGGCTTGAGGTTTTCGCGCTGCACACGCAGGCAGGCGGTGGTGTGAGCCTGGCCAACGTCCTGTAGTTCGGGTGGCTCGCTGGTGCAGAGTTGGGTGGCGTGTTCGCAGCGCGGCGCGAATGAGCAGCCGGCGCTTTGCTTGGACATGTCCGGCGGCATGCCGGGGATGGTGTAAAGTTCCTTGCCCTTTGCCTGCAGCGCGGGGATGGAGTTTTGCAGGGCGCGATTGTACGGGTGTTGCGGGTGGTAAAAAATATCCGAGGTTGAGCCGGACTCGACGATCTTGCCGCCGTACATGACGTTGATGCGGTCGCAGAAACCGGAGACGACGCCCAAGTCGTGCGTGATCAGGATCACCGCCGTGCCGAGCTCTTGCTGTTCCTTCTTGATCAGTTCCAGAATCTGCGCCTGCACGGTGACATCGAGTGCCGTGGTCGGCTCGTCAGCAATCAGGACATCCGGCTTGGTGATCAGCGCCATGGCGATCATCACGCGCTGGCGCATGCCGCCGGAGAACTCGTGAGGATAGCCTCGGATGCGGCTGGCGGCATCCTGAATGCCAACCGCGTCGAGCATTGCAAGTCCCTGTTGGCGGGCAGACTTTTTGTCAGCCAAGCCGTGGATGAGCAGAGGCTCGATGAGCTGGTCCTCGATGCGCAGATACGGATTCAGCGACGTCATCGGATCCTGAAAAATCATTGCGATGCGCCGACCCCGGATCATTTGCAGTTCCTTCTGCGAACAATGGAGCAGGTCGGTGCCATCGAAGTGGGCGGTGCCGCGCTCGATGCGGCCCGGCGGCTGCGGGATGAGGCCCAGCATCGACATGCAGGTGACCGATTTTCCCGAACCGGACTCGCCGACGATGCCCAGCGTCTCGCCCTTCTCAAGTTGGAACGATACGCCGTCCACCGCCCGCACCACGCCGTTGCGCGTGTGGAAGTAGGTCGTGAGATCGTTGACGTCGAGCAGTGGCATTTTCAGTGGTTCAATCTTTTGAGGTCTTGGGGTCGAGGGCGTCGCGGAGGCCGTCGCCGACGAAGTTGAACGAAAATAGCGTTATTGCAAACAGGGCGCCGGGGAAAACGAGCATCCACCACGCTTCACGCATCCGGTCGGCGCCATCCTTGATGAGCAGGCCCCATGACGGGGTAGGAGGCTGCACGCCCAGCCCGAGGAAACTCAGGAACGCCTCAAGCAGCATTACTGCCGGGATGGTCAGCGTGGTGTAAACAATGACCGGGCCAAGGACGTTGGGAACCATGTGGCGGAAGATGATGCGGCGCGTCGGCAGCCCAAGCGAGATGCATGCCTCGATGAATTCCTGCTGCCGCAGGCTCATCACCTGGCCACGGACGATGCGTGCCATCGTCAGCCACTCCACCGCGCCGATAGCGACAAAGAGCAGCAGCATGTTCCATTGGCCGGAGATGGAGAATTCGGAGCCGCGCGCTTTAAACCACGCATCGATCGAGTCGCCGAGGTCTTTTGCAAATACCATGAGCAAAATCACGAAGATGACGAATGGCAGCGAGTAGAGGATGTCCACCAGCCGCATCATCACGCTGTCCACCTTGCCGCCGAAGTAACCGGAGATGGTGCCGTAACCAATACCGATGGTCAGCGAGACGAAGGTGGCGACCAGGCCGACCAACAGGGAGATTTGACCGCCCTTGATGATGCGACCAAGCTGGTCGCGACCGAGGTGGTCAGCGCCAAGGGGATAGTCGCCGCCGGGCGGCTGCAATTTATCCTCGAGTACCGTATTCGTGTAGTAATCGCCCTCAAGAAAAAACGGCCCCATGAACGACAGGCCGGCAAGCAGCAGGATGAAAACCCCGCCGGCGAGGGCCATCTTGTTTTTGCGCAGTCGATGCCATGCGCCGACCCACAACGACTCACCCTTCTCGACGGTGTCGGGAGCGTCTGCTCTGGTGGGGGTGTCGTTCATCGGCTAGTCGAACTTGAGTTTCGGGTTGAGGGTGACCTGCAGGATGTCGACGATCAGGTTGAGTAAGATGATCAGGGTCGCGTAAAACATCACTACGCCGAGCACCAGCGTGTAGTCGCGGTTGAACGCGCTTTTGACAAAGTCCTGGCCAAGGCCCGGGATATTGAAAATCGTTTCAATCACGAACGATCCGGCGATCAATCCGGCGATCGCCGGTCCCATGAAACTGATCACCGGCAGCAGTCCGCCGCGAAGCGAGTGTTTGAGGATGACCCGAAGGCCGGAGGCGCCCTTGGCCTTGGCCGTTCGAATGTAATCCTGCGTGAGGATATCAAGCATGCCGCCACGCGTGAGCCGCGAAATGTACGCGGCGTAAAAGAACCCAAGCGTTACCGACGGCAGCACCATGTCGCTGGAGAAAAACAGATCGCCGTCGAATCCACCCCAGCCGGTGGCCGGGAACCACCCGAGTTGCAGTGAGAAAACCAGCATGAGCAGGGGCCCCATAACGAATGTCGGCAGGCAAATGCCGATCATCGCCAGCGACGAGGGGATGTAATCGACGTACGTGTTGGGGCGCAGCGAGGCAATGACTCCGAATAAAATACCCAGACCAAGCGCAATGCACATCGCGAAAAAGCCGAGCTTGGCCGACACGGGGAATTTTTGGCTGATGATCTCGCCGACGGTGCGGTTCGGGTACTTGAACGACTGCAGGGTGGGTAGGTGGGTGATGTACTGGATGAATTGCTTGTGCAGTGGTTGGTCGAGGTTGAACTGCTTGTTCAACAGCTCACGAACTTCGGCGGTCACTTGCTTGTCCTCGTCGAACGGCCCGCCCGGTGCCAGGCGGCACATGAAAAATGTCATCGCCGCCACACAGAGCAATACCGGTATGGTTTCCAGTATTCGGCGGAGGATGAACTTGAGCATCGGATCAGCGCTTGGGCAAGCGGGTGGGGGTCGGCGTTACTCGTCGGCCTTCACCTCGAGGTCAAGATGTTTCCACGGATGGTGGTCGAGCACGTTCGCGTGCCAGTTTTTGACAGCGGGACTCAGCGCGTACACGCGGGTATAAATGTAGATCGGCAGGATCGGCAGCTCGTCCATCAGGATTTCCTCCGCCTGTTGGAACAGTTCCAGCCGTGCATCCGGATCCTGCGTGGCAGCCGCCTTGCGGATTAGTCCGTCATAATCGTCCCGGGCCCAGCCGGTTTGGTTCTGCTGGCTCCACGAGGTCCACATGTCGAGGAAGGTGTTCGGGTCGGGGTAGTCGCCGGTCCAGCCGGCACGGCTGATCTGGTAGTCCATCTCCCGCTGGCGATCGAGGTACACTTTCCATTCCTGGTTTTGCAGCGTGATGTTGATGTTCAGGTTTTTCTTCCACATTTGCTGGATGGCCTCGGCGATGATCCGATGCCCCTCGGTCGTGTTGTAAAGGAGTTCGAGTGAAGGAAAGCCCTTGCCGTCCGGATAGCCGGCCTCGGCGAGCAGTTGCTTTGCTTTCTCGACGTTTTCCTCGATCCGCGCCCGGGCGGTGTAGCCGGCGACGCCTGGTGGGGTGAAAAACAGTGCCGGCATCTGTTCTCCCTTGGTCACGTTTTTCGTGATGCTGCCACGATCAAGCGCCATCGCCAGGGCCTTGCGAACGCGCACGTCATCACACGGTTTCTTCGTGACGTTGAACCGGTAAAAGTAGGAGGCCAAATGCGGCTTGATGCGCAACTCGTCAGGGTGTTCCTTCTTGTAAGTAGCGATCTTGTCAATGTGCAGGCTGTATATGTTGTGCAGTTGACCGCCACGAAAGGCGTTTTCCTGCGTGGTCTCCAGTTCAATGGGATAGAAGTGAATCTCGTCGAGCTTGGTCGTTTCGGCGTCCCAGTAATCGTGGTTTTTCTCCACGACAATCTTCCGGCCAAGCCGCCACGACTTCAGCCGGAACGCTCCATTGCTGACAAAGTTCCCCGGCTTGGTCCAGCCACTGCCGCGCTTGGTCAGGCCGCCGTGTTTCTCGATCGTCGCGATGTGCACCGGAAACCAGGTGTAATGATTGAGCAGTGAAAGAAAGTAGGGGGTGGGGGAGTTGAGTGTGATCTCCAGCGTCCGCTCGTCGATCGCCTTGACGCCGACCTGCGAGAAGTCCTTGAGCTTGCCCAAGCTGTAATCTTCAGCTCCTTTCATCACGAACAACATGTAGGAATACTTAGAGGCCAGCGCCGGCGTGAGGATGCGCCTGAACGACTGCACAAAGTCATTCGCCGTGACCGGGTCACCGTTCGTCCACGTCGCATTCTCACGTAGGTGAAACGTATACACCGTGCCGTCATCGGAAACCTCCCACCTCTCCGCCGTACCCGGCACGGGGTGCAGATCAACCGGGTCTTCCGTAACCAATCCCTCCGTCAATGCAACGATGATGTGATGCTCCGGCACGCCGGTGACTACGTGCGGATCAATGTCCTCCGGCTCTGTGCCAACTGTAATGTTCAACACCTTGTCGCGTGCTCCTTGATCGAGCGGCTTGGCACCGGGGCCGCAACCAATTAGGACGCCGCTCAACAAGCCAAGCGCACCACAGGTGAGGATTCGATTTGTCATTGCAGGGAAATATTCTAGGATTATGTCGGCCAAGCCCTTAGCCAGACGAAACGCCGGACACCTTTGCCGTTTGGCCAAGCGAAAGTCAACGTTCCGCCGCATGCCGCCTTCCTCATTGCCCGTTGTTGAAAAAAACAGTCAATCAGGTAAAAATCGTCCTCGAGCACTTTCCAAGCTTTATGGGCACCGCACTCAACGAATTTCAAGTAGAGGACGCCTTGGCCAAACTGCCCGGTTGGGCGTCTGGTGACGACTCGATCAGCAAGACTTTCCGGTTCAGCAGCTTCCCCGAGGCCATCGGCTTCATCGCTGAAATGGCATTTGCATGTGAGAAGGCCAATCATCACCCGGAGTTGTCCAATGTTTACAGTACTGTCACCATCCGTCTCTGCACTCACGATGCCGGGAATAAAGTGACCGCAAAAGATGTCGATTTGGCGGGTGAGATCGAAAAACTGGCCAAAAAGAGAGACTGTCAGGCAACAATTTAAGTTGATTTTGTCTCTTGTTTAAGGCAAAAAGAGGGCCGTGTGACAGCAATTGGGCAGGCATGTTCAATAAAAATGAATAAAGTTGCGAAAAAGGGGTTGACTCCCCGGAACGATTCTGCCAAATTCGCTGCGCATACGGAAAACATTCCAATAAAATGAGAACAAAAACACTAGTATTAACAGCATTTATCGGCGCATTGGGAATAGCAGGAGCTTCGGCTCAGGTGTATTCTGTCAATGCGGTGGGTTATGTCAACAAGAGCATCCCTTCCGGGTTCTCAATTGTTGCCAATCCCCTACATAATGGCGAAAACAAGATTGTCGACGTTTTTGGTGCCAATCCTGGTGCACTGACCGTTTATCGTTTTGGTGACGCGGGTTTTTCTATCAACACTTACGATACAGATTTCGAAGAGTGGGATAATGGTGCAGACGTGGTCAATCCTGGCGAAGGTTTCTTCGTTTTGAATTCTGGTGATGCAACTACAGTAACTTTTGTGGGTGAAGTTCCTCAAGGCGACTTGAGCAATGCTCTTCCTGCAGGTTTCTCGATTCGCAGCTCTCAGGTTCCGCAGGCTGGTGCACTTTCTGGTGACCTTGGTTTCCCAACTGATGAGGGTTTGACTGTTTATCAATTCAGTAACGGTGGTTACGTGATTGATAACTATGATGCCGACTTTGAAGAGTGGGATAGCGGTGCAGGTCCAACTGTTGGAGTTGCTGAGGGTTTCTGGGTTCTGCGTAGCAGTGCCGCCGCTTGGACTCGTTCATTTAGCACGAGTGAATAATTTTAGTTAACTTAGTTTTAGAACAAGCTAATCACATAATATGAAAAAAATAGTTGCACTATTCGCATGTACTTTGATTGCTACTTCGGCCTTTGCGCAGGGTACGATCAACTTTAACAATACCAAGCCAAATAAGCAGATCATTTCAGATGCTGCTGGCGATCCTGCTACTGGCGGTTTTGCTCAGTTGTATGCTGGTACTACTGCTGACAGCTTGTCTGCAGTCGGTAGCCCCGTAGCATTGGGATCCGGCAAGAGGGCTGGATATGTTACCGCTGGATCAGTTGATGTTGGATTCAATGGTGCTGGCTTCTTTCAAGTTAAAGCTTGGAAAGGTGCTGACACCTTTGAGGCCGCACTCGAGTCGGGTATGTCGAATGTAATTGGTTTGACCCCTGGTGATTCAACAGCAAGCCCTCCGGGTTTGCCGGCTGACTTGGCGGGTTTGGAAGCTTTCAGCCTCACGGTGATTCCCGAGCCGGGCACCATCGCGTTGGCTGTGTTGGGACTGGCAGCATTCTTTGTTCGCCGTCGCAAATAATTAGTTGGTGTGTTCTCATTAAGCCGCCCGCAAGGGCGGCTTTTTTTTGTGCCTGTGGCATTTTTTTCATTGTTCGATTTAATGAAAAAATCACTTAAGAATGGTGTCTCCAATACTGAGGTAGTCTTCAAAAACCTGATCCGCTCCAGCTTGAGCAAGAGTCTCTGCGTCAAAGGTGTTCGTAATCCCTAAAACCGTCATTCCAGCCGCCTTTCCTGCGAGAACACCGGTTACGGTGTCCTCAATCACACAGCACTTGTTTCGTGCAACACCAAGACGCTTGGCTGCCAACAGAAAGACATCCGGCTCCGGTTTGGAATTTGGCACATCT
>Ga0206680_10001005_pt1 | contig 10184 bp, 12 predicted proteins | sample M115012015metaG_FD_160124 | JGI IMG/M metagenome (GOLD analysis project Ga0206680, IMG submission 160124) | Ammonia-oxidizing marine archaeal communities from Monterey Bay, California, United States - M1 150m 12015 | ecosystem: Environmental > Aquatic > Marine > Intertidal zone | place: USA...
GTAATAAATTGCACAGAAAAATGAAAAGTGATTTTAGATTTGGCCTTGTTTGGGGTAAAAGTGTAAAATTTGGTGGACAACGTGTTGGATTAAAACATATACTACAAGATGAAGATGTTCTCACAATAATTAAACGAAAATAATTACTAGTATGAAATAAAATGGTACTGCAAAGAAACTTTTTTCAACGTGATACTGTAACAGTTGCAAAAGATCTTCTTGGTAAGAAAATAGTAAGAAAAATTAATAATAAAAAATGTATAGGAATAATTACAGAAACCGAAGCATATCGTGCATCAGATGATCCAGCTAGCCATGCAGCAATTCAAAAAACAAAAAGAAATTCTAAAATGTTTGAAAAAGTAGGTTGTGCATACGTATACTTCACATATGGAATGTATTATTGTATCAATGTTGTTGCGCGTAGTGAAAAATTTAATGCAGGTGCAGTTTTGATTAGAGGAATTCATCCTATACAAGGAATTGATATTATGAAAAGAAACAGGAAGAAAACTAAAATTAATAATTTGGTAAACGGACCTGGGAAATTAACACAGGCATTAAACATTTCAATAAAAGAAAATGGTTATGATCTTACAAAATATTCATCACTTTATATTACAAATGGAATAGAAATAAAAAAAATTTATAAAAAAGTTAGAATTGGAATTTCAAAGGGAACCATGAAAAAATGGAATTTTAGTATAGAAAAAAATGATTATTTTTGATCGTCATCTTCTAACGTCCATGGTAAGAATCTTCCAAGTATTTTTGACCAGTCCAGACGAAGTAATAATATAACAATAAGAAACATGGAAACAGCAAAAATTATAATTCCAATCAATATAGGTAAAGGATCACTTAGATCATCAGTTGATGTTATTCCAAAACTGGCAAAAATTGGATCAATTATGGATTCACTAAGATAATGTGATGATAATACAAGAATATAACATAAAACAAGTTTTCCTAAAAGTGTAGATATGAAGAATCTGCGTGGGTTGTATTTTGCAAGACCTAGAGGAACATAAACCAGATCATCAGGAATTGGAGTAGCAGCTGCTACAAATGCAGCTGCAGCCCCATATTTTTTTACTAATCTTTGAAATGGTAGCATTCTTTTTTTTGTTTTTTCGGAAATAATTTTTCTTCCACCATAGCTAAGATAAAAAATAATTTGTTTTGCAAGAGTTGCAGTAACTGCAGCTAATATTGCCAGAATATGTATGTCAAATTGGTCACCTACTGACATTGTTACAAGAAGAATGAATGAAGGTATAGGAACAAATGGTATTAATGAACCAAAAAAACTTACCAGTGCTAATCCTAAATATCCAACTTCAGATGAAAAGAACGGAAAAAAATCCCATATATCCAATGGTTAGAAACTTTTTTTTTCAGTATTAAACGTTAAACTAAAACAAATATCATAATAATCACTAAAATATCCGAAAAAATGATTAAATAATAATTTGACCGAAAATGAAAACTATGAGATATGTGATTTAATTTCGAAAATTAGTCCATACGTACGCTTTGTTGGAATAATTAGTAAAACAGGTGAACTTTTAGCATATTTTAGACGAGATGATCTTGAACCCCTATTAGACCAAAAAAGAACCCAATATCAGTTTGCACAGATTGCTATCAAAACAGAACTTGAAGAACAATTCGATGAACAATTAGGAGAAACAGAGTTTGTTTGGGAAGAAAGAACTAAGATACAGACAATTGGATTTTCAGTGATAGATAGAAGAGTTTGGGTAACTATAGACAAGAATGTTGTTAGAACTGAAATTATTCGAATAATAGATGGCTGTCTTCCAATAGTTAAACGCTATTCATAAAGCCAGCATAAAACATAACCACTCTTTGTCTTAATTTTAGGTGGGTCCTTTTTGCATTTGTCCATTGCTTCAGGACATCTATCATAGAATTTACATCCCTCTTGGGGATTAACCAAATTTGGTGGAGTTCCTGGAATAAATTTTGATTTTGATTCTTTTGATAAAACAGGAATTGACTCCAACAGACCTTTTGTGTAGGGATGTTTTGGTTCAAGAAATATTTCAGACGAATTTCCAAATTCTACCATTCTTCCTCCATACATAATTCCAATTTTTTCTGCAACCTCAGATAGAACAGATAAATCATGAGAAATTATCATGAAAGATTGTCCATCTTTTTTTAATTTTTTAAAGAGATTGATGATTTGTGCTTGAATCAATACATCTAATGCAGTTGTTGGTTCATCAGCAATCACAAACTTTGGTTTCAGAATTAAAGCCATTGCAATGACAACTCGTTGCTTCATACCTCCACTCAATTCATGTGGAAATTTCTTTAGTATAGATTCATCAAGATTAACAGAATTCAGAGATTGGACTATTGCTTGTTTTATGTTTTCCTTAAAATTATGTTGTTTTAGAACTTCTTCAAATTGTTGCTGAACTGAAAAAACCGGGTCAAGTGAATTCATTGCGCCTTGAAAAACCATAGAAATTTCTTTCCATCTGATATTCTTATCAAAATCAGCATTGGACATATCTAACAGTGATTTCCCGTCAAATTGGATTTTTCCAGAATAAATTTTGCCGTTTGAAACCATTCGAATAATGGATAAACCAAGTGTACTCTTACCACATGCACTTTCACCTGCAATTCCAATCGATTCCCCTTTTTCAATTGCAAAGCTGACATCTTCTAGGGCATATACCAATCCTTTTGAGACACTATATCTTGTGGTCAAATTTTCAACCGAAATAAAAGTCATATTCACATTTAGAATAGGTTAGATTAAGTTTTTACTTGTGTGTATTTTCATCATTACATGGATATTTCACGAACACATCTTATTGAAGATCTAAATTCATCCATGGAAGGAGAAGATGTTCTCTTTGGAGGATGGGTGGTAGATCTTCGAAAACTTGGCAAGATGGCATTTTTGACAGTTAGAGATGTCACAGGTATGTGTCAGGTAATTGTTAAAGGAGATTCCATGAATTTGCTAGAAGGATTAAACAGACAAAGCGTTGTAAGAATTTCAGGTAAAATACAAGCAAGTAAAGCAAAAGATTTTGATTTTGAAGTTTTAGCAATAAAAATACAAATTCTTGCAAAAGCAGAATATCCTCTTCCTATAGATCCAATAGGAAGATTAGAAAGTGATATTGACAATCGTCTAAATTCAAGAGCGTTAGATATGAGAAATCAAAAAACCGCATCAATTTTTAAATTGAGAAGTAAAGTTTTGGCATCTATAAGGGAGACATTAATCAAAAAAAAATTCATTGAAATTAACACACCAAAAATTATCGGTAGTGCAAGTGAAGGTGGAGCAGATTTATTTGGTCTAGACTATTTTGGAAAACAAGCATACTTAGCTCAGAGCCCACAGTTATACAAAGAACAAATGACAATTGGATTAGAAAGAGTATTTGAAATTTCATCATTTTATAGGGCAGAGAAATCACATACAGGCAGACATCTGAGTGAATTCACAAGTGTAGACATTGAAGCTGCAATGATGGATTATACTGATGTCATGAATGTTTTAGAATCAATCATAATAGATGTTTTCAAAAATACATCTGAGAATTGTAAGATGGAGCAACAAGAGATTGGATATGAAATCAAAGTTCCAAATTCACCATTTGAAAAAGTAACATACACACAAGCACTTGATGAGTTAAGTAGTTTAGATATTAAGCTAGAATTTGGAGAGGATTTGCAAGACTCACATTTACGTAGTTTAGGAGAGAAACATCCTGGATTTTTCTTTTTGACAGACTGGCCAATGAAACTAAAACCATTTTACATTCATGAAAAAGATGATGACACAGCACTATCACGTTCATTTGACTTGCAATATGGATATCTTGAATTATCATCTGGTGGAAGGAGATTACATAATCCAGAACAGCTAAAATCTAGATTAAAAGAACAAGGTTTAGATCCTGCAAGCTTTGAAGAACATCTGAAAACATTTGGATGGGGAATGCCTCCACATTCAGGATGGGGTTTAGGACTAGATAGACTAATGACTGTTCTAATAGGAATTGATAATGTTAGAGAAGTAGTTCTTTATCCTCGTGATCCTGACAGACTTAAACCATAAAATTAACAATTTTTTTATCTGATGAAAACAGATTTGATATATGAAACAGTGTGAGTTTTGTGGTTCATCGTTTGGGGAGAGAAAATGCTATTTTTGTGAAAAAAAATGCTGCACATCTTGTATGATTGATGATTATTCCAGATGTAAACAATGCTCCATACAAAAAAGAAGACTTAGTGCTTCACAGATTTTAAAGAAAAATAAGATTTTACTTGGGTTTATAGGATTTTTATGGTTTTATACAGTATATCCAGGACCTTTCATTCCAGGGTTTGATCCAATGTTTTATTGGATATCATTAACTGCAGTAGTTTTGATAATGATACCAATTTGCTTAATGTTGTTTTTCTGGTCTCTAAACCCTCCTGCATCAGATATCAAAAAAACAAAAGACTAATTCACAATAATATTAACTACAAAAAAATAGATCAAAAAACCAATCAATAATGACTAGAACAATTAATGATCATAAGAGATTGTGATGTGTATGAGCACACCATATGAACAACGTAGTAGAGCAGCTAAACTGGGTTGGATAGGACATGATTTAGCTTCTCTAAAGAGAAGTTATGCCTCAGTTAAAGGCTGGAATACAAGAAAAAACAATAATTAATTCTAAGAAATTAATTTATTGGTAATTTCTTTAGTAAATTCCGTAGTTGATGTATTGCCACCAACATCCTTAGTAATTATTTTAGATTGTAAAACATCTAATACAGCATTTTCTAATTTGTCTGCAACAAAAATTGAATTCTGATCATTATTTTTATTTCCTAACCACTCTAACATCATCTTAACTGATAATATGAAAGATGTTGGATTTGCAATCTGTTTTCCTGCTATATCAAATGCTGCACCATGTACAGGTTCAAACAAACCAAAATCATCTCCTAAATTTGCAGCAGGAGCCATTCCTAATCCTCCAACTACTTGTGATGATTCATCTGACAATATATCACCAAATAAGTTAGTAGTCACTATAACATCAAATTCATGTGGTTGTCTAATCAAATTCATAGCGCATGCATCAACGTACATGTGATCAAATTTTACATCAGAAAATTCCTTTGCAACAGATTCACAACTTTTAGCAAATAATCCATCTGTTATTTTCATTACATTCGATTTATGAACACATGTAACATGTTTTTTCTTATTTCTTTGGATTGCTGTATTAAACGCGTGTCTTGCTATTCTTTTTGAGGCTTTTTCAGTGATTATTCTTAATGCCACTGCAGAATCATCAACAATAAATTCTTCTCCAGTATAAAGATCTTCAGTATTTTCTCTTACTATGACTAAATCAATATCTTCCCGTAATGCAGGTGTATTTGGATATGATTTTGCTGGACGAATGTTTGCATAAAGATCAAGTTTCCTTCTAAGAACTACAATTACATCAGCTGCACTTTCACCAACTGGTGCTTTCAAACATGCATCCGATGATTGGATTGATTGAAAAGTTTCATCAGGTAAAGCATACCCAAATTTTTCTAATGCTGCATCACCAGCTTCCAATGGATTTATTTTTGTTTTAATATCAAATTTATCATGTATTGTCTCTAATACAGAAATAACTGATTCTGACAATTCAGGACCAATTCCATCACCAGTAATTAATGATATGTCATACATTTTAACATCTTTTTATTTTTCTAGTGATTAAACTTTGTTTTCTCTTAAAAGACTCTTTAACATTATTCTATTAATACCGTCAACCATTGCTTGAACACTAGTAGTAACAATATCTTCACCGATTGATTTTGATGAAATAATATTTCCACGTGCATCTTCAACTTTTACAGTGACTTCACATAATGCATTAGCACCGCCAGATATAGAATCCAATCTATATTCTTTTAATCTTACTTCATCGGTTATTTGCCCAGTAATTTTTTGAATTGCATTTAATGCAGCATCAACAGGACCTACACCGTAATCTGTGGCAACCATTTCTTTTCCATCTATATTTAATTTAACAAATGCATATGGCATTGTGCCAACACCAGTTGAGACAGAAAATCCTGTAAGTTGAACAATTCGTTTTAATTTATTTTCACCAATAATTTCATTTGCAAGAGAAAGTAATTCAACATCTGTAACTTGTTTTCCCTGATCACCAATACTTTTTACCTTTTCAAGAATTTGTTTTGTTTGTTCTTCATTTGGCACTATACCATATTCTTTTAATATTGCATTCATTCCATGAATTCCAGCATGTTTTCCTACTTGTAACCAACGAGTTCTACCAACAATTTCAGGGCTAATAGGCTCATATGTTAAAGGATTATTCAATACACCATGTGTATGTATGCCTGATTCATGACCAAATGCATTCTCACCAACAATGGCCTTATTTGGTTGAACTGAGATTCCAACTGTCTTTGATACATATCTAGAGGTTTCATAAAGTAACTTAGTGTCTATGTTAGTTTCCCATTTTTGTTCAAACTGTAAACTATTCAATGCCATTACAAATTCTTCTAATGACGCATTTCCTGCACGTTCACCAATCCCATTGATTGTGACATGTGCACATTGTGCACCTGCTTGAATTCCGGAAATGGCATTAGCCACTGCTAACCCAAAATCATTATGACAGTGTACACTAATTGGTAATTTTGTTGCCTCAATTGCATCTTTAGTAATTTCTGCAATATACTGTGGAGTTGAATATCCAACGGTATCAGGAATATCGATTCTATCTGCACCTGCTTTTGCCACTTCACCAAAAACTTGTTTTAAGAATTCTCTGTCAGTTCTAGTTGCATCCTCTGCAGAAAATTCTACTTGCAAACCTCGTGATTTTCCATATTCTACAGCATCGATTGCTTTCTCTAATGCTTGCTCACGTGTCATTTTTAATTTATATTCCAAATGAATGTCAGATGTTGCAATGAATGTGTGTATGTAATTTAAGCCACAATCAACGGCTACGTCAATATCTTTTCTATTTGTTCTTGCTAGTCCACATAATTCTGAATTTAGATTTGCACTAGTAATCATTTTTATTGCTTTACGTTCTCCGTCTGAAATTACAGGAAACCCAGTTTCAATAGCATCAATTCCCAACGCATCTAATTTTTTAGCAATATTGAGTTTTTTTTCAGGAGAAAGTGAAACACCTGGAGTTTGCTCACCATCTCTTAACGTTGTATCAAATATTCTAACTTTCAATATTTACTCCTTTGTAAGGCGGTAATTCCAGTACGTGCTATTTCTAATATTCCAAATTTTTTAGCTAATTCTTCAAATGCCAAAATTTCATGTGGAGTTGATGTAATTTCTACCATAATTGATTCTTTTTTGGCATCGTGAGTTTTTGCACCATATGCACTAGCCAATTTGTTAATCTCCATGCTATCTTCTGGTTTACTCACTTTTATCTTGAACATGACTAATTCTCTATACACTGTATTATTCTCATCTAATTTACGAACTTCTATAGTGTCAATCATCTTATCAAGTTGTTTTACTATTTGTGCAATTTGTTTTTCATTACCTATAGTAGTTATAGTCATTCTAGAATATTTTGGGTCTTCAGTTATTCCTACAGATATACTATCTATATTGAAATTCCTAGATCGGAAAAGATGAGTTACCTTGAATAGTATTCCTGGTTTGTTTTCAACTTTAATTGATAATATTGCCCACATTGTAATCACTAAGAAGGTAATATCATGTCCTTTAATGATGTTCCAGGTGCTACAAATGGTAAGACATCTTCTTCAGGATCAATTGGAATGTCAATAACGGTTGCGACATCACTGTTTAATCCAGATTTTATTGCTTTTTCAAGCTCATCCATTGATTGAGCACGAATACCCTGTGCACCATATGATTCTGCTAATTTAACATAATCCGGACATTTTTTTAAATCAATACCAATCATACGCCTGTCATAGAATGTTCTTTGCCATTGAGCTACCATTCCTAATGAGGAATTATTAATTAAAAAAACAATAACTGGCAAATCTTCTAAGACAGATGTAGCAAGTGAGTGTTCTGTCATGTTAAAGCTTCCATCACCTGCAATGTCAACTACTGGGACATTAGGACGTGCAGTTTTTGCACCTATTGCAGCTGGAAATCCCCAACCCATTGTACCCAAACCAGTTGAGCTGAAAAATGTACCAGGTTGTATAACATCATAAAATAATGATGCCCACATTTGATGTTGGCCAACTTCAGTTGTTACAATAGATTCCTTTGGTAAAACCTCTCTTAGTTTCCTTAAAATTTTAGCAGCACCCATTTCACCTGGATGTAATTTTAAATTTTCTTGCCAATAATCTTTAACTTCTTTAACATGTTTTGACCATGGACTACCATCATTACTTTTCAATGCTTTTTTGAGAAGCATTTTTACCATTATTCGCAAAGATGCTTGCACATCACCTACCACTGCAACAGATGTAGTTTGGTTTTTTCCAATTTCAGCAGGATCTACATCCATATGTATAATTTTCAAATTTCTTTCAAATTCTTCAAATGTTCCTACAGAACGATCTGAGAATCTAGTTCCTATGGCTAATACACAATCTGCTTCAGTCATTATCTTATTCGCTTCAGCATGGCCATGCATTCCTATAGGTCCTAATGATAATGGATGGTTTTCAGGAAATGACCCTTTTCCTTTGAAAGTAGTGACAACAGGTATCATTAACATTTCAGCAATAGATTGTAATTCTGCAAATGCTGATGATATGATTACACCACCACCTGCTAAAATTATTGGTTTTTCTGCTGACAAAAGTAATTCTATTGCTTTTCCTATACTAGGAATATCGGGATCTGTCCATGGATGATAGCCAGGTATTCTAACTTCATCTGGAAATGTAAATTTACCTTCATTTTGTTGAACATCTTTTGGAATATCAAGTAAGACAGGGCCTGGTCTACCTGTTTCAGCAATGTAAAAACCTTGTTTAACAACTTCTGGAATTTCTTCAGGTGTTCTTGGTTGATAAGAATATTTTACAGCTGGATTTGCCATTCCAATAATATCACTTTCTTGAAAAGCATCCTTACCAATCATTGCAACTGGAACTTGACCAGTTACTGCAACCATTGGTGCAGAATCAGCTTGTGCAGTAGCTATACCTGTTAACAAATTTGTTGCACCTGGACCAGAAGTAGCAAAACATACTCCGGGTTTTCTACTAACTCTACCGAAACCATCTGCCATATGGGCTGCATCTTGCTCATGTCTTACCAATATGTGACGAATATTACTTTTGTACAATTCATCATACATAGGTAAGTTTGCACCACCTGGTAAACCGAAGACTTCCTTAACACCTTCTTTTTCTAGAGCTACCATTAATGCCCTTGCACCAATCATATTATCATTCATATTATTATTCAACTTTCAAATCACCATAATTTTAATTATTTTAAATTTCTGGTTATAGACTAGAGTACCAGACCAACTAGCAAAAGAATACCTACTGTGCTATTTGAACTAAATTTCTGCATTTGCAATCTTCAACTAATAGATCCACTAATAAACATTCTTTTTTGATTACAAATGATCATATGTCAGATAGAGAAGATATTATCAAAATCGTTGAAACATTTTTTGAAATAGGGAAAACAAAAGATTTGAGTAAATTAAAAGAAATACAATTAGATGATACAAATTTTTCAAGTTTTAGTGATGTTCAACCTTATGATTTGAAAGATTACAAAACATCAATAGCGTTAGAAGAACTTAGATTTGTTAGTATTTCAGATTATGATTATGAAATAAAAAATCCTAAGATTAGTATTTTTAATGATTCAGCAATTTTAGCGTTCGAATTAATGCAAAAAGGAATGCTTGTGGATAACAAAGCGTATACTGGTGAACATATTACAATTATAGGAAGAGCGACATTTGTTCTATGGAAAAAACCAACATGGAAAATTATTCATATACATCTATCAAAAATTAATAAATAGATTATAGTATATCTATTGAGTTGTTTTGAATGGTTTCTTTGAACTGTTTTGATTTTTGTTGAATGGTTTCTTTGAACTGTTTTGATTTTTGTTGAATGGTTTCTTTGAACTGTTTTGATTTTTG
>Ga0206680_10001006_pt1 | contig 10180 bp, 10 predicted proteins | sample M115012015metaG_FD_160124 | JGI IMG/M metagenome (GOLD analysis project Ga0206680, IMG submission 160124) | Ammonia-oxidizing marine archaeal communities from Monterey Bay, California, United States - M1 150m 12015 | ecosystem: Environmental > Aquatic > Marine > Intertidal zone | place: USA...
GCGAAGACCTGTTTCCCCTTGATGCCAGTGAGTGGGATGACAATGATGTGGATGGAGTAGGAGACAACTCCGATGCATTCCCTACAGATGGTTCCGAATGGGTAGACTCGGACGGTGATGGGGTGGGAGACAACTCTGATGTCTATCCTGATGATCCGTCTGAGTGGGTCGATTCTGATGGGGATGGAGTGGGGGACAACTCCGATGCATTCCCTACAGATGGTTCCGAATGGGTAGACTCGGACGGTGATGGGGTGGGAGACAACTCTGATGTCTATCCTGATGATCCGTCTGAATGGATCGATTCTGACGGTGATGGAGTGGGGGACAACTCTGATGTCTATCCTGATGATCCGTCTGAATGGATCGATTCTGACGGTGATGGAGTGGGGGACAACTCGGACGCATTCCCTAGTGATGGTAGTGAGACTCAGGATTCAGATGGAGATGGGGTGGGTGACAACTCGGACGCCTATCCACTGGACTCATCTGAATGGGCCGATTCCGACGGTGACGGGGTGGGTGACAACTCGGACGCGTTCCCCGGCGATGCGAGCGAGACTCTGGACACTGATGGGGATGGGGTGGGCGACAACTCAGACGCTTACCCCTACGATGCGGCTCTGTGGGAGGAGGAAGACCGTGCACTGATTATCCTAGGTAGCATAGTGGTAGCACTGCTCGTCTTAGTGGCCTACGTCGGGCAGCGGAAGTAAGCAGGCTGCCCTGAGAATCTTACCGGAGGGGTCAATATGGAATTCAATGTCGCAGAAGAGAGTTTTCTACTCCCCACATTGGTGTTGATGTTTCCTCAATCGGCAAAAACCAAATTGAGGAAAATGCTGACAGAGGGTAGAGTATTGGTCAATGGAACACCCGTTTACAAGGCCAAAGAATTGCTCGTCGGTGGCGACAAGATTCAGATTATCAATCACGCGAATGCAGTGAAGAAATCTCCACCACCAAAGTCAAAAAAACAATTTTCTAAATTAAAAATACTATTCGAGGATGATTTTATTTTGGTCGTTGAAAAACCAGCAGGCCTACTTTCTGTCGCCACAGACAAGCTCGAGGATGATACCCTACACAGTCGCTGTGTGAATTATGTAAAGCGCCAATCTGAGCGTGCATGGTGCCACATCGTGCACCGATTGGATCGTGATACATCTGGTGTCATGGTATTTGCTAAAAATCAGAAAATAAAAGAAAGACTGCAAACTCAATTTGCTCAACGTAATGTAGAACGAGTCTACCATGCCCTTGTGGAGGGTGGGCCTAAAAATTCTGAAGGAATAGATTCATCTTGGCTTGTGGAAGACAAACATCTGCATGTTAAACGTGTTAAATCAACCTTCAAAGGATCGAAAGAATCTATCACGCATTGGCGAGTTGAAGATCGAGACGAATTTGTCTCTTTGATTGAAATCAAAATCGAGACCGGGCGCCGACACCAAATACGAATGGCAATGCAATTTCTGGGGTGTCCGATTGTAGGAGACACCGTACATGGGGCTACCACAAACCCACTCAACCGAATCTGTTTACATGCAACTGCGCTCGGTTTTTCACATCCATCGAGCAATAAATTTGTGCTATATGATTCAAATATACCATTTGCAAATCGAGACAAGAATAATCTTGGTTAGTGAGACATCTAGATGGCCTAGAAGATTGTTACATACACCATCAGAGTGCGAGGTACCACCCCTCTAACCCATCGAAGAAATACTGTACTGCGATGGTAATCGTGAGCAAACCCATCACACGTGTGATTACCCTAGTGCCGTTCTCCCCTATGGCGTGCTGCATACTGGAAACAACATAGAATATCAGCATTGATATCAGCATCACCAGAAGGATTGCCCATGCTACTATTGGTGCATTGTTGGTAGTTCCTAAGAGAATAATCAGACTAATCGATCCAGGCCCAGCGAGCATTGGCATTCCTATAGGTACTAGTCCGAAATCAATCAATTCATCATTTGAGATCTCATCACCAGAAGCAAGTGAGAATTGTTTCTTGGAGAGTTTTTGCCCTTCTTTGAGCATGTTGATTCCTGCTATACCGAGCATCAAACCACCAGCAACACGGAGACTGTAGAGTTCTATTCCCAAGTGATAAAGGAGGTCTTCTCCAAATACTAGGAAAACCATTAGCACCACAGCAGCAAAAGTGCAAGCCCGTCGAGCTATTGTCCTCAATTCACTTCTATCGAGATCCTTTCCTAGAGTTAGGAAGAGTGCGAGCGAAGCGGGAGGGTTGACCACAACCAAGAGTGGGATGAAGACTAGTGAGAAGGCGGCGAAATCCATGAGCGGGCCGCCTAGCCCGCCCTATTTCAAAGAGACTGATTGAGGGATTCGTTTAGCAAGTGTAGGGTTGCGTCGACATCTTCCTTGGAGAGTACCATAGGCGGCTTAATCTTGATAACGTTGTGATGTGGCCCATCAATACTCAGTAGCACATTTCTGTCACGCATCTCATCAACAATACTAGCTGCTTCTTCAGTGGCTGGCTCCTGTGTTTCGCGGTCGCGCACCAACTCGATTCCAAGGAACAACCCTCGCCCCCTCACATCGCCGATGATTGGGTGTCGTTCCTGCATTTCTCGCAGACCTACTATGAAGCGCTCTCCCAACTCTGTGGCTCGCTGCATCAGCCCGTCCTCCTCGATGGCATCGAGCACCGCCATCCCGACAGCGCATGACACGGGATTGCCACCGAAAGTCGAGAAGAATTCCATCCCCTCGAACGAGGCTGCTATCTCTGGTGTTGTGAACACCGCAGCCATCGGATGACCGTTGCCCATCGGCTTGCCCATCACCACGATGTCGGGCACCACCCCATGCTCCTCGAAGGCCCACATATGCTTACCAACTCTGCCGAAGCCGACTTGGACTTCGTCAGCTATGCACAGCCCCCCTGCTGCACGAATGTGTTCGAAGGCCGCGGGGAGGTAGTTGGGCGGCAGCGGTATTTGTCCGGCGCATGACAGCATCGACTCAACTAGGAAGCCAGCAATCGGGGCAGCATCGGCTGCAATCTCACCCAACTCGACTGCGTAGTCACGCTCGCCGCCCCTGTAGCTGTCCGGAATTGGAACCACATGTACCCATGGCTCGGGCTCCCCCTTACCGCCCGGCCCTCTGAACTTGTACGGACTGAGGTTGATCAGCATCCCTGTGTGTCCATGGTAGGCGCCTTCAACCACCACCATATCGTGGGCACCCGTATGTGCGCGTGCTATACGTACAGCCAACTCGTTGGCCTCGCTGCCTGAGTTGACTAAGAAACCAACGCTGAGCTTCTCTGGGAGAGTTGCTGCGAGCCTACCGAGATACTCAGTGAGCCCGTCGTAAACGTATCTGGTGTTGGTGTTCAGTAAAGCCATCTGGCGCTGGCCCGCTTCGACTACTCTAGGGTTCGAGTGGCCAACATGGCATACATTGTTCACGAGGTCTAGGTATCGAGTGCCATCTGCTGCAAACAAGTACTGCATGCGTCCGTGAGTAATGTGGAGGGGTTTTCCATGAGCGAAGGAGAGTGCCTTTCCAAGATGTGCTTCACGCTGCTTGAGAAGCTCGTCCAGTGGAGTCAGGGAGTCACTCGTCATCGAAGACCTCGATCTCAATCTTGCGTTTGACGAGGTCGGTGAACCTTGAGGAGTAGCGGGTGGCGCGCACGACGTGGTTGTCTATCCAGTGGTAATTACCACCCCTAGGCTTGCCCATCAGTAGGGTATGGTAGCGGAATCCTTTCTCATCCAGCCAAACCTCAGTGACCTCTCGGTGCTCCTCAGTCCTAGCTGTAAAGAAGCAGATTCGATGACCCTCATCGAACCAGCCGTTGATTGTCTCGATAGCATCCGGATAGGCCTCGGCAGTGGCCATCCTGTGAGCCTCCTCATTGGGGATGTCCTCTCCTACCGTGCCGTCGATATCGATGAGGTAGTTCTTCGTCCCCACAGGCAGTTCCGGACTGACGTACTTGCCAGACTCGTCGGTCTTATCGACTAGGTCCATACCTGTAAGCGGTGCGAAACCGTCCATAATGCCTCGTTCCTGAATTCCTGATTTCGGAAGAAGGTTCCCGGATTCCGAATCGTTCAAGAGAGATTGGTCGGACGGTCTGTCGTGCCTGGAGCCTACGACAGAAGTCGCCGAGAGGGTGTTGTGAGGCGTGTTTCCCCAAATTTTGACAGAGCACTGTCGAAGTACTTCGGCACTCAGACACCCGATCCAGTTGCCGCTCAGGGTTCTCACGACGCGTATGTGATGGCGCTCCGGGCTCATGGAACAGATGTAAATATCCTAGACGCCTTAGAGACTCATCCTGACTGCTGCTTCGTTGAGGACTGTGCAGTGATGATTGACGGGGTTGCTCTGATCAGCAACTTAGGTGCGCCCAGCCGGAGGGGGGAGGAAGAGGCCGTGGCCGAGTACCTCTCTGAAGGCTCCAACATCCTCAGGATGCCGAAGGGCGCAACCCTCGACGGAGGTGATGTTGTGTTCTTCGACGACCGTTACTTGATTGGGATTTCAACCCGCACAAATCAAGCTGGAGCTGCCTTTCTGACTGAACAGGTCAGAGAGGAGGGTTTTGATGTGGAGCTTATCGACATCCCATCCTCGACACTGCACCTGACCACTGTATGCTCCTCACCCCGTGAGGGTACACTGGTCGCAGCAGAGGGACACCTGAATCCAAAACAAATAGATCATCTGGCTGAAGAGATACTGTGGGTCCCTAACTCAGACTCATATGCGGCCAACACAATCGGCTACTCGGGCGACCGCGTAATCATCGCAGACGGATATGCGTCCACGAGGCAGGTCATGCTGGATGCCGGCTTCTCAATCACCACTGTTGATATGGACGCCATCAGGCAGGCTGATGGTTCGCTGACTTGTCTCTCCGTGTTTAACCGGTGATGCTGCCCCAATACTGAAGGTCTGCTTCTGCTCAGAGAATACCATGCACGTAGCAGGGAAGGTGTTTCTCGGGCTCGGGGTAGTACTACTAGTACTCGGGGTTGTGATGGCTGGAGGGGGTCGAGACTCCTTAGGTGATGTGGGAGATTGGGACCCCGAAGAGAAGAGTGAATTTAGTGGAACCACAGGAAATTCGATTTATAATTACCCAGGTGAGATGGATAAGATCGTAATGGTTCGTGACAATGTGAGATGCGATGAATTTACTATTGATATGACCAATCAAACTGGAGAAAATCATGTGTGGGTCGATTGTGAAGATGGTGGAGAAAAACCATGGGGATGGGAAGACGATCCACCTGGATGGTATCACATGGCTACAATCAGCCCAGGGGAGTATTCGAGAGGAGAATATACTATTGAGGCGAATGCAGATTACGAAATCGTTGATGCTTGGGAAGTATTGGGAGAGGAACTCGGAGAACTCGGTGGTGGAATTATGGGGATATTAGGTGGAGTGGGTCTCTCCGGTTGTGGGGTCTGCTTCCTGCTTCTTGGAGGCATACTAGCCATCGCCCTGAATGATCCCAAGGAAGCAACGCAGATGCATCAACCTCCGTCAGTCTGACCGAGGCATTGAACACGAAGCCTTTGCTCGCATGGGCGTGCGCTCGCGAAGCGGAATCGCCCTCCTGCTGGCCGCCGTGATGGTCTCAGCACCACTTGGGGGGTGCTTATTCACCGAAGAAGAGAGTACAGCGAACGCATCTAGTCTAAGCGTTAGTCCTGAGGTCCTCGAGGCAGGAGTATTCCAGCAGGTCGAACTCAGTGCCAAGGCCGCCATGTCGGTCTATGTCCCATACTTAGTCATCGACCCGGTAACAGGATACGTGCAGAACTCGACCGTGATTGACCTCTCCTCCGGATCAAGCGTCACCTTGGAGTTGCTCGCGCCGCCGAGGATAGATAGCGTTCTACTGATGGTTGGAGAAAGAGGGCGGGAGCATTGGCCTGCACGTGACGCCAGCGAGTCCTGGATAAGTTGGTTGATGAGAGGAGGGGATGATGGAAAAGATGGCAACGGTGTGATGCGTGTTGCCCATGATGAGAACTCGACACTCGACACTGTCAACTACAGTAGCGAGCGCGGTGGACGTGTCTCAGCCAAGACCGTTGACTCCCTCAGACCACAGATCACAGGGATTGATCAGGGCGGTGCACATTCCAGTGGACTACTACATGGTAGGATAGTGTATGACAGACTGCACGAGATTACAGATCCAGGGTTGGCTCTCGACGTAGATGGGCGCTCTGGTTACTGGGACAGGTGGGCGGGCCAAGGTAACCCAGCCTACGAGGATGCGGCTCAATACCTCATTTCTGAATTAGATTCGTTCGGATTAGAAGTAATGACTCATCGCTTCGAGTTTACTGATATCTTCAATATTCAAAATCCCGAGGCATACAACGTCTGCGCGTACAAATGGGGTTCCGAGACGCCCAATGAATGGTTGGTATTCGGAGCCCACTTCGATATTGCACCGCCTGCTAACGCTGTACTTCTCGACCCCCACACAACAGGCTCGAGAACCTATGGCACGCGTGTGGGTGCCTATGACAACACAGCAGGTACCTCGATGGTTCTGGAGACTGCAAAGGTCCTAGCTGGATTCGAGTCGCGCCGGACGATGGTGTTCTGCCTGTGGTCTGGTGAGGAAGGTGGCAAGCGTGGTTCTGACTATTGGACTGAGTATTATGTCAAGGAAGACCATCCTGAAGTAACGGTCACGAATTACATCAATCTCGACATGGCCGGAGTGAACTGGCCAGGTGGTGGTGGGGCGCCACATGGAGATCCCGATCCACAAATCGACGAGGATGGTTACCCAAAGGACTCCGAGGTCTGGCCGATGCGGGTTTACATCGGCCCGGGACCTAACCACGACCGACTTGACCAACCTGGGATGGTAGGGCTGTCTCAGTGGATAGGAGGAGATGCACTCGGACTTGAGGAGCAGATGGGCACACTGGTCGGGTTGAACTACACAGCAGACACTTGGAAGACCGATGTCTGGATGGATATGGACAGACCTGAGATTATTGTCTACGAGGATACTACCGCGAGAAGTGACCATGCCAGCTTTCAGGATAATCTGGGTACAGTTACTGTGGGCTTCGGGGGGCTGGTCGACGGCTACTGGTGCTACCACCAGACCTGTGATACTCTAGATGAGATGGAGGATTGGATGGATACTACTGGCAAGGACTACGGTGAGGAGAACACGGGTGTCTCGAATCTCGTAAACAGCCTTGATATGATCACTTGGTGGGCTCTGATGACCTTCTTCCACTGCGATGAGAAGCCTGTGCTGAATGCTATTGAATAATCAAATAACTGCGGGCTTATTCCTATCATTGATAGGCACATTCAATAAAATGGTGGTTTTCTACACTCCATGGAACCAAGTAAACTCGCCACCATCGCCAAAATGCGCGCACTGGGCTACAGACAGAGAGAAATCGCTGAGGAAATTGGTGTGAGTCAGCCCTCGGTGGCCTACCAGTTGCGCAAGCTCAAGCAGAGGGTCAAGGACCGTTCACGTGATGAGGTGCTCTCGAAGGTCTTGCTCGGTGGCTTCATCGACTCACTCTCCGGATCCGCCCTCGCGAGGTTTCTGAACTTCTCCGAAGCCGTAGAAGAGAGTGGAGATATCCTCAGCCCCGACACCTTCGACGATGCTATCTAGCCGAGGAGAGAGTTGAGATGAGTGAGGTTGAACCAGACAAGGCTGACGCAGATAATCAGCCAAATCCAGAAAACTGGGAGTGACCAAGACCTGATTTTCTTGCCATCTAGTGGACCGAAAGGGAGCATGTTGAACAGCCCCAAAACGGCATTCCCCCAAAGCCAGGGAAAAAGAATCAACTCACCAAGCGTACTATTTGCCGCCCCCAAGAGTATTGCCCCTAGACCCAGCCCCCATAGAGCAACATTGGAAACGGGGCCTGCGAGGGCTATTTTGCCGAACTGGGATCGAGTTGTGTTTCCTGCCACCATCACCGCTCCTGGGGCCATGAATACTATTCCTGTCAGGGCTGCTATGAATATGCCAAATCTGAGTCCTCGTGGTGAGGCTCTGAACTCCGCCCAGCAGCCATATTTGCGTGCAACCACTTTGTGGGCTGTCTCGTGAACTAGGAATGCCGGTGCTATTGCAATGGCATACACAATGCCACCTACAATGAAAATGAGGGGGCTATTCAGGGCCCCCATTATCCCATCAACTGACATGAATGCCAGTGCTAGAGAGAAGGCCAGTGTGGCCTGAGTTAGATGGCTAATCTCGGTCTTTGAAAAGTGCCAGATGGAACCGGTGTGAACCGGGATGGGCCTGGCCTGCTCTTCGACTCCAAAAATCCTCATGAAAGGAGCGCCCGAGCCGGAAGCATGGACTACGCGGATGTGCGGCTGGCGCCAGTTCCCGTCGTCACGGGCAGCGCTGTGACTGCCCGGAGATGTCTTCTTGTCAAACGGGTCGTCATCGAGCCAGTGCGCCCTCGGGTCCCTATCCCCGCTCATCCCTCATCCTCCTCCAACAGTTCCTCGACCTCAGAGAGAAGTTCCTCCCACGTCGGCATGTGCTTGGGTCTCTCACCAGTAATTTTTGCCAGCATTTCCTCTCTCTGTTCTACACTGAGTTCCACATCGTGCCATTCGTTGTTGTTGGCAACATCCCGAATTAAGGATCTTTGTTTCTTGTTCTTCTGGTTCTCGAACACAGCAATAATCTCCTCGATGGTCTTGGCTGGAGCCTTGCCTTGATGTGCATCGATAAGTGTGGAGTAATGAATCATCATCTCCCCGTGTGTTGAGTCCTCATTGTAATCAACTGGATTGGCTAGCATGGTCACAAATTCTCTTGCCAGTCTATCGGCCTTAGATGTGGCCTGAGTCGACAGTCGTTCCCTCGTCTTCGCGTGTGACGCAATACACAAGCGGCAGCGCTCCGAGCCGGTGACATCTGGCTCGTCGCAGCATAAGCAGCAGACGGCGAAACCCATCATGTTCATCGAGGACCGGGGTAGGCTCACGTGCTCCGCTCTGACTCGACCGTCATCAATCCTACTCACAGCCTGTGCATTCATGAGTCGCCTGTTGTTGCATAGACCATGGACGCGCAGACGGTGCACGAGCGACGATGGCAGATCCTCGCTGTGATGAGTCTGAGCCTAGTAATCACCCTGCTGAATAACGTCACTGTCAACGTGGCTCTGCCCGAGCTCTCAAAGGATCTGGGGGCGGACAACACCGAGCTCCAGTGGATTATGGATGCATACGTCGTGGTGTTTGGAGGAATGTTGTTGGTGATGGGGGCCGTTGGGGATCGTTTTGGTCGCAAACCGGCCCTGATGATGGGTCTAGCAGTGGTTGGGCTGGTTTCCGCACTAACCGCCCAATATGCCACGACATCTGATCACGTAATCGGTGCGAGGGCTCTAATGGGCCTAGGAGCGGCTCTGGTGATGCCTGCGACTCTGTCAATTATCGTCGTGGTGTTCCCTCCTGAGGAAAGAGGGAAGGCGGTCGGTATCTGGGTGGGCATGGCTGGGATAGGTGCGCCCATCGGCTTGCTGGTAGGGGGATGGGCGGTGGAAAACTTCGACTGGAGGATGGTCTTCTGGATTAATCCCCCGTTAATTGCTCTGGCTATGGCTCTGGGTATGCTACTGGTGCCTAACTCCCGTGACGAGAAGGAGACGCCTTTGGATCCAATTGGTGCGGTTCTCTCTGTCGGCGCGCTTGGTTCTATTCTGTACGCCATCATCGAAGGTCCGAGCTCCGGGTGGACCAGCAATGAAGTCGTAGGCCTCGGTACACTAGGCCTGATTCTCGCTATTCTGTTCGTTCGATGGGAGAGAAGGACGGAGCACCCGATGTTGCCCATTGAATTCTTCCGGGACCGAGGGTTCGCTCTAGGCCTAATCGCCATCAGTCTGGCCTTCTTCGTAATGTTCTCCTTCATGTTCACACAAATGCTTCACTTCCAGCTGGTGCGTGGCCACTCCGCGTTTGAGGCAGCCCTGCGCTTCCTGCCGTTGCCGCTTGGGTTGATGCCTGCGGCAGCAAACAGTGACCGGCTCTGTGCGAAGTTTGGAAACAACAACGTGGTGGCCGTCGGGCTCACCCTGGTCGCCACAGCGATGCTAATCTTCACGACTGTAGAGATAGGCACGGATTACCTCGTTC
>Ga0206680_10001015_pt1 | contig 10140 bp, 8 predicted proteins | sample M115012015metaG_FD_160124 | JGI IMG/M metagenome (GOLD analysis project Ga0206680, IMG submission 160124) | Ammonia-oxidizing marine archaeal communities from Monterey Bay, California, United States - M1 150m 12015 | ecosystem: Environmental > Aquatic > Marine > Intertidal zone | place: USA...
ACGGTCTGAGGCAGTCCATTGTATATTTTACCCTTGTGAAACAAATGGCAAAGCGCGTCAATGTGCGTGTGGGCATAACCGTGGTAGGCAATACAAATTTGGTCTCCAGCCCACTGCGCATCCGGACTCTCCCCCGTTGAAGTCATGTTGTGCGAGTAGGGGCTGGCATTGTATATTGATAACTTTTTGTCGGCGTTGTGAGCCATTGAGACCGAGATGCCCTCCTTTACCTGCCTTGCCGCCTCAACGCGCACCTCGGGCGTGATTAGGTTGAGTGTACCAAGTTGATCGTCCGCACCCCAACGCCCCCAGTTCGAGAGTTTCTCGATCAAGGATTCAACCTCCGCCGTGTCTCCTGATTGGCCAAGCGCTGCCGCGGGTTCAAAAAAAGTTCCGCAAACCAAGGCAATGGCAAGTTTGCCCAACAAATTATTTAGTTTGGATTTCATGACAATGAGTAGCAACGCCCACCCTGCTCTCTTCCATTCCCAATTTCAACCCACTTGGCCAAACGTGAAATATGTTCGCTTTCATCCTGTCGGCAGTTTCGTATTCTGCCGGGCAGATGAATCTTTCAAAGCAAACGGCAGTCGTGGTGGGCGGTGGCAGCGGCATGGGGGAAGCCATCTCGCTAGGACTGGCATCGGAAGGGGCAACGGTCATCGTTGCTGGCCGCCGACAAGCCAAACTCGACGAGGTGGCTAGGCGAGGTGGTAAGAATATTTTCACCCACACCGTTGATGTTGCCAATCGCGATAGTGTGAAGACGCTCTTTGAATGGATTCGCGAACAGTTTGGCCAACTGCACCTATTAGTGAACTGTGCCGGGGCAAATGTACCCAAGCGATCAATGAGCGAACTGGCTCCTGGTGACTGGGACAAATTGATGAACATCAACGCCACTGGCGCGTTTAACTGCATGCACTTCGGGCTGCCGCTCATGCGCCCGCACAAGAGCGGCCTCGTCATCAACATCTCGTCGACCTCCGGAAAACGGGCTGCACCGCTCGGCGGCGTAGCCTACAATGCCAGCAAGTTTGCCATGGCAGCGCTTGGCACAAGCGCCACCGAAGACGAGCGCGAAAACGGCATTCGGGTGACCACCATTTTTCCGGGCGAAGTCGACACCCCTATCCTTGATGATCGACCCACACCACCATCGGCGGAACACCGTGCGCAAATTCTGAAGCCGAGCGATATCGCTGAAATCACATTGACCATTGCAAAATTACCACCGTTGGCTCACGTGCCAGAGCTGGTCATCAAACCAATCGGCCAGTCGTTCATTTAGTCGCCGAACTCGCCTGGGTTTCCAAATTTGTTTCGCGCAGCCTCGCCAAAGTCGGTTACAGACTGGTTGAGTCTCTTGAGCAACTCAGATTGCGGGCAATCCGACGCACCCCGAACCGCTTTGATGACAGTGTTGCATTCGTTTTCGTCCATGAAAACGGCCGCGTCCAGCAGCCCCTTTTCCTCCCCGGGCGGAATTGCTAGAAAGCCGTGCTTGTCGGCGTGTATCAACTGCCCAGGTTTAACCTTCTGCCCGAAGACCTGCACCTCGCAATCCCAATTAACAGGAACCACATGTGCATGCCCCACACACAGTCGCCTGGCCAGCGCCTTGAACCCGGCATTGGTCATCTCATCAACATCCCGGACCGCACCATCTGTGATGGTTCCAACGCACCCGAGTGCACGGTGAATGTTTGCGTTGACCTCGCCCCAGAAAGAGCCAGTCGTTGCCGGCTTGTCCAAATCCTGCACTACAACAATCTTCGGCCCGGGAACCCTGGAGATGTATTCACGATATTCCTCAGCACGATGCGCTCCACCTGCCTTATGCCGTGATTGACTCGGCTCGACCTGCAACGTCACCGCCCAACCAACCATCGGTCCCATATGCGGCATAAAATCCGTCGTGGCCTCTAGGTTGATCGCTGCCTGGGCCGGATCACGCTCAGTGAGTTGCTCCCATCCATTATAGATTGTTGGCGTGTTCCAGCGCTTGAGTTGTAGCAGTTCCTCGTGGGGTAACCGGGTAGTAATTTGCTTTTTCTCCATCGGTAAAAACGTTCAAAGGCCGCGAACGGCATACGCAATGTAACGCCAACCGTTAGTCCAACCAATGAAAACCCTCGACCACGGTCTGAGCGAGTCGGCGCTCAACCGGGCTCTTAAGACGCAGGGGCAGCCGACCTGACTCTCGGCGGGGTTAAGTTTTCAAGCAATGCCCTTTTCTTTCACGGAACATTCCTGATCGGGTTCGATCTGCCATTTCTTGAGCAGGTGCTGAAACATCCATCGCCCACCCCCTTGTGCCGGGAAGCGCGTAGTCACGGTGCGTTTTGTCGAAACCTGCCCCTTGCTGCCAAGAGCCTCAGGCGCGCTCTTGGCCAAGCACGGCAAGCCGTTGGGCATGCAGAGCCATCAGGCATGAATGAAATCAGGGACCTAGCCAACCTCAAGCACGGCAACCCGGAGAGGGTCAACCGCCGGCTTTGACGAAGGCATCCGGGTTGATTGTCTTGAAATCACTAAGGTCGTTCCCTTAAATCGGGAAGTGCCGAGGGTCATCGCCATTGCCAACCAAAAGGGGGGAGTCGGGAAAACAACCACGGCTGTGAACCTTTCAGCATGCATTGGCTCGCTCGGCAAACGCGTGCTGTTGATTGATATGGATGCGCAGGCCAACTGCACCAGCGGTCTGGGCTTCGAGAAATTACCCAACGAAAGTCTTTATCCGGTTCTCCTGGGTGAGAGCACCCTCGAGGAGAAAATCAAAGAAACCGACTATGACGGAGTGTCGCTAATCCCCAGCGAATTCGATCTCTGCGCCGCCGAGGTGGAATTGGCGCGAATGTCGTTCGCCGCCAGTAGTGGCGACCCCGATCACCATCTCAATTGGTTGAAGGAGGCGTTAAAACCGATCGTGAAGGGACGCCGATTTGATGTCGTCCTGATTGACTGCCCACCATCGCTGGGCAAGCTCACATTAAGCGTGTTAATCGCCGCGCACAGCCTGCTAATTCCGCTCCAATGCGAATATTACCCACTGGAAGGCATTAGTTCGATCACAGGTTTGATGGAACAATTGAAAGCATCCAAGGTAAACAAAAACCTCCAGTTGATCGGCGTGTTGATGACGATGTTCGACAGCCGGACAAACCTCTCTCGAATGGTAGTCAACGAGGTGCGCGAGCATTTTGGCGACAAGGTTTTTCACACGGTAATTCCCCGCGCCACGCGGGTTGCCGAGTCACCAAGTCACGGCAAACCAATCCTTTACTACGACCCCTACAGCGCTGGCTCAGTTGCCTACGAAACGGCTGCAGGGGAGCTAATCAACCGGCTAGGGCTGGCCTGAAAAGGCTTGCGACAACGAGCGGTCAAACCTAGATTCCGCGCCGCCAGGGAAAGCCTGATCCGACATTCGAGATATGAATCACTCTCACATTAAAACCAGCTTCTTTATTGCGGTATTCATAACCACTTCAGCCCAGGTCCATTCAACCGACTGGACGCAATACCGAGGCCCTAACTGTGACGGCTCTTCTTCTGAGAAATTGGTCGTCAGCGCCTGGCCAAGCGAAGGCATTCGGCAAGTCTGGAAAGCCCCAACAGAACACGGCTTCGCTTCGTTTGCCGTGGCAAAAGGCCGGGCATTTACTATTGTCATGGAGGAAGTTGACAGTGTGAACCGTGAAGCATGCTTGGCGCTAAATGCGGAAACAGGTCTTAAAATCTGGAGCCAGATACTCAACATAGCTAAATACGATGGGGGCGGAAACAGTGGCGGCAAAGGTAACAAGGGGGGCGATGGTCCGCGGTCAACACCATCAACGGACGGAGACCGCGTCTATATCCTCGACAGTCGACTGAAGCTGCATTGTTACTACGCAAAAGACGGCAAGGAAAACTGGACGCGAGACCTTGTGGAAGAACACAATGCCAAGGCGATCCGATGGCAAAACGCCGCCGCCCCAATAATTGACGGCGAACTAATTTTTGTATGTGCTGGCGGCGAGGATCAGTCCCTGCTCGCAATTAACAAACTCTCCGGTGCAACTGTTTGGATGGGCGAGAGCGACCCCATGACACACGCCAGCCCGATCGTCACAGATTTACTTGGTGAGCGGCAGGTGATCTTTTTCACTCAAAACGGGCTTGTTGCCTGCAACGCCCAGTCCGGTAAAACGCTTTGGCGGGCGAAACACCCCTTCAAAATCTCCGCCGCTGCATCGCCCATAGTAGAGGGTGAAATCGTCTATTGTTCATCAGGCTACGGCGTCGGAGCGTCAGCATTTAAAGTGTCTGAAAAAGCTGGTAAATACTCAGTACAGCAACTTTGGCGTAAGCCAAACAAGCTGATGAACCACTGGAGCACCCCTGTCTGTATCGACGGCTACCTTTACGGTATGTTCGGTTTCAAGGAATATGGTGATGGCCCGCTCAAATGCGTCGAGTTGGCCACGGGCGAAGTCAAATGGTCACATCAGGGGTTCGGTCCTGGCGGTGTTATACTGGTGGATGACCACTTGATAGCAACCAGTGACACCGGCGAAGTTGTCCTTTCCAAGGCTACCCCAACCGCCTACAGGGAACTGGGACGATTCAAGGCCGTCAAGGGGAAATGCTGGACCCACACTGCCTACAGCGACGGACAGATTTACGTTCGCAGCACCCAGGAAGGCGCACGTTTTGACCTTAAAGGAAGCTTAGTCAAGCGATAGTTTAGGATCATGAAAACACAGACAATAACAACAATCGGAACAGTCACGGCAGTTCTGGCCTTATCGGCAGGCTGCTCACAAAGTAAAGTAAACGACTTGAACGCAGAGTTGACGAACACCCAAACCGAGCTCAGCAGTACTCTAAGTGACTTGGTCGATGCCAAAAAAGCACAAAAAGAAGCGGAAGAAGAAAGGGATACCGCCAAAGAGCAGGCCGAAACCGCAACGACAAGCTTTCGCCAGATGCAGGCAGCGCTTGCCGAGCAACGGCGGTCTGCCGACCAGAATAACCCAGAAGAAGGCGAACCAAAGGCGACCGGCAATAAACCGCTTACAAAGAAGGAGCGATTCAGTTATGCGGTTGGCATGCAAATCGGGGGCGACTTTAAAAACAAGGAGATCGAAATTGAATTCGGCCAGTTCGCTGAAGGAGTCAAGACGGCTTACCTGGTCAAGGAGCGACTAATGAGTGATGTGGAGTCTAAGAAAGTGCTGGACCAGGTCTGGAAAGATTATCAGGACAGGGAAAAAGCCAAGCGTACCTCCATGGGTGAGATCGCCCAGAAGGCGGGCGCCGAGTATCTCGCCGCCAACCTGAAAAAGCCGGGCGTAAAAACAACCACTAGCGGGTTGCAATACCGCATCATCAAGGACGGCAAAGGCACCCCTCCCACGAAAAGCGACAAAGCTGAAGTTCACTATCGAGGCTGGACGATTGACGGCAACGAGTTCGACAGTTCCTATACGCGCCAGCAGCCGAGCACCTTTGGGATTACTCAGGTTATCCCTGGCTGGACCGAGGCACTGTCGATGATGAACCCCGGGGCTAAGTGGGAGATAGTTGTGCCGCAAGAATTGGCCTATGGCCCGGGTGGCAAGCGCCCCAAGATCCCCCCCTACTCCACCCTGCGCTTCGAGATTGAGCTTCTCTCAGTAATAAAAGGAAATGCACCTGTAGTTAAGAAACCGGTCACTAGCAATATCGTCCGAATCCCCTCGCAGGCAGAACTCAAACAAGGGGCCAAGCCAGAAATCCTAAGCAAGGAACAGGAAGCCGAGCTAAAAAAGAAAAATAAGTAACTCGGGAAACTGACTCTTCGACCGGGTTATTTAACTTCCCTAAGGCTGACGTTGCGGAAAGAGACCGCATCGCCGTGACCGGCGAAGCCAAAGTAACCGGACTTGCGCAGACGTCCTTTGAATTTTCCAAGGTCATACATCGGCTCCTCCACCTTGGCCAGATCGGCGTTGAGTATCAATGTCCCGTTCAATTCAACCCTGATTTTTGTCCCAAAAACTGTGACTTCCTGAAAATTCCACTTACCCACCGCGCGCTGAAAGCCTCGCGCGGCCGGCACCATGCCATAAGCCGAACCGTGATACTGCGCCGGGTGCAACTTGGCGTACTTTTTGGCGGTGTCATCCAGTACCTGGAGTTCGCACATACCAACGTAGGCCGTGTCACCGCTCCCCGGATAACGAATGGCAAGGCCGTTATTGCCGCCCGGCGGCAACTTAAATTCAAAACGCGCCGAGAAGTTGGCTAACTCCTCGTTAAAAAAAATGGTGCCCCCTTTGCCTTTTCGACACTGGAGCGCGCCGTCGTTGACAACGTAGTTGTCCGTTGGACCACCCCAGTTCTTTAAGTTTTTTCCATTGAACACAGACTTGAAGCCGTCATCACCATTCGACGCCAAATTCTTATTGCCCTCATCACTGGTAATCTCGCGAATGAACACGTTTCGCCAGCGAATCTCCCCGCCGTGTGTCTGAAGTTGGATTGGCCCGGTGCGCGGCATTTGCCCCTTCCGATTGAAATAATTCTCCAGCCTCGCGTGATCCACAACATGTTTACCGTTCAACCAGATCGAGACGCGCTCGCCGACCATTATGATGCGGAAACTGTTCCACTCGCCGAACGGTTTGTCTGCCAATACTGAAGGATCCTTTCCTGGTGCTCCTTTGCTGTTATTCCACAGTCCGCCGGACCCCTTGTCAGCGCCGATGTTCCATTTACCACCCTCCTTGGTGTAGTCCCAAATCTGCACCTGCGGGATTCCTCGCAGGTAAATGCCACTGTCAGCCTTGGCCACAGTCTTGTAATCAACCAACAACTCGAAGTCGCCGTAGTTTTTTTCTGTGCTCAGATACAGTCCGTGCCCGTCGTTAACAAGCTCCTCGCCGGCTACAGACCAATGCTTATCGATATCCTTGATGCTTTCGGCCTTTTTCTGCTTAAACTTTTCTTCTGAAAGCGCCATCCATTTGGCTGGATCTTCGGTGCCAATACCCCACCAACCTGAAAGATCCTTCTCATTAAACAATGCTGTGAAACCCTCAGGCGGCGTACCGGCCTGAGTTGATTGCGTTGACGCGAAACTAAAGACAGAAACCGAGACCAATGCCACGGCGCGATTAAACCTAGTAAGTGTTTTCATTGTGAACATTCGAATTTGGGACACGCAATCTTAGCCGCCGAGTTATATTTCGCTAGCCAAAACTTTCCCTAGCGCTTGCTTTGAATTGAACATCGTGTTGTTTTCGCACAGATTCTTACCTAAAGACAGAGTATAATGTTCTCTAAACATGTCATTTTCCTGACTGCGATCTCCCTGGCCTTCGCTTCCCAGGCACCTAGCCAAGCGAAAAAAAACGAGGCGGCCCACGACCCTCCTGGGCAGCTTTTCCGTTATGCGCCAATGCCAAAAGCCACGCGAAGCATCATCATACCGCTGGGCAACATTCAGTTTGCTTTCGACACCGAGAACCTCCGGGCACACAGCGTATGGCGAGGCAAACTTGACCTGTACGGCCCGCAATACGTCAACGCAAAGCGCCCATTCATCGCCCAGCCCAACGGGCAATTGCTCTGGGGCAACCCGCCAACACTTCCGTGGCGAACGGGAACAACTGGAGCCAAGCTCACCCCGGGAAGCAACGGAGTAAAAGGAAAATTTATCGGCACGACAACTGATGGAAAATCGGTGGTGATCCGTTACACGTTACAGTTGGCAACCGGCGAAACTGTTACCGTGCAACTTGAGCCATCGAGCACCTCCAAAGGCTTGCAGCGCGCGATGACTATTAGCCAATGCAAAAGGCCGCTCTGGTTTCTCGCGAACAGCTTCCATGACGGCACCGACAAACGCAGTGTTACAGTTGACGGGATCAGCGGTTTAGCCATTAAAGTCACCAACAATCCGTTGAGCTATGCTGAACCGATTATCAGCGAGGTCGGTGCGGAAACCGCTTACGACACCCAGGCAATCGAGGCCGTTGCCGAGCAGCATTGGGTACTCGTACCCTCACACATTGGAGAGGCCACGGTCATCATTACGACCCACCACGGTGCAGACTCCGCTTCACCCCCAAAGAATGTCTCACCCCTCTTGACCAAGCTCGGCAAAGTGGATCAAGGTGAGTTCAAACCGCGCGTAGAATCAAGAAGCCCTTACTACAAAATTGAGCAACTCGCCTTGCCCCCTGAGCTGGATTTGCTGATAACCGGGATGGACTGGCTCCGAGATGGTCGGCTTGCAGTTTGCACCTGGCCCGGCGAGGTGTATCTGCTCGACGGTTTACTCGACGAGGAAGCCCCGGTCACGTTCTACCGCTTGGCCAAAGGATTAAACGAACCAATGGGCCTGCTCGTGAGGGGTGCCAGGCTATACGTTTCGCAAAAGCCTGAACTCACCGAGATTACATTCAATGAAAAAAATGGTAGGACAGATTTCATGCGTGTCAGTTCTGACTGGGGTTACTCCGGCCATTACAACGCCTTCTCTTATGGACCGATTGCGGATCGTGACGGCCGCTTTGTCCTCGCCAACGCTGGACACAGCGGCCGTTGGGACATGAAGTTCATGGGCTGGGCAATCCGACAAAGCAGTGATGGGTTAATGGAAGGAATTGCCTCCGGTTTCCGCGAACCTAACGGCATCGGAGTATTTGGTCCGGAGAAAGATATTTTCATAACTGACAATCAAGGTCATTGGACAGCAGCTTGCGAACTCAACCACTTGCGCACCGGTAAATATTTTGGTCGCCCTTCGGCCACTCCAGACCCTAAAAAGCTATATAATGGCCGAAACAGTTTTACCCCGCCAGCGGTTTGGTTCCCTTACACCCTGGCCCGCTCGGTTAGCGGCATGGCCGAGGTTTTGGATGAGCGGTTCGGGCCTTTCAGCGGGCAATTGCTTGTGGGCGATTTTCAGAACGCACTAGTCATGCGCGTCTTTCTTGAGAAAATCAACGGAGAATACCAAGGGGCCGTCCTCCCCTTCCTCAATGGTTTTCGCTCCGGCGTGAACAGGTTGAGTTACGGCCCGGACGGCCGACTCTACGTGGGGGGGCTGCAACGAACCTGGGCGAGCATTGCCCCCGACCCGGCATCTTTCGAGCGCGTCACGTTCAAAGGCAACACCCCGTTCTCTATACTCAAAACCGAGGCCAAGACGGATGGTTTTCTACTAACATTCACCGAGCCGATCAACCCAAGCGCGGCCACCCTGGACAACTTCGACGTGTCGCAGTTCCGCTACGCGTATCACCCCGATTATGGCTCACCGCGATTCAGTCACTCCGGGGAGAAGAATAGCCAGACACCGATTGAGGTAACCGACGTAACGCTATCGGCCAACAGGCTTGAATTGCGGCTATCGTTGAACGGATGGAGAGAGGGGTACGTCACGCAAGTAAGGTGTTACGACGTGATAAGCGAAGCCGGCAAAACTCTCTGGAACGACACTTTCCACTACACGCTGAACCAAATCCCTCGCCCGTAACGCACCTGGACAGGGGCACAGGTCAGGCCGGAATCTAGTCGGGTGACAATCCCTTCTTGCGCTTAAGCAGGGTCTCGTTGGTTAGATTGTAACCCTTGTGGTGCATATCGTGCTCAAAATCTTCCGCCATGCGCTCATCCTTCACCTTGAGCGGCACCTCTTTCACCGCCTTTCTCCGAAGCTATCTGAAAGGCTCTCGGTACACTGCCCCCATTCGTCCGTCAGCGACGTTCCCCACCAACTCGAAGTTAAAATGCCCTCCTACTACAAACAGATTTGCCGCAAATGTAAACTAAAACCACTAAAGGCCTGCATCAACCAAACCCAATGACAAAGAGCAAAACATTGCGTGGAGTTGCGGGTTTACGTAGTTTTCCCGCCTGATGAAACGAGCCGCTATAGTGCTGGGGTTGTTCATTGCCGCGATAACGCCCGCCGCCAATGAGACGGAAACGTCCTCCTTCGGTGACGCACTCGAGTGGCGGACTGATGGCACGGCGAGCGTGCAAATCGAACAATGGCCTTTGGAGAAAGTTCTACAGTCATTGAGCGATCAAGGGCGCTGGGAGATTCTCGTCGAACCAGACCTGAAACTGAAAGTAACGACCCGCTTCAAACATCTAAAG
>Ga0206680_10001024_pt1 | contig 10103 bp, 8 predicted proteins | sample M115012015metaG_FD_160124 | JGI IMG/M metagenome (GOLD analysis project Ga0206680, IMG submission 160124) | Ammonia-oxidizing marine archaeal communities from Monterey Bay, California, United States - M1 150m 12015 | ecosystem: Environmental > Aquatic > Marine > Intertidal zone | place: USA...
CCACATGTGTGGCTACGAAAAAATCCTGTGCACCACAGATCACGTAGATCACGATCAGGATCCAAAAAACGTGAGTGCAAACCGCCGTTGATACACCGCCCCTCGAGTTATCCACCCCACCGCTGGTACTCCGATCGGTCGGTTGATACGCAGTCGTCGGTGCACCGAGAAACATCAGCGGCACAATGAGAACGAGCCCAAGCCCCGCCAGGAGGATAAACGCGCCACGCCAGCCGATCACGTCGAGCTGCGCAGTTAACAACAAAATAATGACCAACTGCCCCACACCCATACCCGATATCGCGATACTGTTCGCAAGGCCGAGTCGATCGGGAAACCAGCGACTGATCAGAACGCCGATGGGGGCTACCGAAGTTCCCGCATTCGACAACGCAAATATCACGCCGTAGAGCAATATCGCCTGAAACGGAGTCTGAATCAGACCCATCAGTGCAATACTGGTGCTAGAAACCAGCAACGCCAGTACCAGTATCACCTTGGGATTGTAACGATCCACCAGGCGACCAATAACGGGCAACACGACAGCAGAAACCACCATAAATACAGTTACCGTTAGCGACAGCGTGGTGCGACTCCATTCCAGATCATTCGCCATCGGCTTGAGCGTTAGACCGATCGTGAACCGGGAACCCCCATTGAAAAGCAACAGTAAGAAAGCCACCGCCAGCACAAAAAGCGCTTTACCAGGCGGCATCTTGAAGCCTGTCATCTGGCTGACTTCACAACAAAAAGCTCACGCTTAAGTAAACCGTCAGCCAAGGCATCTCGCCGTTCTTCGAGGTACTTAATTCGCCTTTCCACAGTCTCAGGACCGGCCGACAACACGAGTTCATTGTGGTAGGTCCGTTCGGCCTCGAGTCGATCTACCGTCAGCTGTGTAAACGACTCTGTCACGTCCTGTTGTTCCTCTACTGTCCACCCTGTTTGCGCAAGCAGCGATCGATAACTGCTCTTTGATGCTACAAATTCCGGACCAGCCTCCAATGCACGGCGGTGATCAGATTCCGACAATCTCGGGGGGATCGAAATCACACTGAACACCATCGGCCTGCCTGGACGCAATATGTTCTGACAAGCTCGCAGCACCGCCTCTTTGCACAACAGGCAACACAACAGATCCGCGTGGCATACCGCATCGAAACTAGCGTCGGCAAAAGGCAGTGCTGCAGCATCTGCTAACGCCAGCCAGACAGATGAATTACTGGTTTCTTTCATCCGCCTCGTTTGGGCAATCTTCAAGCCGAAAGCCGGGAGATCAACCAGGGCCAAGTCACAACCCGTTGTTCGGGACAGATAAAGACCCGGCCAGCCGGAACCGGAACCTACGTCGAGCAGTCTGGACCCCGGCCTAAGCTCGAGTAGGACGGCCATGCGATCGGCTTCTGACCGTGTCGTCCAGCTACTGGCGCCGTAGTCACAGCCGCAGACCTGGCGCTCAATCTTCAGCATCGCAGGATGCTGCGCATGCTCGTAAAAGGCATCCATGGCATCTCTTTGCTGTTTTTCAGCTGACGTCAACACGGTCTGTTTAGCTCCATTCTCAATCTGAAATCAGTCTCTTCAAGGGCGCCCTAGACACAACTGGTCGGAGTGCTGCCGTACCAGCCACTCCGATCCCCAGTGCTCCACCGATACTCCCCAGGCCCCATACCCACCATCCTGGGGACAACGTGAACCCGAATACTTCTGTTGCCAGAATCGAGGCGGTGGCAACAGCACTCGTCGCTGCCAGCAACCCGGCAACAGCTCCCAGCAGCGCAAATTCGAAGAACTGAGTCAGCCACAAGCGCCGAGTACTCGCCCCGAGTGCTCGAAGTACCGCAGCATCCCGGCTGCGCTCTGTTGCACTTGCTTGCACTGCTGCCGTCAGTACTGCGATTCCAGCCAACAGCGTAAAAATGAAAACGTACTGTACCGCGACGCTGACCTGCTGAATGATTTGCCGAACCTGTTGCATCAGAGAATCGACATCAAACAGGGTAACAGACGGAAACTGTTTGATCATCCGGATCGTCGTATCGGTGTTCTCGGCTGGCAGGAAAAAACTGGTAATGAGCATTCCGGGCCGATCTTCCAAAAAGGCAGGTGTGGTAATGACAAAAAAATTAACCTCGAAACTGTCCCAGGCAACCTCTCGCAGGTTGCTCACCCGACCGGTCAGATCGACCCCAGCAACACGAAAGGTCATCTCATCACCAATACCAACGCCGAGGGTCTGCGCAAACTCTCTTTCCAGCGATAACAGGTGCTCATTGTTCTGGCCCGCTGCCCACCATGTTCCGCTGACGATGCGATTGGTTTGTGGAAGATCGCTTGAGGGCGAGAGATTGAACTCGCGGGCGGCAAAACGCTGAGCTTGAAGTGTGGCAAACGACTGTGGCTCCACGGGTTTGCCGTTGTGCCCGACCCATCGACCCCGGGTCATAGAATACAACCCCGGCGTAGTCAGGTTCTCCTCGGCAAAGAATTTCATCAACGAAGTGCGCTGGTCAGGCTGGATGTTCATCAAAAACCGGTTTGGTGTGTCGCTTGGGAGCGAATTCATCCAGCCCTCCATTAACTGCGTACGCATGACTGTTACCATCAACAACGCGGTAATGCCAAGACCAAAAGCAAGTATCTGTATCACACCCATTCCGCGTCGACCCCCCACAGCAGACATGACATACCGAGTGGTCGGACGCGAAACCCGAATCTGTGTGACCAGCCAGAGGATCATCCATCCCCCAAATGCAAGCCCGGCCACCAAACAAACTGTCAACCCCATGACCCACAAGGTAAGCGCAGTCTCATCGGCTTGCCAGAAGATCAGTCCGCCGCTGGTGAACACCGCCAGCCCGATCGTTAACCACATTGAAGGCGGGGGCACGCCTTCTTCTCCGCGCAGGATCCCTAATACTGAGACAGTGGGCAGCTTGAGCAGTGGCGCGAGTCCGAAACCCAGCGCTGTAATCAGCCCGATTAATACCCCCGTCAGCAATGGCCAAAGAGAAGGGGGAGTGAGCGACAAGCCGAGTTTTTCTTCGGCGAGAACCGATAGAAATGACTGTCCCACATAACCCAGAATACCACCAACCAAGGAGGCAGTCAGTGCAACCCGTACCAACCGGAAAATGAAAATCCTAAGGATCCGTCTCTGACTCGCACCCAAGCAGCGCATGACAGCCGCAGTCGTCGATTGCCTGCGAGCATAAAAACGCGCTGCGATGAATATACCTGCCCCAGCTACGATCACCACTGACAAGCTGGCCAGCCCAAGGAAATTCGAGGCCCGCTCAAGCGCGGTTCGGACACTGGGCTGAGCGTCCTGCACACTCCGCCGTTCAAGTCCTTGGAAATCCTGTCGATCTAGCCATTTCGAGAACGCATTCAGTGCATCCCGAGTACCCGCCAGCTGAATTCGGTAATGCGCCCGACTCGATGATGTGATGAGTCCTGTCGCGCTGAGATCCGACAGTCGGATCATGATCCGCGGCGCAGCCATACGAAAAAATGAACCGAAGTCATCGGGTTCAGTGATCAGCGCATGCGAGACCTTAAAAGATTTCTCACCCAGCTGCACGATATCACCGGTATCGAGCTGGGCTTCTGCAAACAAGCGCGAATGTGCCCAGCTTTCTCCGGTGGCTGGAATCTTGCCGGCCGCAGAACCTTGACCATAGGGCCGCTCGGCTACCTCGGCAGTTCCGCGAAGGGGATATTTCTCATCCACCGCCTTCACTGATACCAAGCGTGGTGATCCCACTGCGGTCAGAATCATACTGGGAAATTCGACCTGCTGACTCAGTTCAAGTCCTAAAGACTTCGCCTGATCCACTACTCTTGGGGCGATGGGATCATGGGCCTGCAGTACCAGATCGCCACCGAGACTCTGCGCAGCCCGGCTTTGCATAGCCTCCCACACACGCTCATTAAATATACCAACCGATGTCACGGCCAATACCGCGACCACCAGCGCCAACGCGATCGCCGGAAGGCCAGCTTCACGCCAGTCGCGCCGAAAAAGCAGCACGCTATTCCTGACGGCAATCAAGACTGGAGTCTCCCACCGACGCCGAGTCTTAAAATCCGATCACAGCGGTCAGCCAGCGAAGCATCGTGAGTCACCAGCAGTAGGGCACTCCCAAACTGTTGGCGAAGATCGAAAAACAAATCTGCAATAAGGCCACTGCTCGCCGCATCAAGATTGCCGGTGGGCTCATCAGCAAACAACACCTTCGGATTCACCGCAAAGGCCCTGGCTAGCGCAACCCGCTGCTGCTCGCCACCGGACAGTTGTGACGGATAATGGTTCACCCGTTCAGTCAGTCCTACGCGATCGAGCAGATCTGCCGCAACAGGTCTAGTGTTGTCGTAACCGGCGAGTTCCAATGCTATCTCAACGTTTTCAATTGCACTCAAGCCTGCCAGCAGATGAAAGGTCTGAAAAACGAATCCGACATTGCCTGCCCGAAGTGCTGCTTTTTCATCCTGGTTCAATATGCCAAGCTCTTTACCGAGGAGATGAACCGAGCCCCTGGTCGGATCTTCCAGACCTGCCAGTAGCGCCAGCAAGGTGGATTTTCCCGAACCCGATGGCCCGGTGATGGCGACCGCATCACCCGGCATGACTGTCAGGGTAATCCCATCGAGTATGCTCAATTCTCCATCCGGCGTTTTCACTTGCCGGGATACGTCGTCCGCAGTGACAATCGGTTCCATGTTGCGTCTATTCCTGGTGCTGTTCGCTTTATTGTTGCCCATAAAGGTCAACGCGGAAAATATTGTGATTCTCGGTGACAGCCTCAGTGCCGGCTATCGAATTGCGCTCAGCGATAGCTGGCCTGAACTGTTGAGATCACGATTATCGCAAAAGGGACATGTGTACGACGTAATCAATGCCAGTATCAGCGGGGAAACAGCAGCAGGCGGCCGAAATCGACTGCCGGAACTGCTCACAGAATGGCAACCCAAGATATTGATTCTTGAACTCGGTGCCAACGATGGCTTGAGAGGAGCACCGATCGTCTCGATTCGTGATGATCTAGATTACATCATCAGACATTCCCTGGCTCAGGGTACCAACGTCGTGCTGGTGGGTGTCCTACTTCCTTCCAACTACGGTCCACACTACACCCGTAAGTTCCGTGAGGTTTATACAGAATTGGCCAAGCGTTACGCGTTGCATTTTCTGCCTTTTATTCTCGACGGCATCCACGACCAGCCTGAACTGATGCTGGATGACCGCCTGCACCCATCATCTCTTGCACAACCTATGATTCTGGACAACCTTTGGCCGGTTCTGGCGCCACTATTGAGCGGCGATTGATCACGATCAGATGAGTCAGATTCGAACAGGTTCCAACTGGCATACCTAAAACCCCTCGATCGAATTCAGACCTGGCTGGCTGTGCTGTACAGCCAGCACTAAACTCACCTCCAATCACCTTTATCTGGAATAATACCGACGTGACTCAAGGAGAACAGCCTATGTATACGCTATACGGGTCGCTAGGTGCGGCCAGTCTCACTCCTCAGTGCGTACTAGAGGAAGCCGGCACGCCCTACGAACTTATCGAGGTGGATATTTCAGAAGACACCGAACGTGATCCGGAATACCTGAAGCTCAACCCACATGGCCGAATACCAACGCTGGTATTCGATGACCAGGTCATGATCGAATCCGCTGCTATTTCTATCTATTTGGCTGACAAGCATTCTCAAACACAGCTTAGTCCTCCCTTAGATCATCCCGAGCGCTCCCGTTATCTACAATGGATGGTTTACCTCACCAACACCCTCCAGGAGGCCCTACTGCTAAAAATGTACAGCTCACTCTACACGGATGACCCCGAGGGATCCGCTGCCGTTATATCCCGTGCATCATCAAAACTAGACACGATTATGTCCTTTGTTGAACAGTCACTGGGCCTGACAGAAGGACCTTTCTTTCTGAGCAGCGGACTCAGCACAGCCGATATTTACCTCAATATGCTTGGTGGATGGGATCCAGCAATCCAGGTCCGGATACTGTCCTCGTCTACAGTCGCAAACATACCGGAAAATCAGCGATATATTAATGTCGAACGTAACTATGCCGAAATGCTCAAGCGACCTGGGGTTGCGAAAACATTTGCTGCCAATGGCTACTAATTTGGTAAGTATCCAATCGAGCCCAGTTTCGAGGCACCGGGCCTGCTACCGGTTTAGATAGAAGACCCCAGAATCAGTCCGCCGCGCCTACTGAGGTTTTTGGCCGCGCTATCCACTGCAGTAACATCACCGCGACAACCGTGACACTCGCGCCCATCACCTGTTGTGCAGTCAGCCACTGCCCCAGCACAATGACCCCTAGAATCATAGCCCATACGGGAGAGGTGTTATCAATGATGGCTGTCTGCAGGGATCCAACCAAGTCAACTGCCTTGAATAACAACAGCGTGGCTGTAACGTATAAGACAGCGCTACCGCACAACGCCAGCCAGCCCACAGGAGACGCCGGCCATGTTAACTCAACGATAAACAGGGACACGAAACCCACCACAGCCGTTGCACTCAACAACATATAAAGCATCATGATCTTTGCTGGCAGTCTTTCCAGTACCCGCTCGCTAAACAGCAGTAAAGCCGCCAGGCAGGTGGCAGCAATCAGAGACAGTGCAATACCAATTCTGACATCCCAGCCCGCCAACAGATTATCCGATCCAGCCAAGGCAATGATCAAACCCATGAAGGCCAGTGCCATGACACAAAGGCCAAAGTAAGAAAAATCACTTCGCCCCGAGCGCCAGGTCCAAAGGGCGATCATTATCGGATACGTATAAAAAACGAGTATAGACAGAGCGACTGGGATAAAAAGAATCGAGGCCAATAACAGATACATCTCGGCACACAGCAATACGCCGAGTAACAAACAACGATAAATCTCGGCTCGCTTTATAGAAACTCGAGAACCAGAGAGCCATACCGCCACTATCAAACACCCTAGAAAAACAGACGCCCGGATTAGGTTGAGTGCATGCAGGTTCGTGCCAAAGTCATAAGCCAGCTTCGACAGTGCGACATTGGACGAGAACGAAACGGCCGACATCAAGGCAGCGGCACTACCTAACCAGAACCGCTGGCGAGTTAATTCGGTATCGCACATGGACTTTCGTCTGTCATTATCTCAGCCAGCCAAGCACAAAGTGTGCCGCTGGCAACAGGCATTTATAGACTCTGCGGATGATTGAGGCCGTAACCAGAAAACCTAACGAGGGGTAACCGACTTGACCCTCTTCCACCAGTTCGTACTTTGTTTACGCTTTCCCCGCTTGATGAGGTTTTCCAGTTTAATCAGCCATCCCCTGGCCGGTGTCCGGGCGAGCCACCGCCAAACCCGATTCGACCAGTATCCAAAATCCCTGTTCCAGGGACAAACCCGTAGGCAAATCGCGCAGTCGCTGCGTAAATCAGCCCAGAAACCGAAACACTTTTCAGCGTCTGAGGTCCACTTGATCACGCCTTGAATCGCTGATCTGTTGAGCTGTACGTCTGAGGGTGGTCCGCTGGGCAATGCTTTAACCGGGCAGGCATCAATACAGCGCGTACAAACATCACAGAACCGGCGGACCCCAAGCAGCCGGGGTTGGTCGTGTACCAACGGCAGGTCAGTCAGTACTTTTGAGAATCTGACCCTGGGACCGTACTCCGGCGTGATCACCAGCTGGTTACGGGCATACTCACCGAGACCAGCCTGGAGGGCATAGGGGATCACCAAGGCTGAGTCATTCATCGAACCAACCGCTTGCCAGCCCAGATCGCGGATGTATTGCGATAAACGAATCACCGTAGCTGTCTCTTCAGAATAGGCATTTCCTGTTGCTGCACCAGCAACTGCCGACGGGTAGGTGTCTACCAAGGCCCTATCCATCTCGTGGCCCAATACCACAACCGATGTCAGACCTTCAGGTAAACCGGTTTCGTCTTCTTCGAATGTGGCCGAGCTTACCCGGTTGGCATATGTCCAGCGCGGGTCATACGGGGCTATGCCAACGATTCCCGCGCCGAACAGCTTCGCGATCTGCTTGATCTCAGCCGTCATGTCGTCACGACTCTCGACCTCGACCTGCTCTGATGCCACCTGCGCAGTAGGTTGCAGAGGTGCGTTGAAACCTTCCCGAATACCTTGCGACTCTCCACGACTGGAAAATTCGTCTGAAACCGCCCAAGCAGCATTACGCAGTGCAAAATCTTTCTGGCCGAACCCTCGACCACGTCGGAAACTGGGTGTCTTTCGGTATGAATCAAAAAATGCCATCATCTCCGGACGGCGGATTTCATCATCCCAGAATGCGCGATTGAACATGTCATTGCGTTGACTGAAACGGGCAAACCTGTCGGTCGTCTGAATGCCCGCCGCAGCATCACGCCGATCCCTATCGACGGCTGTCACCGGCGAGGTGTTAATGTCTGCGTGGTAATTCACCGTAACTCAAGGAGATTTGTCACAACAGACCCTGTACTGACTACAAACCGGTAACCGCTCAGCTACCGGTCAGTCTGAGTCCTTCAGATCTGATGCTGAAGTACGGTAGAGGTGTACGTCTCGCTGTGGAAACGGAATGCTGATGCCAGCAGCATCCAACCACAGTTTGACTTTTTTATTCAGTTCGAACCGAAGAGGCCAGAAATCGGTTCTGCTGGTCCAGCAGCGAAGCGTAAGATCGACTGATGAATCACCCAATCCCGTGACCAGAACTTGGGGCTCAGGGTCAGGCAGTACCCGAGTATCCTGAGACAGGTGGGACAACAGCAGACCGAGGGCCTGCTCGACATCGTCTTCATAGGCAATACCGACTGGTATATCCAGTCGACGGGTTGGATTACGGCTGTAGTTGAGAATATTGCGATTCCACAACTCAGCGTTGGGCACTGAGCGGTAAATGCCATCGTAAGTGGTCATGTCAGTGGTAAAAAGATTTATCGCGTCTACGGTACCGGATACACCGCCCGCATCGATGTACTCTCCAACGCGGAAGGGCCGGAGAACCAGCAACATGATACCGGCCGCAATGTTCTGCAACGTGCCCTGAAGGGCAAGGCCGATTGCAAGTCCCGCAGCACCCAGAACCGCAATGATTGAGGTGGTCTGAACGCCAAATTCCGCGAGCACCGCAACAAAGGTGATGACAATGACAAAATAACGGACCGACGATGACAGAAATGGCTTGAGGGTGTCATCGATTCGAGGCACACGATCCAGGGCACGTCGAACGAGATACTGAGTTCGACCCGCGATCCACCAACCAACCAGCAGAATAACGAGCGCACCGACCGCATCCAGTGCATAGCTCGCCAACTGGTTGAGCAACGCTTGAATCTGATCCTGATTCATAACGGCTATTCTACGACCTGTCACACCGTGACGGTATGCCCGTTTTTTGCCCGAATAGCCTGCGCTTGATCCAACTGGCTCAACGTTTACCCGGAAAAGCCAACCGGCAGGGACTACAACGGACAGGATTTAAGCTGTTTACGATATCGATCAGCACGTGTAGCGACCCGTTCTGCGACCTTTAGCAGCCATTTCTTTTTACGATAGGATTTATTCTGGTAACCGTCGTGACCTTCATGGTAGGCAAGGTAGGAAGATCTGGCATCTCTCGGGCTTAATCCCAAGGCCGTGTATGACTGCTGGTTATACCAACCGATGAAATCAACCGCGTCAGCAAAGTCAGTTCGATCAGCATCAGCGCTGCCAGCATTGCGCTGGTAACGAGCCCAGGTAGAGTCGATTGCCTGGGCATACCCAAATGCCGTAGTCGGCCGCTTCCAGGGGATGATCCACAATAATTTCCGCCGCGGAGGTCGGGCGTCCGATTTGAAAGAAGATTCCTGGTAGACGAACGATACTGTTATCTCCGGCGGTATTCCCCAGCGTTCGGCAGTTCGCCTAACAGCCACCTTCCACTGTGGGCGATCCGAAAAAATCTGACAGATATCCTCAACAGATCTGAGTGGTCCCTCGATACACCCCGATAAAAACAATACAGCCGATAAAACAACTCCGCTGATTAGTCTGCACCCGAAGCTGGCCAACAATCTCAAGAGATGCACTGAAT
>Ga0206680_10001027_pt1 | contig 10095 bp, 25 predicted proteins | sample M115012015metaG_FD_160124 | JGI IMG/M metagenome (GOLD analysis project Ga0206680, IMG submission 160124) | Ammonia-oxidizing marine archaeal communities from Monterey Bay, California, United States - M1 150m 12015 | ecosystem: Environmental > Aquatic > Marine > Intertidal zone | place: USA...
CTGGACGGGGATTGGATAATGTCTTACCCGTCTTCGAGAATTTGTTCCGGATGTAAGAAAGTATTTCTCCGGTCTGAATGTAAAATAGATATTGGAAAGTTTTGGAACTTGTCTAAGGAATTAGCTTGGGCATGTTCTAATAAGTGTGCTGAGAGTGCTAAGAATAATTGGATTGACTCGGTTGATGTTTTTCTAAAAAACCATAACCATTGAGAGAATGAAAATTTTTTTTTAATTTTTGCCAGGAAAAGAACGCATGAGTAAAGATAAGATAATAGTTAGTGGACTTTCCGCTAATCCCAAAAGGGATAAGAATGTTGTGAGTGTAATAGAGCAACTTGAGTTTAGAGAAATGAAAGGTTATATAAAATACGGCGTAACTACTGAGAGGGGGGATTTGAGCACACTAGAATGGCTCCAACATTTTCAGGAAGAACTTATGGATGCCTGCGTCTATATTGAAAAATTGAAAGGTGAAATAAAATGAGTAAGAAAATAGCAACCATTGAAATTTTAAATGAAGGTGAAACTATATTTGGTTCTCCAACTTCAGGAGAATATATGGTAAGAAGATATGAGGATGGTGTCGAGATGGGTGGAGAGTTTCACCGCACTCTCTCAGAAGCAGGTGCCGCTATCGAATCGTGGGAAGGTGGAATACTTGCTAATCCTTATGATAAAATAATGAAGAAATAACTTGACATTGTGCCTGGATCCTGATATAATATAAGTGTAAGTTAAATAAGTGAGGAATTGTCCTTTAATTAAATAAGAGAGAAAATATTATGTGTAGATTGAGAACTTTTTATGAATGTTCAGATGGAACAATGGGATGGGCTGAGATTGTCCTTTCCTATGAAGATGACATTGCGGGCCATATCAGACATTGGAAAACTGGTGGTCGAATTGTCATCACCGAACATATTGATTTAGTATAAGAGATATGGAAAATTTTGAAGCAGTGATGATTGCAGAAGGTGCAGAGGAAGCATCTTCAGAAGAAGAATTTATTAGGGCATGGCAACACCTTATTAATACAGGTATTGTATGGTCATTACAAGGATGGTTTGGGAGAACCGCTAAAAATTTAATAGATGAGGGATATTGTTATGAGTGAGAACGAAACATATTACATTGCGAAATTATCTAAGGAAGGTGAATTCCTTTCATCAGATATTTTTGAGACATTAGAAGCCGCAAGATTGTGGGCGATGAAAGAAACCAAATTATTAGTTTCAGATTCTTTTTTGAGAAAATGTAAAGCTGATGATGTCATTGTTGAAATTGACAAACACTTTTTTGGTTATGAGATTTCATCAGAAGAGATAATTAAGAATAGTGAAAACCTGCCTGTTTGAAGACGATGTTATAGAATACTTTAATAAGTATTGGCTTGAGCATTGTGATACGGATAGATTATTGTTTGACGAAAAATATCATAAACTACACAATGTTCGCAGACTACATCCGTATTCCACACACAAAGAATTTTTTGATAAAATAAAATATATTGAGCAAGTTTCTCCATTCTATAAATTGGACACTTGTTACATGCTGGAATATGGTAAAGGTTCCTTTGCTGAATTACATCATGATCACAGATCAAAGTTAACCACCGTTACAATATTAAATAAGAGTAAGGATTTGAGAGGTGGAGAACTTCTTATATCAGATAATGTTTCGACTTCCCGCATAGACTTGCAGGTTGGTGAAACTTATTTTTATGATCAGACCGTGAAACACGGGGTTGCTAAAGTTGTTGAGGGAACCAGACGTGTTTTAATAACTTGGATGGACTAACGTTCTTCCATTAATTTTAAAGAGAGAAGATATGTTTATTTTTAGAGAGGTATTTACTCCTGTCCTTTTTATAGGATTTGGTATTGTGTTGGGATATTATTTTCCAGACAATGTTGAAGCTGGTGTTGAAGGTGCAGCGAATTTGGTGTCAGCTTTAGGTGATGCCATAGTAGACTACATACATACAATAACTGAGGCGGGCTAAAAAAAGCCTGAATAAAACTTGACTTTGTGCCTGAAACCTGATATAATATAAGTGTAAGTTAAATGAGTAAATGAGAAACCTTTAATAGAGAAAAAATATGGCAGGTTCAAATATCCGTTCTACGAATCACGAAAAATGTGATCCAATGTTCATTACCTCTTATTCAAATAATAAGGGACTTGGTTCTTCAAAAGCAGCATGGGCGAAGATGACCCCTGCGGCGATGAAGAAGGAAAATGGTAAATGTGTTTCCATTAAGGATTCACTATCTAAAGAAGATCTCGCAGCAATTGTTGCGAAATATTCATAAGAGATAGTTTAATAGGCGATTAGCTCAGTAGGGAGAGCGCCTGTTTTACACGCAGATTGTCGCTGGTTCGATTCCAGCATCGCCTACCAAAAAAAGCCTGAATAAAACTTGACATTGTGCCTGGAACCTGATATAATATACCTGTAAGTTAATAATTGAGAAAGAGAGAAAATTATGGAAATTGATTTAAGTTTAAATAGAAGTTTAGAAGAACTAGTTGGTTCTTATTTTGAGGCTCATGGAGCCGGTGTAGATATTGATGATGATTCTTCTGAAGAAGAGATAAGTGATTATCATGTATTAGAAAATTACCTTAGTGATTTAGGAGCAATATGAGCAATTATGTAAGGGCAATAGAAGAAGACTTTGGAGAAGATTCTGAAGCAATTTTTGATCCAGTAAATGATACAGAAGAAACTGCTTGGAATGAAAACTATCCAGCTGAGCGATATCACATAGAGTTTCTAAAGGAAAGGATTGAAAGACTTGAAATGGAAAATGATGCACTTTTAGCCGAGATAATTTCATGAGTAATATGTCAGTAGCAAAAACAATTCTAGAACAACTAGGTGGAAACAAATTCCGTATGATGACCGGAGCGAAACACTTTATGGGTTTTGCTGAAGGTCTTGTAATGAAGATTGGTCGAAACAGTTCAAATTCTAATTATTTGAAAATCACATTGAACTCAATGGATACTTATGATATGGAATTTGCTAAAGTTTCCAAAATGGGTGAGAAAAAATCTGTCACAGAATATAATAATATTTACAATGATATGTTGACAGATCAGTTTACTGCTCATACTGGAATGTATACGAGTTTATTTTAATATGGTACTAAACATTTTTAATTTAAGAGTTATTATTTTATTGATTATAGCATATTCTTATATATCTTTTTTCGAGAAATGGAATTGGTATATAATGTATGTACTTCAAACAGGCAAATTATTTACATTATGATTGAGAGAATTGAAAGAACAACATATCATATTTTATTTCTTGCATTGATTTTATTACCAATGTTTGTAATGATATTTGATACAATATTTTATATATAAGTTAGATATGAAAATGTGGTTAGAAGAAATTGCAACAGCTGTATTATTGTTTGGTATGTTTTACCTTGCATCAGTTGTTGTTTTAAGTTTATAAAAATTAAGAACCTAAGCATTCTGAGTAAGATGGGGTTAAACCCAATGGTTGGAATGGTTCAGAGATAGTAACAGTTCGTGTACTGCTCTACTAGGGGTAACTCCCCCACTCGTGACTCTGAGGTAGGAATGTTATGTGCAAGTTGTTGCAGAAATGCATACACTAGAGCGGTGATGACGATTCGTGAGAAGTTCGCAGACCAAAGGTTTTAGGTATCGAAGGCTAAGGGCAACTGCATGGTTCTTTTTTTCCCGCGCCTATAGGAAAAAATGCACGAATATACAATTGAGATTTTATATCATTATACTTGCAGTAAGTGTAAAAATTGGTGGTCATACGCAATGACTCCAAACGCGCAGATGTTACAAAATTCACAAAGTTTAAAACTTCCTAAAACAGAAGCACATTGTCCTGAATGTGGAACACTCGCTGATATTAAATTGAAAGATAGATTTATATTATAAACATATTATGTTAGGTTAATTATGAATAGACCTTGGGATAAAATATTTTTTGAAACGCAATCTCTTCCTGGAATGGAAGCAATGCGTGAATGTAAAAATTGTGGTATTCTTCCAGAGCATGGGAATTTTTCTGCAGTCACTTCTAGTAAGGGATATAAGCATCCCAATTATTGTATACCGTGTGTAAGAATACAAAGATCTAAAAAGGATCATAAGTATGATACATCAGAACGTAGAGCATTAACAACGGCAATGAGATTGGAGCGTCAGCCCTGGGAAAAAGTACATAATTATATTTCTGGTGTTTATTCTAAAGTAGATTATGATAGAGCTGATTTTGATAAACATATGGAATCCTTATTTGAATCGTGGATGACTTGGGAAAATAATGGACGTGGTGATGGACATTGGCAAATAGAACATAAAATTCCTAGAGCATTTTTTGGCCCTCACATGAAAGAGCCTTATGACTTTTGTAAACAATTTCAAAAGACGTGGAGCTTGGAGAACCTAAGACCACTTGATGCTCAACTTAATAATTCAAAATCAGCAAAAGTATATTTACCTGAGGGTATAGAAGATGAGAGTTTTTTAATTGATTGTACATTAGAAGAATTTAAAACACATGTTAAGAATTGGAATCCATGAAATATCTTAGATATGTAATTGGTATGTATGGATTATATTGGATAGGATTTATGGGTGGTGATATAATAGTGTCTGCGTTATTTCTTGGTTTAGCGTTTGGTTTTATAGATTATATGAAAGGAGAAAGATTATGAAAGGTGCACAAGGAAGACATTTAAGAAGAGAATCTGCGATTAGTTTACTTGAAAAACAAATTTCTGCACATAAAGCAAATAGTGAATTTGTGTCAAAGATTTTGAAAGATAAAAATGTTATTAAAGTTAATCCTTCGAATCATGAACTGATTGAAAAGATTCGAAAGAAGAAACTTGAGAGAGCCAAAACTTGTTTGGAGAACACAAAGAAAAATTTGCATAAATGAATATAAAAAACTTTCAAGAGTTAATCGATATTTCTGATGAGGTTGATGTGGCGGAAGAATATTTGATCCGCAAATTTAAAGATGGCGGTAACTATATCATCATTGATACTTATGGAGATTTTTTGATATTGGATAGAGATAATGTGGATAGTGTATTCTCAACTATTTGGAGTGATCTTTATGGTACTATAAATGAAGAAATCCCCTATGTTCTCAATTAAAAAGCCTGAATAAAACTTGACTTTGTGCCTGGAACCTGGTATAATATACCTGTAATAAAAAATGATTAACCCCTAACGAGAGAAAAAAAATGGGAACTAGATCAGTTGTAGCAGTAAGAGAAAGTAATTCAGTAGAGATTACTTCCGCCTATGTTCATTATGATGGATATTTGGCTGGTGTTGGAATGACTTTGTTAAGTGAATTCAACTCAGCAGAAGGTGCTAGAAAAGTTGTTGAAGGTGGATATTATTCTTCATTAAGTGAAAATCTTGAAGAGTCTTTATCAGGTTCAGCAAATAAAGAAGAGGCTTCTGTATATGAGAATATGGAAGAATTTAAACACGATTGTACACATTCTGATTGGGAATTTGCATATCTTTATGATGTTGATAGAGATGAATGGTTGTATGCGAAAATGACCGGATGGGGAGATTCTTCTGATGGTGGTTTTGAAAATTATTGGTCTGAGTTTGAAGCAATGTCTGATGATGTTTTGAAAGATGTACTTGAAACTGCATCTCGTTTAGAAGGTTCCAAATGGAACGGTGAATATGATGATTATGTTGTCGAGTTAAGAGAGTGGGCAACAGGATTTATTGCGGATTCAGCAGTTAATTAAAATCATTCCCTCCTTCGGTCGGGGGCGTTTCTCTCAATTTCTCTCGCGTCCTCGGCCTTTTTCATAAATAAAAATGATATGATTATAAGCACTTATTCAGGATGTAACCAAACATCACATATAACAGATTTTAGATTGAGGGTTTCCTTAATCTGCCATTATGTTATGAATAGATTTATTGAAAGTAATTATATTTACAATAAAGTACAGATAGATGTTCATTTAAAGAAGATGGAAGAGCATGAGTTTGGTGTTACTTGGCCAGAAGGATTAGAAGAAGAGACGATAGAAAAGATTAATAAGAATCATATAAAAATTTATATCAATTCTTTAATGTTAAAAGATGAATATAAATTTTTTAGAACGCTTGTACATGAATTGGTTCATGCTAAGCAGTATATTTTAAAAGAATTGTGTTATCGTAAACATCAAATGTGTTGGAAGGGCATTCCTTCAGGATTTGTAATTGGTGAAGATTTGAGATTAGATGCATATTATGATCTTCCTTGGGAAATAGAAGCGTTTGGTAGAGAAGAAGGATTGATGGTAATGTTTAATGCTTTTTACAAAGAGTTTCAAGAATCATATGAAAAAAATTAATATTCCTCTGTAGCTCAGTTGGTAGAGCAGATGACTGTTAATCATCGGGTCGCTGGTTCGAGTCCGGCCAGGGGAGCCAATGGGAAGGCTGTGCAAAAGGGGAGCTCAACAGACTGTAAATCTGCCGTCTAACGACTGTGATGGTTCGACTCCATCCCTTCCCACCAACGGCTCCATCGTCTAGTTTCGGCCTAGGACGCAGGATTGTCAATCCTGTAACATGGGTTCAAATCCCATTGGAGCCGCCATAGGCGAGTAGTTCAGCAGGTTAGAATGCCACTCTGATACGGTGGAGGTCGTTGGTTCAATTCCAACCTCGCCTACCAAAATTTAAAGGATTGAAATGCGTCCAAGACAAAAAGCTATAAAGAATAAAGATAAAACCTATATTGCATTCTGTAAAAGATGTGATAAAGAGACAGTACATGAGACATCAAACTCGAAAGGTAGACACAGTGGTGCGTGTAAACCATGTAGGGCCCTTTGGAGAAAAAATAATAAAAAACTCATTGATGAAGGTATGAAACGATACTACCAAGAGAATCGTGAAGAACGATTATTGTATGGGAAACAATATAGAAAAAACAATCCAGACAAAATACGAGAGAGTGCGAGGATTTGGGAGGCTACACCGGCCGCAAAGAAATGGAGAACTGAATATAAAATGAAAAGATACCATAGTGAGCCGGTATATAGATTAAAAGAGATTAGAAAAAGACATTTACATCATTTCCTCAAACAAGTAGGAGGAACAAAGACAGGAAGAACAGAAGAGCTACTAGGATACACAGCAGAAGAACTAAAGGTACATTTAGAATCATTATTCAAAGACGGTATGACATGGGAAAATCAAGGGAAATGGCACATAGATCATCGAATACCTCAATCATACTTCACTAGTATAGACCAAATAAAAGAATGTTTCGCATTAAGTAATCTCAAACCAGAGTGGGCTGAGTGGAATATGAGTAAAGGAAATCGATTTATAGGATGATATTATGAAAGCAATATTAGAATTTAATTTACCAGAAGAAGAAGAACAATTTAATGCCGCTAATAAGGGTATGGATTGGGCACTTCTTGTTTGGCACTTAGATGAGTTTATTCGAAACAAGATCAAATATGAACAAGATAGAGATGGAGTATTACAACTTGTTAGAAATGAACTAAATTTTCAGATAGAACAAAAAGGATTACAATATCCAGAATGATATGGGAATAGATTTTATTGCTCTGTTTATTTGGAAATATGGACTTCCTATAATCTTAATTTGGGTAACAATTGATAACACTTGTTCACCTGAATGGGGCAGTCTATGTATGTAAACCAACAATTATGGAATTAATATTATGACACAAAAATATGATAGATTTAATTTAGAAGCAGAAATCATGACAGTCTGGAATACTAAAGACGATCTTGAATCAATAACTAGTCACATGATGGATGACCCTGACGGCCCAATGACAGAAGATCAACTTACGAATGTTCTGATTGGGCTAAGTGAATTACATGATATTAGATGCAAGAAGTTGTTTAATGTATTTGAGAACATGGTTAAAAATGAATGTTTTATTGAGAAAGGCACTAATGAAAGTAAATATAAATGAATATATAACAGAAAATTTGGATAGTAAAATATCTCCACGTATAGGTATGCCACTTCCGCGCGTTACTTGTGCTGATGGATTTTCTATGTCAATACAGGTGGGTACAGGTATATATTCTGAACTACGAAAAACATCTAAAAAATATTCTAAAGTTGAAATTGGATTTCCTTCAGAACACGAATCATTAATTGAATCATATGCCGAAGGACATGGTTTTGAAGATGACATTGATTATACAAGAACTGTATATCCTTATGTTCCTGTGGGTATAATTGATAAAGTTCTTCGAAAACATGGTGGAATCGTAACATGAGTAATTACTGGACAGAAAAAGTTAAAGTAGTAGAACTAACTTTTGAAGATGGAACAAAAAAGTTATGTCGTGGGGGTGAAGAAGCAGTAGCAAGAGCTTGGGAAACTTATCCAATAGTCTCTGCTAGATGGACAGGTGAAGAAGAAACAATGCAATGGGCGATACCTCAACATGTAATTGATGAAGAAAGAGCAGATGAAATGAGAATGCAAAGACGGGAACAAGAGCAAATGGAAATGTATGATGACCCTTATTTGAACTGGTCTGGTCATAGATAGCATAAATATATGATGAAATGGAATATTCTTAAAGAATAGCGCTTCGCCGAATCAGGCGACATAATCATGAATCAATATGGACATATAAAAAAGGAGTTAGATGTCATCTTTACTAAAATGGTGGTTAATAGTTTGTGTTACAGCATTAGGATTATGTACATGTTTTTATTTTAATATACATAAAGAATTATATGAAGCTGATGTAACACGTTTAAGCTTTTTTATACTTTCTATTTTTGTATGTACTTCAGTTTGGATAGGTGCAAAAACTTATAAGGTTGGAGTACAACAAGATTATGATCAAAAAAGTGATGTAGGGTGGTTCATATCTGAATCATGTCTTGCACTTGGAATGGTGGGAACTGTTACAGGTTTTCTAATAATGCTAGGGACGGCATTTGAAAATGTTGATGTATCAAATGCATCGACACTGCAACAAGCATTATCAGACATGGCAATAGGGATGAGTACTGCCCTTTGGACAACTCTGGTTGGATTGGTATGTTCACTTCTCATCAAGGTTCAATTAGTGAATCTTGAAGTAGCGCTAAATGAATAATGAAAAATATAAATCCACTATTGGTTTTACAGATCTGCTTTTTAACATTCTTGTTGGATTTGCGTTTCTTTTCATTATCGCGTTTCTTCTAATAAAACCTGAAGCGAAAAAAGAAGATTTCAATAGAAGAGCTGAGTTTGTTGTTGTGATGGAATGGGATCATGATGCTAGTGGAGACATTGATCTTTATGTAGAAGATCCCACGAGCAAACAAGTTAGTTTCAGATATCATAATCATAACTTTATGCATTTGGATAAAGATGATTTGGGAGCAATGAATGATACTGTAGTTAATGCGGATGGATCAATTTCAACTGTAAAAATTAATAGGGAAGTAGTAACTATTCGTGGAATCATTAAGGGTGAATATGTTGTCAATGGACATTATTATTCACTAAGAAGTTATGATAAGGTCAATCCTCCAAAACCAAATATAACGGTAAGGGTTGAATTACACAAAGTAAATCCGTATTCAATACTGTGGGTAGGAGAGAAACAATTTAATCATAGAGGACAAGAAGAAACTTTTTTGAGATTTAGATTAGATGAAGACGGAAAAATTCTTCCACCATTTACATTTGAAAAGAAAAAGTTTGTGACTCCGATGCAGGCATTGGGAAACTATACAGCTCCACCAACAGGCGCTGCCGCATATGAAGATGGAGATCCAGCAAGATGATAGTGAGTTTAATATTAGGATTAGTTGTTTTCGCAGTCATATGTCTATGGGTATTGATTGAAGAAAGAAAGAGTCCAAAGTTTTTGGTTTGGTTTATTCCACTTTTTCTAGTTTTGGTTGCATCAACTTATGTGACATATACTTCAATATTGGGGTATCCAAGAGTTGAAAAACCAAAAGAAGGATTGTATCTTAAACATTATATTGATGAACCAAATTGGATTTATTTGTGGATTGTATATAAAGAAAAAATTCCTATATCTTACCAG
>Ga0206680_10001028_pt1 | contig 10094 bp, 12 predicted proteins | sample M115012015metaG_FD_160124 | JGI IMG/M metagenome (GOLD analysis project Ga0206680, IMG submission 160124) | Ammonia-oxidizing marine archaeal communities from Monterey Bay, California, United States - M1 150m 12015 | ecosystem: Environmental > Aquatic > Marine > Intertidal zone | place: USA...
CATACGCGATAGTGGCCAAGTTAAAACGCCGTAAATCATCCAAATTATTTTCACGTCCCCCTAAAAAATCTCGGGGAGGAAAACAACGAATGGGCTTGGTCAATACAGGGATTGCTGTCATGTCTCTTTTATTGGTTGCATTTATATTTTCTTTTTCTGGAAGACAAACCCAAAGTGGTGTACCCATAGAAATTAAATTCCCTTCCTTACCAGACACTCCCCAATTGGCTCTTGATATTTATGAAGAAAATCCAGTATTTGAGGTTGAAATTGAAATATTAAATGGCTGTGGTGAACCAGGTCTTGCAGCAAAATTTTCAGATTTATTAAGAAAAAAACGAGTGGATGTGGTCCGTTCTGAGAATGCGGACCATTTTGAATATGAAAAAACAATACTCATTCAAAGAAACGAAAATGTAGAAGGCATGAGATATGTTGCAGATGCATTGGGTTTTGATATTGAAAATAATGAACATATTATAACGTCAATTGATCCAAATATAGATGTTGATCTCACCTTGATTATTGGTAAAGATTATCATTCGATATCGCCGATTCAATCTTATTTAAATTATTAAACTTAGTCCATTGACAAAGACTTCACCTGTTGCCACTGTCACTTCCAGTGAATTGGCAATACAAATTGCACAATTATCATTGGATATGAAGGGGGATCAAATCCTCAGCCTTGATGTGAAAAAATTAACAAGCATTACCGATTACTTTATTATTTGTTCAGCAGATACGGATATTCAAGTGAAAGGAATTGCTGATTCCATTCGAAAAAACACGGTTCATAAACCCATCCGTACTGAGGGGTATGAACAATTAAATTGGGTATTGCTTGATTATATTGATGTGATAGTCCATATCTTTCGAACTACCGAACGAAATTATTACGAGATTGAAAAACTTTGGGCTGATGCGCCCACTACTGAATATTCAGATGACAATTTTACCACAGTTAATTCAATCGCTGGCTGATTCCCTTTCTGCCCTTGGGCTTCCAAAGCGGGATATAAAGCTATCTCCTCCAAATAATCCTGATTTTGGTGATTTTGCAACCAATGTGGCCCTCACCCTTACAAAAGATGCAGAGATAACGCCCATTCAAATTGCAAATAATATTAAGGATCATCTTGATGTTTCAGAAACGCTTATTGAAGAAATTACCGTTACGCCACCCGGATTTATCAATTTCAAAATAGCTCCGACCTATTATTACCATATTTTATCCGAAATATTAACAAACAATCAATTTGGGCGTGGACTTTCCGGCAAAGGCAAAAAAGCCAATGTAGAATTTGTGAGTGCAAATCCAACTGGACCTCTTACTGTAGGACATGGGCGAAATGCTGTTTTGGGTGATACCGTTTCAAATATTCTCGAGTGGCATGGATATGATGTTACCCGGGAATATTATTTCAACGATGCGGGGCGCCAAATGCGAATACTGGGTGAATCAGTAAAAGCCCGTTATTTCGAAATTTTAGGTACACATTTTGAATTTCCTGAGGATGGCTATCAAGGAAATTATATTAAAGATATAGCCCAAACCATCTTGGAGGACAAAGGAAGAGATTTACTAGCTGGAGATCCAATCTTTAAGGAACAAGCTGAAAAAACCATTTTTATTGATATCAAAAAAAGTTTAAATAATCTTGGTATCCATTTTGATCAGTTTACCAATGAAAAAACATTTTATGAGAATGGCGACATTGACCGATTTCTTGAAGAACTCAAAGCAAAAGATCTCATCTACGAAAAAGAAGGTGCTACCTGGTTTCGAGCCACTGCTTTAGGTAAAGATCAAGATCGTGTATATATCAAAAGTTCAAGTGAACCTACCTATCGTGTACCAGACACAGCTTATCACAGAAATAAAATTGCCCGTGGTTTTGATCTCATTATTGATATTTTTGGTTCGGACCACACAGATGCATATCCGGATGTATTATTGGCGTTGAATGCGCTTGGCGAAAACACAGACAATATTCGCGTTCTTATTTACCAATTTGTTACTTTGCTTCGTGGTGGAGAAAAAGTAAAAATGTCCACGCGAAAAGCCAACTTTGTCACTATGGATGATCTGGTGGATGAAGTCGGTGCCGATGTGGTCCGTTACTTTTTTATTATGCGCGGTATGAATACCCATCTCAATTTTGATTTAGATTTGGCAGCGGACCAATCTGAAAAAAACCCGGTATATTATTTGCAATATGCCCATGCGAGAATATGCAACATTATTAAGCATGGTGAAACCATGGGCATATCAACTAACAGTAATTACAATCCAACATTATTGGATAATCCGGCTGAGATTCGATTGTTGAAAAAGTTGGATCAATTTCCATCCATGGTCGAGAATGTTCTCCAGACACTGGAACCCCAAACTATCTCAACTTATTTGCATGATACAGCTATTTTCTTTCATAAATTTTATGCTGAATGTCGCGTGATTACCGATGACGCCGAATTGACAAATGCACGCATCGCCTTAGTGAGTGCCACTCGAATCATCCTCGCCAATGGATTGGGGTTGTTGGGAATTTCTTCGCCGGAAAAAATGTAAATGTCTGGTTTTATTGAAACTGAACTTCAATTTCTTATTCCATGTTTCACGATAATCTTTAATAGATTATAAAATATTATAGAACTTGGCCTCCGGAACAGAATGAAGGCGATCATTTTCGCTTAAATGAAGTGGAGGCGGGGAGAATCGAACTCCCGTCCGAAATAGAATCACAATAAACATCTACATATTTAGTCAAGCGGATTAGGCTTACCCATAACTGCTCCGTTGACACAGCCATTATGAGCAAAGTCTGTTAATGTCTTATTCTGATATCACAGACAACAATCAGAACCAGCCTATGAAATTGACGTCCTTGAATCCGGCCATAGGCGCACCAAATCCAGGACGGGCCAGCTTAATTAAGCAGCGGCCATGTAGCCGTAATCGGCATTTATGGTTTTTCCAGGTGATTAACGAGATGCCTGGGCCTCGATATGCCATTTACTACGACGCATATCCCGTCGAAACCGATCGCCCCCATTTTCAATGAACATCGGGAATTTACCCCTAAAAAAGGAAATGCCGCAAAATCTTCAATGTTTCGTGAAAATGCTGCGGCTAATTCCCAAAATTAAGGCTCCGAACGCCAACCCAGAGCCCTATCACTTTTTCTTTTACCAACCCCTTTTATTCGAATTCTTTAATGAATCCATCCAAAGAGGTACCCCAATATAACCGCATAGAAAAATTGAACGCAATAGGGATTCTTCGTTTTTTAAACTTTTTTTTCTGCAAGCCCTAAAGTACAACTTTAAGTACCGATTTTTCTTTGCGAATGAAAGATAAAACCATAATTTTTTAACCCAATTTTAGCCCGTGTAGCTCAGTTGGTAGAGCAGGTGACTCTTAATCACTTGGCCGGGGGTTCAAATCCTCCCGCGGGCACATTTTTGTTAACAACTCTCAAGTTTGCTATTTATTCATACAGGCATTAAACTTACCCCTGCCTTAATTACATATTTATTGGAGGTCTTATGCAGAATATCGATCGACGTCAATTTTTTGGTACCATCGCCAAACCAGCCGCTGTAGCCTCCGTAGTCATGGCCAATCCCACATTAATGGCTAAAGCATTATCAGGAATTCGAAGTACAGCCGGAAATCCAAAAGATATTGCCAGAGATGAATCCTTCTGGCGCGAAATCCAGCAAGGGTATACGGCTGACCGCAGTATGATTAACTTGAATAATGGTGGTGTTAGCCCCGCACCTAGGGTGGTGCAGGAAGCTATGAAACGGCATCTCGATTTTTCCAACACATCACCTGCCTATTCCATGTGGCGAATCCTGGAACCCCAACGTGAACCCGTCCGTCGAAGGCTGGCCCGGTTTTCTAAATGCAGTCCTGAGGAAATTGCTCTCACACGGAATGCATCTGAAGGACTGCAGATTTTACAAAATGGGCTGGATTTATCCTCTGGTGATGAAGTGCTCACCACAACTCAGGATTATGGGCGTATGATTAATACATTTAAGCAGCGAGAATGCCGGGATGGTATTGTGATGAAGCAGTTTAAAATTCCGGTGCCGGCCGAAAATGATAATGAGATAGTTCATTTGTTTGAAAAAAATATTACACCCAAAACAAAAATGATTCTCATGTGCCACATGATAAACCTTACCGGTCAAATTCTGCCAGTAAAAAAAGTAGTCCGAATGGCACGAAAATATGATATCCCTGTCATCGTTGACGGGGCACACGCCTTTGCACATTTCGATTTTGACATGACTGACCTAGAGTGTGACTATTATGCAACCAGCCTGCATAAATGGTTATGCGCCCCCCACGGTACTGGAATGCTTTATGTCCGGAAAAATAAAATCCCTGGACTATGGCCGCTCCAAGCATCAAATGAATGTGGTAAAGACGATATCCGAAAATTTGAAGAAATCGGAACCCACCCTGCAGCAAATTATCTCGCTATTGGTGATGCCCTAACTTTTCACCAGGGAATTGGCAGTAAAAATAAGGAAGCACGTCTAACCTATTTGAGAGATCGTTGGGCAAAAAGATTGCTAAAACACGATGGCATTACACTCCATACAAGTTTAAAACCAAAAAAAGGATGTGCCATTGCTACTGTTCAGGTTGAAGGGATTGAAACATCTGATGTGGCGAAACACCTTTGGAGTAAATATCGTATTTTTGTTGTGGCTATCAACCATAAAGAATTCACTGGATGCCGCGTCACACCACATGTATATACCACCATTGAAGAAATCGACCGTTTTTCCGATGCCATGGAGAATATATTAAAAAACGGCGTTTGATGATAAAAAAAATACTCTTCATGGGAGCTGTTCTTTTTACAGCATGTGAAAGTGAATCAAATGGGTTAAAAAAAGTAATTGCCACCGATCAGGCACCCAAGGCTATCGGGCCATATTCCCAAGCAATATTGGTGGATGGCACTCTTTATCTTGCCGGTCAAATCGCCTTGGATCCTTCTTCAGGAAAATTGGTTGAAGGCGGTATAGAAGTTCAGACCCGCCGTGTGATGCAAAATTTAAATGCTGTTTTGGATGCGGCCGGATATCAGTTCGATAATGTGGTCCAGACCCAAGTGTTCCTATCAAATTTAAATCACTATAAGGCCATGAATTCGGTATATGCTACCTATTTTGAAGAAAGGCCTCCGGCAAGAGCAGTGGTTGAAGTAGCACGAATCCCCCGAGACGCTCTGGTAGAAATTATGATGGTGGCTCAGCGACCTTAGTCATCACATTCGTTTCCAACCCCATATGTTATAATTGTTCCAGTTTCAATCATTTCCCAAGTAATGACAGAATCAATAAATCCCTCTTCAAAATTAACTGAATTCCCACCACCGTTCAGCGTATCAAAGGGGCAGAGCCATCGAAACATGGGTAATGTGACTTGTCCATTAACCTGATTCCCATTGGCTGCGGTAAAACTAACATTCTGACGATAGGTTTTAAATACGTTATCAGTTTGATTTATTATTGTGGCAGAAAATGATAAAGAATAAGTTGTTGGCATGCCAAATCCGCCGCCCGATGCAACAACACTGAATTTGGTAAAATCTACTTTTGGCAACATTTCATCAAATGGCTCAGGCTGATCTTCTTGACATCCCCAAAAAAGGCTAAAAAGTAATATCCATTTTTTCATGCTGTAAGTTATCCCTTCGTTGAAAATTTATAAGGAGAAAATAGGTGATTCTGAATTCGGTTTCAACATAGTAATCATGCGTAATTTAACGATCGGAAAATTTGAAAATATATGAAAAAAGCAGTTATTTTATTATCAGGTGGATTGGATTCTGCAACCTGTTTGGCCCTAGCAAGGGAAGAAGGTTTTTATCCTTATGCCCTCTCCTTTCGTTATGGTCAGCGTCATGAATTCGAATTGAATTCAGCAAAAGCTATAGCCAGTTCCCTGGGTGTCAGTGGCCATGTGATTACGAACATTGATTTGCGGGCCTTCGGTGGTTCTGCCCTCACTGATGATATTGATGTGCCAAAAGACAGTGATGAATTTTCAATCACTGAAGATATACCCATTACATACGTCCCGGCCAGGAACACCATTTTTCTTTCCTTTTCCCTGGCTTATGCAGAGGTAATTGGCGCCAATGATATATATATTGGCGTTAATGCCTTGGATTATAGCGGTTACCCCGATTGCCGGCCAGAGTATATTAATTCATTTCAAAACATGGCTAACCTGGCTACGAGAGCTGGTGTTAAAGGTGATGGTTCAATCATAATTCATACACCGTTGATCAATATGACCAAGGCTGAAATCATTCGAAAAGGAACCCAATTGGGTGTGGATTACAGTTTAACACATTCCTGTTATGATCCAAACGTGGATGGTACATCCTGTGGACATTGTGATGCGTGCCTTCTTCGCCTCAAGGGGTTTAAAGAAGTCGGCCTCACAGACCCACTCACCTATTCAGATTGATATGTACTCCGTTAAAGAAGTCTATTATACAATTCAGGGTGAAGGCTATCATTCAGGCCGGCCAGCAGTATTTATCCGTTTTTCAGGATGTAACCTTTGGTCCGGATTAGAGAAAGATCGGGACAAAGCAGCCTGTAATTTTTGTGACACGGACTTTGTAGGAATCGATGGGCCCGGTGGCGGAAAGTTTATCTCTGCTGATGAACTGGCTACCCATGCCGCCTCGTTTTGGCCACACACATCAAAATCAAAACCATATGTTGTATGTACAGGTGGTGAGCCTCTCCTACAAATGGACGACGATTTTGTAATAGCATTTCATCAAGCGCGATTTGAGATTGCCATCGAGACCAATGGCACAGTTTTGCCCCCGGATGGAATTGACTGGATCTGTGTCAGTCCTAAAATTGGGAGTGAACTCATTTTGAAAAAAGGACAGGAACTTAAATTAGTTTATCCACAGAACAATGGTGATCCAAAGCAATTTGAGAATTTGGATTTTGAATATTTTTCCCTCCAGCCAATGGACGGGCCTAATCGGGCAAAAAATACAGACAAAACTTTATTTTACTGTCGCACACATCCCCATTGGAGATTGAGCCTCCAAACCCATAAATTTTTGGGTATACCCTAAGGTTAAAATTGGAAATTTATAAAGACATTACATTCGAGGCTGCCCATCTCCTGCCCAACGTACCAGAAGATCATAAATGCCGACGGCTCCACGGCCATTCTTTTAAAGTACGCCTTACCCTAAATGGCCCTGTAGATGATTCCATTGGTTGGGTTGTTGATTTTGCTGCGGTTAAAAAAGCATTCGACCCTATCTATGATCAATTGGATCACCACTATTTAAATGAGATCGAAGGTCTTGAAAACCCAACCAGCGAAAATCTGGTGAAATGGATTTGGGATCGATTAAAACCAAAATTGGATTTTCTATCCGCAATTGAAGTAAAAGAAACCTGCACTACTGGATGTATATATCGAGGTATAGATGACTAAATCTGACGGAAAATATTTTGAATTTGATGGAGAAGAAAAAATTAATTCTGATTTTCTAGAGACTTTTCCTTTTGATAGCCCAGATCAATATATCATGACAGAAACTGATGAATTCAGTGCTGTTTGCCCATTTAGCGGCCTACCAGATCTCGCTTATGTCAAAATTGAATATTATCCTACCGGAGGTAAATGTATAGAATTAAAATCATTAAAATATTATTTTGTAAGTTTCCGAAATGTCGGCATTTATCAAGAGGGCGCGACACAACGCATTTTCAATGATTTAAAAAATGTATTAGATATAGAAAAAATTCGAATTACAACGGTTTATAATACTCGGGGAGGATTTGATACCACCTGTATTGAGGGCAAATTAAATTAACACTTTTTCCCTGTGAATCGCAGGGATATTAACTTAATTTTTCCACCGCTTTTTTAAGCGATTCCAAGCATTTGGAGATCCGGTAGCTCAGTTGGTAGAGCAGTGGCCTTTTAAGCCATTGGCCGTGAGTTCGAGTCTCACCCGGATCACTCTCAGAATACCATACATCTCTGACTTGAAGCCCTGTCTCACGATGGGGCTTTTTGTTTGTCATCCCCTTCCAGAATTAGTCAATTATATACCAAATGAAGGACACGGTAGTTATGACTCAGTCAGATTATATGTTACCAAAAACAAAAAAGCCCCCGTGAGGAGGCTATTTGAGCCATTAAAAAGAGCTACAAAGAAGGGTCAGCTATAACTGACCCTTCTTTTATATTCACATTAATAACCTATCTGAGAGGGCTACTCGCTTCTTTCAGATATCTCCAATACTCGGCCCAATGTGCCCCAGATCCTTCCACCAAAGCATCATTAAGGTTTTTCGTAAAATCATCCCAAGAGTCTTTTCCATGCACCTCTTCATACATTGAAACGAAATTGGACATATTTAAATCCTCCCACTTGTAGAATCCAGACGAATAAAGCCACGTGTTTCGATCACCTCCACTCAGTTTTCTGTAAACGGCGAAATAGCGATCTGTCTTCTTAGCTTCGTGTACTTCTTTGATTTTTCTTCGCAGATCCATATACTTCGAATCCATACCTGGCTTGACTGTGATAAACCACTGCCGTGCGAAGTTGCTTACTGGAGCATTTTCACCACGACCATTATAACTGAGTTCAGGGTAATATCGCCAAGTTTCCATATTACCTGCCTTTTCAACATTTGGGCTCACGTTTTTTTGCCAGTAATCACGTTGTTTCTGATCAATAGGAGTGTCGAAGTCTGACCATGTAGTTCCTCTTATACCCCGAACAAACTGTCCTTGACGTGGACCGTCTATGATCTGCCAGGTAAAGAACTTACGAGAACCTTCCTTACTGTTGTACTTTTTAGTCTTCTTTCCTGCTGTTTCAATGAACCTTTCACTCATACCATCCTTGACTGTGATGTATCGTACACGAATGATAGTAGGGGATTCTTGAGCGATAATGAAAGTAGAAACTGTCATTAAAATAATAAGCATTAAAATGAGGGTTGATTTTATATTATTCACAATGGATTCCTTTCTCTGTTTATATCTTTTGCAGAACTTACACAGAATTCACCCAACAATGCGGGTGTCTCTTTTATAAACTAAAAAGCCCCACGCTTGGTGAGGCTCTTTTAAAGAATTAGGATGAAGTTTTAATTACCGTCACTAGCATTATCAAACTCTTCTTCACTTATACACCCATCACCATTTGTATCTATATCTGTAAATGTAGGCTCTCCTGAATCATTGCCCTGGTTAATGGACTTGATGTAGTTGACTTTTTCCTGCCAGTAGGTTGGGAGCATGTCCCAAGGGTTCGGCATCGCATCATCAGTTACGTACACCAAACCGATGTTACGTTGCACGGCGAGATCTATGGCTTTTTGCATTTCACCGGTCGTACTGGCTGTATGGACAAGCATTGAGAAACGTGCCGCATCGTATTCATTAACCCATGAGTCGGTGGAGTATGATGGCCACTCTGACATATAGTTCTCAGAAATTACTAGAGATGTGGTTGTTGGCGCCGACACAAAGGCTTCTTCTGATGACACCCCAGGGTTGCCATGAACCTCATCGAGGCCGGTCTTGCTCAAAATATATTCGTAGAGTTCTTCGTAGTAGGATAGTGTACTGGTTTCAGTTGACATTTCGTCGATGAAAATTCCCGAGAGGCCGTGAGTAACCCAATGGTCTGCCCATTCGTCAATCTCAGCCTTCACGGTCGATATATCGCGGGTTCCGTACCCCGTGAATACATAACCTATTGTGGTTACTTTACCGGCCAATTCCGACATACCAACTACATAGTCTGCGTTGGGGCCTCCTGATCCGGGACCATTGTTAGCGTTTATGATAGCAGTGATTGGGATTTGTGAGGCTGAACTTGCGAGGTCGTCCCACTGGTAATCCGAGGACCAATGTATGGGGTAGTTGTACCAGGGAATCAGCACCCGTAGTGGCTCATCCTGAGCCTTAATAAATCCCATTAGAAGTAATATAATTGTATATCGTTTCATTTTCTTTTCCTTTATTTAACCCAGAAGCTTTTCATACTGAAAAT
>Ga0206680_10001031_pt1 | contig 10085 bp, 10 predicted proteins | sample M115012015metaG_FD_160124 | JGI IMG/M metagenome (GOLD analysis project Ga0206680, IMG submission 160124) | Ammonia-oxidizing marine archaeal communities from Monterey Bay, California, United States - M1 150m 12015 | ecosystem: Environmental > Aquatic > Marine > Intertidal zone | place: USA...
TGCCACACATTCGACCAACTTCTCTAGCCCACAAACCTCCAGCGTTTACAAAATTTTCACAATTTATTATTCCTTTGTCTGTTAATAGGTCCCAAGTGCCGTCAGGTTGTTGAGAAATTTCTTTTACCCATGTATTTCTTTCAATTTCAGCCCCTAAAGATCTTGCTGCAGATGCGTAAGCGTTTGTGACGCCTGAAGGGTCGACGTGCCCACCGACTGGATCCCAAAGGGCACCTACAAAATATTTTTCCTCTAGGAAAGGAACAAGATTTTTTGCTTCTGAAGTTGAAATTATTTCCGTTTCCATGCCCAGATATCTACCTCGGGCATGAGCCATTTTCAGCCAATCCAATCTGTCTTCGTTATCTGCCAACATCAGCTCGCCAGTCAGATGGATTCCACAATCGACTCCAGTTAACTCTTCAAGTTCTTCATAGAGTTTTATTGTGTACCTTTGAAGCGCAGCTACGTTCGGATCTCCATTCAGGGTGTGCATACCTCCGGCTGCGTGCCAGGTTGAGCCTGCTGTAAGTTCTTTTCTCTCCAGAAGAACTACGTCGGTGCAACCTGCCTTGGTCAAGTGATACAGGACACTGCAGCCGACAACTCCTCCACCTACAACTACTACTTCAGCTTTTTCTTTCATACTTCTCTTCCTTAATAATCAGTTGGAACGCCACCTTCAGCAACTCTTCTTTCAAGGTATTCATCTAATTCGGTACGGATATCTTCTTCCATGGGTGGTTCTTCATGTGAGTCAATTAGTTGTTTTGCTAGTTTTTCAGCCCGGTGGTGAGCTTCTTGACGACCTGACTCGTCCCATGATTCATAATTTCTCCAGTCTGAGACCATTGGACGAAAATGTTCGGTTTTGTAACGTTCTTGAGTGTGTTCTGAACCGAAGAAGTGACCCCCGGGGCCTACTTCCGCTATTGCTTCTACAGCTAGGGTGGCGTCGTCTACAGTGACTGGTTCCAACATGGAATTGACCATATTTAGAACATCTGCATCTATAACCATTTTTTCATACGAAGCGAGGAGACCACCTTCGAGCCAGCCGGCTCCGTGGAGCAGGAGATTTACACCGCCCATAATTGCACCCCATATAGAAATGACACTTTCATACATTGATTGAGCATCAACACTGTTTGCTGCGTTCACATTGGATGACCGGTAAGGAAGCCCGTAACGCCTAGCTAGTTGACCTCCGATAAGGCAGGCTTTCCAGTATTCAGGTGTTCCAAATGCCGGCGCCCCGGACTGCATGTCAACATTGGAAGTGAAACCTCCATAGATGACAGGTGCCCCTGGGTTAACTAGTTGTGTGTAGGCAATTCCCGCTAAAGCTTCAGCATTTTGTAAAACTAGTGCTCCTGCAACGGTCACTGGAGCCATGGCACCTGCCAATGTGAAGGGAGTTATGCAAATAGCTTGATTTCGTGCAGACATTTCTTGAATCCCATGAAGCATCACAGTGTCATATCGCAAAGGTGTGCTCGCATTAATTACTGAAAAAATTGAAGGTTCCGAGTTGAAAGTTTCTTGATTCACACCTCTGGCTATCCGAGTAATTTCCATTCCATCGATATTTCTTTGTCGCCCCAGGCTGTAAACGAACGGTGGCTTGTCAGAAAGAGTTACAGAATCATGAGTTGCATATAAATGCCTGACCGAAGCGTGTATGTCGGTTGGTTCCACTGGATAGCCAGCAGTTGTGTGCAGACAGTTAAGCATCTGAGTCAATTTGATCAGATTACGAAAATCCTCTCTATTGCCGTCACGTCGATCACGTCCCAAACCGGTCACGAAGGGAGGGCTGGCTACTGCGGTATAAGTAATCCATTTACCACCCATAATGAAGTCCCTTTGAGGTGTTATTCCATGCATCTTGAATTCATTAGGGGCAGTGGAAATAACTTCCATGACCATCTCAGGATCGAATCTGACTTGTTGGTCTTTAACAACAGCTCCGGCATCTGCTAACTGTTGACAAGCTGTTTCGTCTAGAAACGCAATCCCAGTTTCTGAAAGAACTTTCAAAGAAGCTTGGTGAATTGATTCCAACTCATCTTCAGAAACTGCCCGCAGAGGTTCGAATCTGTGTTTTGGCTGAATTGGAGAAGGCTGCTGGACGGTTTTCGAATCATTGCCCCTTCTTTGAGCTCTGCCAACACGTCTTCGCTCATCTGGCATTAGAAATCCTAAAATTGTGACTGTTCATTTTCCAAAACCTTCTCTTCCTGAGGGTGGATCGTAGAGAGGGGTTAGCTGCAATTCGTCTCCCTCCCAAGGATTAGCTTTCACGACATTTTCATTTAATTCGACACCAAGGCCGGGTTCTTTGGATGGTATTACTAGGCCATCTGAGAATTCAATGGGTTTTTCGAGGATTTCGGCATGAAAACCAGACCAATCTTCGATTGATTCAAGAATTAGAAAGTTTGGAGTGCAAGTAGCCAGTTGAATATTTGCAGCGGCGACAACAGGCCCGCAGTAACAGTGTGGAGCCAATAAAGCCTGTTTCACTTCTGCGATTGAAGCAATTTTTTTGCCTTGAAGGATACCTCCGCAACGTCCAAGATTTGGTTGGATTATTGAAGCTGCATTTGACTCAAGAAGCGTTGAAAATTCACTTACTGTTGTGAGCCTTTCTCCAGTTGCAACAGGAATAGATGTTCCGGCAGCAACTCGCGCCATTCCTTTTACATCATCAGGAGGTACAGGTTCTTCAAACCAGAGAGGGTCATATTTTTCTAGAACTCTCGCAAGTCTTAGCGCTCCTGAAGGAGTGAATTGTCCATGGGTGCCAAACAGTATGTCAGCTTTTGTGCCAAGAGTTTCACGGAGGGCTTTAACCATTGATTCGCAAAATTCCAATTCGCTTGGAGTGGGTTGACGACCGTCAAAAACTGAATAAGAACTAGCCGGATCAAATTTGACTGCAGTAAAACCCTTTTCAACAGCAGCAGCAGCAGCTTCAGCAGCTAAGGAAGGGTCATTATAAATATGTTTTTCTGTTGATGGATTGTATGTATCTTCTCCATCAGGAGGGTATAGATAGGTGTAAGCACGCAATCCTTCATGCACGCGGCCTCCTAGAAGTTCATAAATCGGCTTGTTGCATTCTTTTCCAATTAAATCCCAGCAAGCCATTTCCAGTGAACTGATTACGCCACATAAGGTGGGATCAGGGCGAAGTGTGTATCCGACTCCATAAGATCGACGCCAAAAAGTTTCAATATGAAAAGGATTTTCACCTATGAGAAAACGATCTGCGGTATCTTCGATCATTTTTGCAATGAGATGGGGATTAAAGGAAGCTGCGTATGCTTCTCCAATTCCAGAAACACCATTGTCAGTTGTCAGTTTTACAAAAATGAAATAGCGACCTCCATGACGTGGCGGAGGGTTGGCTACAACAAATGTTTCCACCTCAACGATTTTCATTTTAAATCCCCCTTAAGATCCAGGACATACCACAGCACGTATCACTGAACCGTTACGCATTTCATTAAGAGCATCATTAATGTTTTCCAATGAGTGGGTGCTTGAAACCATATTTTCAAGATCGAGTTTTCCATCACGCCACAAATCAACCATTGCAGGAATGTCCGAATGCGGTCTAGAGGTGCCCATTTTAGAGCCTAGGATTCTTTGATTTCTAGCTGCCAGTAAACCTGGATCAAATTCTGTTTTAACACCATCTTCAGGCATGCCTACCAACACCAGAGCACCCATTGGTGATAAAAGGTTCATGGACATTGAAATTGCTGAAGGTGCGGCAGTGCTTACAAATGTGAAATCTGCCAGATACCCTTCAGTAGTTTCCTGAATGATTTCAGATAGGTCTTCCGAAGGTTCGAAAGCATGAGTAGCACCGAACTTAATTGCTAGTTCTCTTTTATTTGCTAAAGGATCAACCGCAATTACATATTCCGCTCCAGAAATTTTTGCTCCCTGAATTGCGGCTAAACCAACTCCACCACAACCAACTATCACAGTAATGTCTCCACTTTCAACTTTTGCCGTGTTGAATACAGCGCCCATTCCAGTCATTACTCCACAACCCAGAAGAGCAGCAAAATTTACAGGTAAGTCTTTCGGTACAGGAACGCATTGTGAAATATGAACTACTACTTCTTCCGCAAATCCGCCAGTGTTGAGACCATGGGTTAGCATCTCACCCGTTTTTGCCTCCAGAGGGCTGGTTTCATGAAGCCTGAGCTTCCCTGTGCAAGCTACGTCATGTCCTCGCTTGCAAGCTAAACATTGACCACAGGTTCGGATCAAGGAAACGACGACTTGATCTCCAATACTTAGTTCTGTTTCTGTTTCTGGTCCTATCTCAGCAATCTTTCCAGATACTTCGTGTCCCAAAACGACCGGATATCCAATTGACCAACCTCCATCTATGTAGGTGATATCAGAATGGCAGATAGCACAAGCTTCTACAGTTACTCGAATTTCATCTTGTTCAGGGTCCGACAATCGGATCTCTTCAATGGTTAAGTCAGTTTTAGGCTCGCGGCATACAGCAGCTTTGATAAGAGTCATCGAAAGTTCCTAGACATCAGCGAAGATTACTTGAACTTGTTGTTATATAAAAGTCGAAAAGAGGTAAAAAAACTAGGATTTATCCAAGAATTATTTCTGACACCTCGCGTAGTTCATCAAGTGAGCGTGCAGAAATATTCAACATGGTTATTGGACTGTCTTCGAAAGCTTGAACCCTGTCACGAATTCTGTCTGCTGGTCCAACAAGACTTATCTCATCGCAGAAGTCACTTGGCACTGAAGCAATTGCTTCTTCTCGTTTACCTTCTAGAAATAATTCCTGTATGCGTTTAGCTTCGGCTTCAAATCCCATTCGGGACATTAACTCTGTATGAAAGTTTTTTCCTTTCGCCCCCATGCCGCCTATGTAAAGGGCGATACTCATTTTGATTGGGAGTAGACCTGTTTCAATGTCATCAGTTACATTCACGATCATATTAAGAGGTATCTCAAAACTGTCTTTACGATTTGAGATCACTTCACTGTATACGTCTTGACGATATGGCGAATAGTAGAGAGGTAGCCAGCCGTCAGCGATTTCACATGTTTGAGCTACATTTTTCGGACCTTCCGCTCCAATAAAAATAGGGATATCGCTTCGTAGGGGATGGGTCATAATTTTCAGGGGTTTACCAAGTTCGGTCGAATCAGGCCCTTTGTAAGGATGTTGAAAAAATTCACCTTCGTAAGAAAGGTAATCCTCACGAGCGAAAGCTGATCTTAGGATTTCAACGTACTCTCGAGTTCTAGCTAAAGGTCGTTTAAATGGTTGTCCATACCACCCTTCCACCACTTGAGGCCCGGATACTCCTATGCCAAGAATTAAGCGACCGGAAGATAAGTGATCAAGAGTTACTGCATGCATAGCACAAGCTGTTGGTGTACGAGCTGCGATTTGAACAACACTTGTACCTAAGCGAATTTTTTCAGTTACAGCAGCTAAATGCGCCAGTGGAGAAAAAGCATCGGAGCCCCAAGATTCAGAAGTCCAAACTGTGTCAATACCCAATTTTTCAGCTTCCTGTGTGAGCGGAACCCAGTCTTTGGGCGGTTGAGCTGACCAGTATCCCCAAATCAATCCAAGTTTCATTCGATACCTTTCTTATATCGTTACTCGTTAGAAGTAATGCAGTAGTCGTATCTTAAATGTTTTTTAGGCCGGAGCAGTGATTAACTCTGTTGCTTTGAATGCAGCCCAAACTTCGTCACCTTTATGTAGATTGAGAACTTCAAAAGCATTTTTAGTAATTTCGGCCATAAAATTTAATTGGCCACCCAAGTTGATTCGAACATTTTCCCCTACATGGCTTATTTCTAAGATTTTTGCTTTAAGGACGTTTCTAGGACTTCCGATCGGTTTTTCTCTATAAAGAGCAATAGATTTTGGAGGGATCACGATATTGACTTGGCCTTGAATCGATTCGCTTAAAATTAGTTCCACTCCTTTGCTGGTCATGGCGACCAGACCATCAGCTAAAGCGGGTACGAAGTTCAATCCAACTAGAGAAGCAGAATAAGGAGTTGCAGGGGAATTTCTTACTTCATCTGGTGTTCCTGACTGAGTTATTTCACCTTTTTCTAAAATAATTAGACGTTCTGACAAAGAAGCTGCTTCAAGAGGGTCGTGTGTAATCAGCAAAGTCGCTACTCTCTTTTGTGTTTTTAAATACCGGTGAATAGTTTGTTTACTCTTTTCATCAAGACCTGTAGAAGGTTCATCGAGTAAGAGAAGCTGAGGCTTAGAAGCGATCGCTCTAGTAATTGCGACACGTTGAGATTCACCTCCAGAGCAATTGCCTGCTTTTTTGTCTTGTACATGTTCCAGATCAAAGAGTTCGATCAACTCAGAGACCTCTTTTTTGGATGAATTTGGACTGAACTCAATGTTTTGTTTCACAGTTAAATGATCAAAAAGCATTTGGTTTTGAGGTACCCAGCCAACATTTCTGAAACGGGAATGGAGGAAAGTATTTTCTGAATCGACGATGTTCTTATTTATTCGCAGACTTCCTGTAGTCAGCTTTTCCAAACCACATATAAGTCTTAAAAGTGTTGATTTTCCCGAGCCGTTCGGACCGAGAAGACTGACTGTTTCATTCTTATTAACTTGAAGTTTGACTTTTAAAGTGAAGAGTTCGAGGTCTAAAGACCCATTAAGTTGCAGCATCGTTATTTACTCGGCAACCACTGATCGCGGAACGGTATAAGAATCGCAAGCGAAGTTGCAATCATCACCAAACTAAGAGCTAAAGCTGCTTCAGGTTTAGTTTCTAGTGCTAGAAAAATTGCCAGAGGTAAGGTTTGGGTCTCACCAGGCATATTCCCAGCGAAAGTAATAGTTGCACCAAATTCTCCAAGAGCTCGAGCCCAAGATAGAGCGAGCCCTGCAATTATTGAAGGGAAAATACGAGGAAGTGTGATCCTTAAAAATATTTTTGGCGGAGAAGCTCCAAGCGTTTCTGCTGTTTTTTCAAGATCTTCATTAATAGAGCGGAAAGCTGATTCAACAGCAACTACAAAAAAAGGCATTGAAACAAAAACTGCTGCCACCACTGATCCAGCTGTAGTAAATGGAAGAGTTAAACCAAACCAGTCACTTAGCCACTTACCTAAAAAACCTTGTCTCCCAAAAGCGAAAAGTAAAGCAGTGCCACCTACCACTGGAGGAAGAACCATTGGGAGAAGCACTACAGCGCGAAGTAATTTCATAAAAGGAAAATTAGATCTGGCTAAAAACCATGCGATTGGAATTCCAAATACAAGCACTGCTAAAGCGGCTGAAAAACTTACTAACAAGGAAAGCAAGAAAGCGTCGAGAACGACATCACTTCCAAGAAGGTCAGCCAGTCCAGACCAAGGCATTCTCTGCAAAAGTCCTATTAGCGGCGATAAAAGAAATAAAATCGCAATAGTTGCAAATAAAACGACTGTTTTTGGGATTCTATTCATAAGGAAAATCCGTGACTAGAAAAAATTTCTTTAGCGATATCGGAAGTTAAAAAGTCATTGAAGTCAGTTCCTTTTTTGCCGCTAGATGCCGCTGCGTAAGAGACGCAAGGACAAGTAATTTCTTGAGGCCATGCTGCAGTTACATTTGGTTCATTCTTGAGGTCAGTTTCGTAAACAATTCCTAGGTCTACTTCCATTGAGGCCACACGCGTTAAAACAGCCTTAACATTCATTTCGTATGTATCTGCATTTATGATTCCAAACTTTGATTTTGTGGCATCGCCACATGGAACTCCCTCCGAGCAGATTGCTATAAGTTTTTCATCGCTGGTTAAGTCACTTGGTCCAAAGCTTTTATCAATAAAAGCGACAGGTTTAACTACAACCAAAGAGTTGTAAGCGAAACCCTCCAGAATGCTCTCAAAACCCAAACCGTCAACCAGGTCAACATCTGCTGTGATGAAAACATCTGTATCTGCTCCATCTCTAAGTTGTGCGGCTAAGTGGTTTGAACCGGCAAAAACGATCTTTGCCTCAACTTTAGAAATTTCTTCGTATCGTTCGACCACTGCAGAGACTGCCTCGGTAAGAGAGGAAGCGGCATAAATGTTTACTTCCTGATCTTCTTTGCCACACCCAAAGCAAGTTAAGCAAAAAATTCCAACGATTAATAACTGTTTGTTTAGTCTCTTATGGACTCTCAATAACCACATTTGTTGCCTTTATCGCAGCTACTGCCAGAGCACCAGGTTTCAATCCGAGCTCTTTAACTGCTTCAGCCGAGATTAAAGAAACAACGCGATACGGACCAGCTTGAAGTTCGACTTGAGCCATAACTCCATCAGCGACGACACGAGTGATTAAACCAGTGAAACGGTTTCGAGCTGAAAGAGTAGCTCCTTCCTGTTCACTCGAATTTGAAATTTCTTGGGCAAGTTTTGCAAGTTCAACTCCGTTTATGAGCCGGTGTCCACCTTCAGTTCTTTCAATTGAAAGACGACCGGAGTCCGCCCATCTTCTGACTGTGTCTGCGCTGACACCGAGTAATTGAGCTGCTTCACCAATTCTAAACTTGTACATACAATAAAAAATACTGTAAAACCTCGCAAATACAACTTTTTTTATTCAAAAATATAAATTATGATTTTCCTATGAGTATTAAAGTCACAATCGAAGATATAGACAAACGCCTTTCTGAATATGGTTATTCTGCGTTTGTAGTAACCATGACTGAAGAGGGAAAAGCAAAAATCGTTCATTCAGTAATTTCTTTAGAAGATGATTGTCTTATCTGCTCGCCTGGAAAAGGAACATTAAAAAATTTAGCTGACTCGAGTTCAGTCAGTTTGATCTTCCCTCCTCATTCTGATGACGCATACAGCATGATTATTGATGGAGATGGACAAATCCTGGATTCAGAAAAAGGTTCTATAAAAGTTAAAATTACTGGAGGTGTTCTACACAGACCTGCAGCACAGAGTTTGAATGAGGGACCCAAGTGTTAAAAATTAAGAATCAGATTTTTTCTTCTTAATTTGAGCTAAATATTCTGCCTGTGCTTCTTGCGATTCCGGATCAGCCATCGCAACTTCCAAACCATCCGCATCAGCCCATGACCTAACAGTTCCGACCATCTGAGAAGTAACCGCATTTACATGCGCTTTTGTCGAAAGAGTAGCGATCCTAGATTTTGCTTCAATGATTGAAACTAAATCGTTTACAACAGAGTCGATTTCATCAATAGTTGTGACTTTATTTACAAAACCTATTTTGGACGCCTCTTCAGCATCAAACGGTCTACAAGTCATGACCAATTCTTTTGTCAAAGCAGGTCCTATTTCTCTTACAAGTCTCGGAATTCCTCCCCAAGCTAAAGGAATTCCCAGATCGACTTCTGGAATAGAAAAACTTGTTTCAATGGAAGCAACCCTTAAATCACATGCAGCTGCCAATACGAGACCGCCACCGACAACATGACCATGAAGACGTGCTATAGCTATTGGAGCCATCCCTTCGATTGCATCAGCCATAACTCGACCCAAGTCAGCAGGTTTTTTACCGCCTGTCTCTCCGGAAGCGTTTTGGTTGTTGCCTCCGAAAGCATCAATATCAAAGCCAGCGCAGAATGACCTACCTGCCCCACTAACAACAACAACACGCAAATCAGGTTGTTGGTCAAACCAATCCGCAGCTTCAGTAATTTCTTTCATCAGAGCAACCGATAAGGCGTTTAGACGCTCAGGTCTGTCCAGTTGCATCTGAGCTGTTCGCCCATTAGAAGAAACAACTAAATGTTCAAAACTCGGCTCATTGCCCATTTCAATTACCTTCTACTTCTGAAAGCAAAACTTCAACCTCAAATTTTTCTCCTGCGACAAGGGTTACATTTTCGGCTTTTGCAGCAGCAGAAACATCATCTAAAGCCAAACGAAGAAGGTCGAGTCGCTCCGAAGTGTCAATAACCGTGCAATTCTTGACTGGTGTTGCCAGCGAACATTTTGCTTCAGTTTTTTTCTTACGAATCTCAGCTATTACCTGTGCAGCTACAACAGCGATTTCTTGATCTCCAAAAGAGTCTGAAG
>Ga0206680_10001032_pt1 | contig 10085 bp, 8 predicted proteins | sample M115012015metaG_FD_160124 | JGI IMG/M metagenome (GOLD analysis project Ga0206680, IMG submission 160124) | Ammonia-oxidizing marine archaeal communities from Monterey Bay, California, United States - M1 150m 12015 | ecosystem: Environmental > Aquatic > Marine > Intertidal zone | place: USA...
AGGTTCGAGTTTAGAGTTAAGGAACGCCTACTCTGATAACGCAACGCCTGAATCTTGGTCAGCTAGTAATGAGCTTGCACGTGGAAAATGGAAAAACTTTGTGAGGACAGGACGTGCAGTAAATGGGAGGTCCGATCCTCAGGGATATCATGAATTTATTTTTGGATTACTTGATGAGGGAGAGATTCTAATTGATGATATTAGTGTCATTGAGAGTCCTGGAACCGGATCTGCTAAGGAACTCGTTCAGAACGGGGACTTTAGTTCTGGTTCAGCCAGTTCTTGGAGGATGCGTGGTACTCAGCGACATTTTGAAATAATTGAGGATCCTGATTCTCCTGGTAATAAAGTAATGTATCTGAGGGCTTCAGGGCCAACGGAACACATGCACAATTGTGCGGAGACGACTCTAAAATCAGGAAATAGTTTTGCGAACATCAGTTCTTCAAAAGAATACAGAATAAGTTTTCGTGCTCGTTGGATTTCCGGATCCAATCAGCTTAATTCCAGACTCTACTTTAATCGCCTTCCTCGCACGGACATTCTTCCAATCGAAGATCCTAACGGTGGTGGAACTCCAGGCAGAGCCAATTCTTTATTCCAAGAAAACTCAGGTCCAAATTTTGAAGTTCCAATTCATGATCCGGCCGTTCCTCAGGTGAATCAGGTGGTCGAAGTCAGCGCTATGATAAAGGATCCGGACGGTATTGAGAAGGCGGTCGTTTATTATGCAATTAATGCTGGAGCCTTCCGTCAAGTTCAGATGATTCCTGGGCCAAATGGTATTTATCGGGCCACTATTCCTGGCCAATCAAAGAGCTCAAGGGCCCAGTTCTATATTGAGGCCGTTGATTTGCTCGGTGCTAAATCATTCTTTCCTAGAGAAGGGAAGGAATCAAGAGCGATGATTCCCTGGAATGATGACAAATCTAAATTACAATCAGGATCCGTGTATCCAACGAATTTACGCATCGTTATGCCAGTCGCTGAGGCAAACTTTATGCATAATGTAACTGAAGTAATGAGTAATGATCGGTTACCGTGCACGGTCATTCATAATGATGAAATTATTTATTACGGTTGCTCTGTCCGATTAAAGAGTAGTCAGCGAGGTCGATCTAATGAGGGGCGGGTCGGCTTCAATATAAAATTTCCTGCCGATAATAAATTCCTTGGTGCTCATGGGACTATTGCCGTTGACCGTTCGAGTCAGCGTGAAATTATGATTAAGCATATCGTTACTCGTGCAGGTAAAATTCCAGGCATGTATGATGACATTGCTTGGGTGATACAGCCCAGATCCAACCGTGCCACTTCAGGAATTTTGATGAAGTCACGTTATGATGATGAGTGGTTAGAGAATGCTATTTCGGATGGTGATGATGGAAGAATGTTTGAGTTTGAGTTGATCTATTACCCGAACGGCACAAATGGAGGAAGGGAAGGGCTCAAGTTACCCCAACCCGATGGTGTTGTTGGAGTTCAAATGCGTAATCAGGGAGGAGACGATAAGGAGCTTTATCGATGGCACTGGTTAATTAAAAATAATCGGGACGCTGACGATTATTCTGGCCTAATTAATTTATTAGATACTTTAGGCCTTTCTGGTTCGGCTTATCGAGATTCAATAGAAAAGATCGTTGATGTTGATCAGTGGTTACGATCCTTTGCTGTACAAAATCTTGGCGGAATTGGTGATAATTATGCAACACATGGGAGCGGGGCTTGGCATAATGCTATATTTTACATCAGGCCAACTGATGGGAAAGCAATGTATTTTCCATGGGACATGGATTTCACTTTTACTAACAGTGCGACTTCTGGTGTCACTCCAAGCACGGATCTGAACAAACTGATCAGTATCGGGCCAAACTATGAGAGGGCCTATTATGGTCACTTACTTGACATTATAGAAACAGCATTTAATCCGGATTATATGAGCCCATGGTTGCGGCATTATTCGGATTTTCTTTCCTCAGATAATCTGAATGGAAATTCTAGCTATATTCGTTCCAGGTCTAATCATGTTAGAAACCTAATTAGTAGGGCGGTATCGGAAGTTCCATTCAGAGTAACCAGTAATAGCGGAACTAACACTAATAAATCAACAATTTCAGTTCGTGGGGACGCGTGGGTTGACGTTCGAAAGATTCGGTTAGAAGGGACTGATGAAGGGCTCGATATTCGGTGGCTTGATGATAATAGCTGGGAGATTAATTTACCGGTCAGATCAGGCCCTAACGATTATACCTTGGAAGGTGTTGGGTTCAGTGGAGAACTCATTGGGTCGGCCAATTATTCGATCAATGGGAATGGTGTAGTTGAGCCAGCAGGTCGCGAAAATTTAGCTATTAGTGAGATCCATTACCATCCTCATTCTCCAAGTCAGGAAGAAGTTGATGCTGGGTTCACAGACAGCTCAATGTTTGAATGGATTGAATTAGTTAATATAAGTGATTCTGATACGATTGATTTAAGTAATGTGCATTTTGTGAGTGGCATTAATTTTTCCATTCCTTCGGGAACTCTTTTAGACTCTGGTAAACGAATAGTAATACCTTCTAATATTGCAGCATTCACTCATAGATATGGAGAGCTTGAAAATGGCACTTTGCTAAATCAGTCCTTCCTTGATGATCACGGGAATAATAAACTGTCGAATGCGGGGGAAAGAATTCTTTTGTATAGTGCTGACAATGTTCCGATCGCGGATCTTTCATTTAGAGATGATCGGCCATGGCCCGTGAGTGCTGATGGGGCTGGCTACTCATTGACTCTAATGATGCCGGGAACTAATGATCCTTCCTTGGCGCAAAGTTGGCGCAGTAGCTTTGATGTGGGAGGTTCGCCTGGAAGTGCTGATGTTGTACCTATTCTGTCATGGCTCGATGAGAATGGAGGCGTTGAATTGTTGAGCGATGTTGATGGTGACGGAAGACCTGCACTGATAGAATACCTTGAGAATACGGACCCTCTTAAGAAGGATAATACTAACACTAGAGTCGAGCTGAGTGAGGATGGAGAGTTGCGGATCGAATTCTTACAGGCAATTGGTCATGATCAAGTTTATTTTTATGCCCAAAGTTCGGTGGATTTTAATGAGTGGAAGGCCGAAGAGGTGGAATATAGGGGTCGTGTCAATAATGGTGATGGGACCGAAACAGTAAGATTTCGAATTGATAATTCTGTAAGGTCACTTGGAAAGAACGGGTTTCTTCGGTTAGCGGTATCAGAAGATCCTTAGGATCCTAATAATATAATAAATTTCTTAGGATCTTTTTTTATTAAGCGGAGTCTTGTCTTGTAAAATTAAGATGGATTCTCCATCATGAAATTACATGCAGCTAAAATATCTTACTCTAATTTTCTTATTTAGTGTCTTTTCCTTATCTGCCCATGCGCGGCTTCAATTACCGAAAGTCATTAGTTCGAACATGGTTTTGCAGCGAGATGCGGTGGTGCCTATTTGGGGTTGGGATGATCCTGGAAACGAAGTGGTGGTCTTAGTGGGTGCTCAAAAGAAAACGACAAAGACTGCAGAAAATGGCAAGTGGGTCGTGAATTTGGATCCTATGGAGGCAGGCGGCCCTCACAAAATTCAGATTACTTCAGGTCAGGACAAAATTATTCTTACCAATGTTCTTATTGGTGAGGTGTGGATTTGTTCGGGTCAGTCCAATATGGAGTGGTCAGTACGCGCTTCGAATAATTCAGACCAGGAGATTGCTAATGCTAAATTTCCTCAGATCAGGCTTTTCCATATTCCTAAAAAAGCATCAACCTTTCCTGAAAAAGACTGCAATGCTTCCTGGAAAGAGTGTGGCCCTGAGAGCGTAGTTAACTTTTCCGCTGTTGGTTATTTTTTTGGTCGTCATTTACAAAGCGAGTTGAACGTTCCAATAGGACTTGTCGGAACAGCTTGGGGCGGAACCAGAATTGAACCATGGACCCCAATTCCAGGATTTGATGCAGTAGACAATCTTAGAAGTATTGCGGATAAGGTCAGGCGTTTCAGTGATCTCGATTTGATTGTTGATCGTGCGCAAAGATGGGCCGATGCGGTCAAATCAGCCGTTGAGAAAGGAAGGAAAATCCCCTCTCCTCCGCAAGTTCCGAAGCTCAATCATGGTAACCCTACAGGGCTTTATAATGGGATGATTGCTCCGGTAGTACCCTACGCAGTTAAGGGGGCAATCTGGTATCAAGGAGAATCAAATGTGGGTGAAGGAATGCTCTATCACGACAAAATGAAGGCGCTCATTGCTGGCTGGCGGAACGTTTTTAACAAAAAAGATCTTTCCTTTCATTTTGTGCAACTTGCACCCTACAGATATAATCGAGGCGATGCGTTACCTGACATATGGGAAGCGCAGGTCGCGACACTTAGTGTACCGGGGACAGGCATGGCAATCATTACCGATATTGGGAATACTCAGGACATTCATCCCCGTAACAAGCAAGATGTGGGAAAACGATTGGCGTTGTGGGCTCTTGCTAAGGATTATGGTAAAGAGAACAGTGTTTATTCCGGACCATTGTATAAATCAATGCAAGTCGAGGGGGAAAAGATAAGAATACAATTCGCTCATACCGGTACCGGCCTTGTGTCAAGAGACGGTAAAGATTTGACAGATTTTATGATTTCTAGTTCTAACGGTGAATTTGTTGCTGCGGAGGCAACTATTGATGGTCATACCGTTCTAGTCAGTGCGGAGAATGTTACCGAACCAAAGAATGTACGTTTTGGTTGGCAGGAGATTGTAAATCCAAATCTTTCAAATAAGGAGGGCCTACCGGCAAGTCCGTTCAGAACAGATGATTGGAAGGGATCCACTGGTCAGTGACTTAAAATAAAAACAATAAAGGCTTAAGATTTCTTGTCCTTTGTGAGTACAGTTAAGTCAATTTTGCTTGCAAATTGGCACCTAATTGATACGAGTAAATCTAGTTAGTTTCGAAAATTATAATTGGGATGTATCGGACTCTTATTTTTAGTCTTTTATTAATAACTTGGATTATTTTATCAGGAATCCTTGATGCGTTTCATGTTGGCTTGGGTGTCCTGTCTTGCTTCTTTGTCACTTGGCTTTCTTCAGACTTTTTGTTCTCTAATCGATCCTTAAGATTTGACAATAGATTAAAACAAGCCTGTCGGTTGCCTCTTTATTTGTTGTGGTTGCTATGGCAAATCGTTCTGGCAAATATCCACGTTCTTAGAATTTCATTTTCTCCAAGAATGCGAGAACAGATCCAGCCTCAGATTGTCCGTTTTCGTTCTGGTCTTAAGAGTGACTTTGAAAAATATGTGTTAGCACAATCAATAACGCTGACTCCGGGAACTGTTACTCTTCAGATAGAAGGTGATGTTTTTCTTGTTCACGCTATAAGCGATGTGGCTGCCAAAGGTTTAATGGGATCTATGGCAGATCGTGTCCGTCATGTTTTTTCCACAGATTAGTAATGAGTAGTCAAGTCATGGAGATAGTATTAATGGGAGCGGGCATTTGTCTGTTCCTGATGATGATTCCGATTATGTGCCGGATCATTGTTGGACCGACCGCCATTGATCGAATAGTAGCAGTTAATGTCATTGGTACTAAAACAGCTGTCCTTCTTATCATTATTGGAGCGTTATTCGATAATGTTTCGATGTTTGTTGATTTTGCGATTGCTTACGCTGCCCTCAATTTCTTGGGATCACTTGCTGCGTCTAGATATTTCAACCGGACCAGACCCGCTTATGGCAAAGGTTCATCAATGGAAGTGAAAGGATCCTGACTGCAATGGAGGACATTTTAAACGGTTTAAGCATCATTCTAATTTTCAGTGGCTTAATTTTTTTTATGGGTGCAAGCGTCGGTTTGATGAGGTTCCCTGACTTCTACACTAGAATGCATGCAGCAGGAAAAGGAGATACGCTTTCTACAATTCTTATCACAGCAGGGATGGCTGCTCAGGTTCTTAGTCACTTTGATTTGGTTAATTTGTTCGTTGCTATTAAGATTATAGCGATTGCTGTTTTGATTATGCTTACCAGTCCAACTAGCACTCACTTATTAATGAAAGCTGGGTACGATGATGGTATTGATCCGGTAACTAGTTCTGGGAAAGGTGGAATCATTGACCTTGGAGGTCCATTCATGAAGAGGATTCAATCAGATGACAGTGAATCTAAAGTAAAAAAGAAAAGTCCAAGCAACAAGAAGAGTGCAGGGAGGAAGAATTCCGTTTAGATAATTTAATAAAAGTAAATAGTGTTTTCTCTAATACTGAACCGTAACTAGTTGATTCATTGATTTGGCAATTTGACATAATAATCCTAATCTTTTTGGTCGTTGCAGCGATTATTTCGCTCAGGCTTAAGGACCTTCTCGGAGCTTCTATGGTCTTTGGAATTTACTCTTTTCTTATATGTTTATTATGGGCAGAGATGGGCGCTGTTGATGTGGCTTTCACTGAAGCTGCTGTAGGTGCAGGGGTCTCGACTGTGATTATGATTGCTACGGTTTTTTCAACAACAAGGAGATCTAAAGACTAATAATAGTAATGAAAGTATTTGGATTAATTGCTGTTTTGATCGTTGGAGTTTTGTTGCTTTCAGCGACAAAAGATTTTCCTGATTGGCGTGATAAAGATTCGCCAGCAAATGAAGGTCCAGTTTCCAGTTTTTATATCGAAAAAACTGAGGATCTAACCAAGGTGCCGAATATGGTCACTGCTGTTCTTGCTGATTACAGGGGATACGACACTATGTTTGAGACGATAGTTATTTTTATTGCGGGGATAGGAATTATTGCAGTGCTGAGAAATTTTGACGAACCTCATTCTTCTTCTATTCAGCGTGAGAATAATGACGAAGGGGGTGGTCTTTTGGCTCGGTTCACCTGTAGCCTAATATTGCCATTCATTCAGATATTCTCACTCTATGTTGTTGCTCATGGACACCATAGTCCGGGTGGAGGTTTTCAAGGCGGTGTGATGCTTGGTGCAAGCTACATTCTTTTGGCTCTTGCTTTTGGCCTCTCCAAAGCTAAGGAGCGTTTCAGTGAGCGAAGAACGATGATATTTGCAGCGGTTGGTATTTTTATTTATGTGGGCTGGGGAGTCCTTTGCCTCTTATTCGGGAAGGAATTTTTAGATTACTCAGTACTGAATTCTATCTTGCCAGGTGACGCGAAGTGGGCAAGGTCCCACAGCATGCTCGTAGTTGAGATTGGGGTCGCGTTCACTGTTACGGCAATCATGTTTTCAATGTACTCAAACCTTTCAACTAGAGGACGTCTTAGTAAAGGGCTCTAAATTATGGATCTGATCATTGCAACATTCATAGAAGATAACATCGTTCCAAAGTTTAATTATTGGATCTATGTAATTCTGATGATGATCGGTTTATATGCAATGATCACTAAAAACAATCTGATGAAGAAGCTCATTGGAATGGGCATTTTTCAGACTGCTATTATTCTTTTCTATGTTTCGATTGGGGTTAAAGATACTGCTGGTATTCCGATCATTTCTCATCATGGTTCGGAGCATCATCAAGGAGCTACCGTTCATTCGGAGTCAGGTCCTAGTTCTGAGGAAGTGAGTCCTGTAAAGGTAAAAAATAATACAATTGATAAGGACAAGTATGCTAATCCACTTCCGCATGTCCTAATGCTTACGGCCATCGTTGTTGGGGTCAGTACTTTGGGTCTGGCTCTTGCCATATCCCAAAAGATTTTCAAATCTTTTGAGACCCTCGAGGAGGATGAAATTTTGAACAAACTGAGACCGGGAAGCCATGACTGAGCATTTTCCTGTTCTCATTTTACTGGTTCCTTTGTTTGGAGCATTGATCGTTGTTCTTCTTGGTAAGGAAAGGCCAAATCAGTGCTGGATGACGAGTCTCATTTCTCTAGGCATTTCTTCTATAATTTCCATATTCACTGTCGTTGCGGTGCTTGCTGGTAATAAGTTTCAGACGATCCGTTACCGAATGGGAGGTTGGCCCGAATCTAACGGCTACGAGGTCGGGATCGAATTGCGTGTAGATATTCTTGCGGCTCTTGTCGTTTTTGCAGTTACCTTTGTCGGATTTGTTAATACGATTTATTCTAAGACAAGGGCCGAGGCTGAAGTTCAAGATAAGGTCTCGTTTTTCTATGCGTTAATTCAACTGCTGATTGTTGGTCTTTGTGGGATCGTGATGACCAATGATGCTTTCAATCTTTATGTGTTAATAGAAATTACCTCTTTGACTAGTTATGCCCTCATTGCCATGGGAAATAGGAGAGCGGCATTGTCCAGTTTTAATTATGTGATCATGGGGACGATCGGGGCCTCCTTTTATTTACTTGGTGTCGGATATCTCTATATAAAGACAGGCACATTGAATATTGATGATATTCGAATGGTCCTCGGGAATAATAATCTATGGGAACACCAGAGCATTGTTGTGGCCTTCATATTTATAATGCTCGGGGTATGGACAAAGATGGCATTTTTTCCTTTGCATGGTTGGTTGCCTAACGCTTACGCCTATGCTCCTAGCATGACCGGAACCTTCATGGCTCCACTCATGACCAAGGTTATGGTCTATGTAATGATTCGAGTCATGGTCTGGCTTTTTGGATATGAATTTGTGTATTCCGATCAGCATGTATGGGGAGAACTTGTCATTTGGATGTCGGTCATTGCAATTGTGGCTGGTTCCCTTTTGGCTCTGGCGAGGACAGACATTAAAAAAATGTTAACATATCTGATTGTTGCTGAGGTGGGATATATGGTTGGTGGGGCTTGGCTAGGGAACGTGACAGGGCAGGCAGGCGCTTTTTATCACATCCTGTCTGATGCGGCGATGACCTTTTGCCTTTTCATTGCTGCTTCAATTATTGTTTTGAGGGTCGGGGATTGTCGCGTTAATGCCTTTGATAACTTGTTCCGTAAAATGCCGTTGACTATGATCGGCTTTACCGTTGGTGCATTGTCCATGATCGGCTTACCTCCTACCTGTGGTTTTTTCAGTAAGTGGTACCTCATAAGTGGAGGGATAGAGGCTGGGCAGTGGGAATATGTCTGTGCGTTAATTTTTTCTAGTTTGGTAAATGCTGTCATCTTTTTTAGGATTTTTGAGCGGGCATACTTTGGCCAGATCACCGAAGCTAAAGAGGATTTTGTGCCATCCGATTCTGATGCGAATCCGGAAACGGCTATCAAAGAGGTTCCCTGGTCAATGCTATTTCCTCTATTCATTGCTTCAGGATCTGTGCTGTTGGTAGGAATTATGAACAGGACTCTTTTTGAATGGATTCAAACTGCGCTAAAAATGATGAATACTTAGATGATCGAATTTAGCTTCATTCCTCTATTTACCTGGCTCGTATCGCTATTGGCGGTGCCTGCGATTTTATTATGTAGGAAAAAGCCAGATGTTCGTGAAGGGGTTACTTTTTTGGCTGCATTTTTAAAGCTGGGTATGGTCTTTATGATGTTACCTCTCATCAGAGATGGGAAGATATTGCATTTTCGGTTCGGTGAAATTCTGCCTGGCATTCCAATCGAGTTTCGAGTCGATGGTCTTGGTATACTATTCGCACTGGTAGCTTCATCTTTGTGGATTCTTACAACGCTCTATTCTGTCGGGTACATGCGTGGGCTCAAGGAGCATGATCAGACACGCTTTTTCGCTTATTTTGCAATTTCACTTTCAGCAACTATTGGAGTTGCCTTTGCGGGAAACTTACTGACGCTTTATATCTTTTATGAGATTCTTTCGTTATCAACTTATCCTCTTGTAATCCATCATGGTGACAAGGAAGCGAGGACCGGAGGAAGGACCTATTTGAGTCATCTTCTTGGCACGTCCGTTGCATTTGTCCTGCCAGCAATGATCTACTGCTACTGGAAGAGTGGTACAGAAATTAATTTTACCGAAGGAGCTTTCCTCGATGGGAAGATTGGCTCCAGTGATGGTTTAATTGTTCTCCTGGCCTTCACTTTAGGTTTTGCCAAGTCAGGGCTCATGCCCTTTCATTCATGGCTTCCAAATGCGATGGTTGCTCCGACTCCGGTCTCGGCCCTGCTTCATGCAGTAGCTGTTGTTA
>Ga0206680_10001035_pt1 | contig 10078 bp, 9 predicted proteins | sample M115012015metaG_FD_160124 | JGI IMG/M metagenome (GOLD analysis project Ga0206680, IMG submission 160124) | Ammonia-oxidizing marine archaeal communities from Monterey Bay, California, United States - M1 150m 12015 | ecosystem: Environmental > Aquatic > Marine > Intertidal zone | place: USA...
AGGCTTGAAATGTCCACGGAGTAAGGGGCAGAGACGTCGAATCGAAGCTCTTTACTCTCTCGCTTAGTTGCCCAAAGGACCCCACTTCTTCAATATGGAGGCTTGAGAGAAGAATATTCAGAACATCAAGTTCCGATTCCCCAAGAGACAGCCGATCTTCAATCGTGACCGCGCCGTGTCGTTTCGCGAGTCGCTCCCCAGAAGGAGCTACCACTAACGGGACATGAGCGTAACTTGGAGGATTTAGCCCCAATAGACCGAATAAGTGAACCTGTCGGGGTGTCGACGGAAGTAGGTCGGCTCCTCTGACGACTTCGGTAATTCCCAGATCCGCATCGTCAACCACTACTCCAAGGTTGTACGACGGCACGCCATCTCCTCTGCACAAAACAAAATCGTCGACTGCGCCTTCGAAATTTCCTAATTGGCGGTCTTGGATCTTGACTACTTCGCCTTGTGTGCTCAGCCGCAGCGCCGGTTCTCGGCCGCTTGCTTCGTGTTGACTGATTTGTTGACGCGTAAGATCCCGACAGGTGCCCGGATAAGCGCCTTCAGGTAAGTGTGTGTGAGGCGCTGAGATTGCTTCGCGAATCTCGCGTCGAGTACACCAGCAGCGGTAGGTAAGACCCTGTCTAGTTAGCTGGCCTATGGCGTCTCGATATATTTCAACTCTGGTGCTTTGGCGCACCGGCTCACCATCCCAGTCCAAACCGATTCGTTGAAAATCGCGAATCTGACTTCGGTAGAACTCTGGTCTCACTGCATGGTCAAGATCTTCGAACCGCCAAATCAAGCTCTCCGACGCTGACCGCGTAAATAACCACGCTAAAAGGGCTGTGCGTAGGTTTCCGAGATGAAAATGACCTGTCGGGCTTGGCGCCCAACGCCCCGTCACGATGTCTCAGCGAGAGCCTTCACGCCTTCGACGCAACGTCGCATGTTCGCGAGGTGCTCTTGTTGCCGGCGATCGACAATGAGTGCCTCTTTGTCAGGCATAGCCTCGATAGCGGGGGTTAGGCCCGAAGGGCCGGGCCCAAGCCGCACTGTGTGGCGTAGTCGGCAACGATGGCCGTGTAACTCATCGATTTCCCATCGCCAGCGAGCTGCTGCGGTCTCCTCATCGTCCCCGACTGCCCACCCAAACTGTTCGTTTTCGACGAACGCTGTAATTGTCGAAGTGGTTTGCCATTCACCGATGGCCGGATGCCGATTGGTGCCAACGAATTGTGCTCCGACTGCTGGTCCGTGATGTCCCTCAACCCATTCTGCGCCTTGGAACTCTTCTGAGAACTGTGCGGCGACACTGATGTCCGATATCAAAGACCACACCTTGGCCGGCGGCGCGTCAATATCAATTTCGACGGTCGCTCCAGGGCGTTCCGCGATACTTCGCGGGGATTGGTCATCGCGATCTTCATAGGTTCGTCCCCACTTGTCGAAATACGAGACTTCTTCAGCGGAGCGTCTTGGGACCGATGCGAAATCGCCACCGGTGCTGTACGCAACCGGGAGAAGGGCGATAGGCGTGACGCCTTCAGGAATTTCGAGGATCTCCCGAATTTCGGCGTCCTGATTTAAAATCGCGGATGTCCATGCCGTTGCTAGACCGCGTGCCCGCGCCGCAAGACAAAAGCTCCATGCTGACTGAACTACCGAGTCGAAAAGCCCCGGTTTTTTGCTGTCGTCGTGAACACCCCAGATGCATGGAATGACTAGTGCGGGAACATCGGTGAGATGTTCCGCGAGATGAGCGGCGGAACGCATCACTTTTGTATTCCGGTGCTCAGTTCCGGCCAGCTTGTCTCTGGCGGACACCATCCACTTACCGGCTCCTTCCCAATAAAGATCCGAAAGTGCTTTCTTTTGTGCCTTGTCCCTAATGATCAGCCACCGCCGACTTGATTGATTCCCGCCGCCGGGGCCTTGTTCGGCAATGTCGATGCAATCCAGCAGCAGGTCATTAGGGACGGGTCGATCCAAATCCAGTCGGAGTCGTACCGACCTTGTCGTGGATAGCACACCGTCGACAGAAGCTAAATCCACGGTTTCTACGTCGTATCTTGCTGGAACGTGTTCAGTTGATCTTGGCGAATCCATACGGATATTCAAGCGCACTGGCGATCTCTTCGCCCGAACAAGTGGAACGATGGTGACCGACAACCGACGCGACCGTCCTAACGTGTCAGTCGTGAGCTCTCGTCAACCATTTCTAAACGCACGATTACAAGGATTCGGCGCCACCATTTTCGCCGAGATGTCTGCCCTAGCTCTAAAAACCAACGCGGTTAACTTAGGGCAGGGCTTTCCAGACAAAGACGGACCGATCGAAGTGGTGGAGGCCGCAATTGATGCCATCCGCAACGGATTAGGCAATCAGTATCCGCCCGGCATCGGGGTCCCCGAGTTACGGAGCGCCGTAAGGGATCACCAGCAGCGCTTTTATGGGTTGGAATTTAATCCCGACACCGAAATTCTTGTTACAGCTGGAGCATCCGAGGCGCTCGCCGCGTCAGTGATCGCCCTCTGTGAAACAGGTGACGAAGTTGTCACATTTGAACCTTGGTACGACATATATGGCGCGAATATCGCTATGGCGGGGGCTACTAAGAAAGTTGTCACACTTCGACCTCCCCATTACGCCTTCGAAGAGTCAGAGTTCTTAGCGGCGCTTTCCCCGAAGACTCGACTGATTTTGTTGAACACACCGCATAACCCCACGGGCAAAGTGTTCTCTCGAGAGGAACTTGAGTTCATCGCCAACGTCGCTATAGAGCGTGATTTGCTGGTGGTGACGGACGAAGTTTATGAACATCTTGTTTTTGAAGGTGAACACATTCCCATTGCCTCACTTCCAGGTATGCGGGAAAGAACAATCACGATCTCGTCAGGTGGGAAAACCTTTGCCTTCACTGGTTGGAAAATCGGGTGGGTCTGCTCGACCCCTGAACTAACGAGCGCGGTTCGTATTGCCAAACAGTTTCTTACTTTTGTAAGCGGTGGGCCTTTCCAATACGCGATTGCAACGGGGTTGGCGCTCGGTGATGACTATTACGAGACTTTGCTTTCCGATATGCGAGCGAAGCGCGACTACCTTTCGGCTGGGTTGCGGTCAGCCGGGTTTGAAATATTCGAACCTCAAGGAACGTATTTCGTTACCGCCGATGCGAGATCGGTTGGCTACGAAGATGGTCTGGAACTTTGCTGGCAACTCCCGGAAAAGGTCGGTGTGGTAGCCGTCCCCAATGTCGTGTTTTATGACAACCAGGAAGAAGGGGCGCACTTGATTCGGTTTACCTTCTGCAAGAGCCTTGACGTGCTGGACGAAGCGGTCAATCGCTTGCAGGGTTTGTCATGAGCTTACGAATAGCGGCTGTTCAACATGACATCATTTGGGAAGACTCAGCAGCGAACTTCGCCCGTCTCACACCTCAAATTGAACGAGCGGTTTCAGCCGGTGGGCGTCTCCTGGTTCTCAGCGAAATGTTCTCAACGGGATTCACAATGAATTCTGTGGATTGTGCCGAACCGTTAGAAGGTCCGAGTTTCCATTTCTTGTCAGAAGCGGCAACCAATCATCGAGTGTGGGTTGTCGGATCGATACCCACGCGATGGGAAGACGGCATTGCTTACAACACCCTCACCTTGGTATCGCCCGACGGGCAGGCGCATCGGTATCGCAAGATTCATCCATTCAGTTTTTCTTCTGAACCGGAGAACTACGGATCGGGCCGCGAGTTCCTACAAGTAGACGTCGACGACGTCCGCACCACCTTCTTTATCTGCTACGACCTCAGATTCGCCGACGAGTTCTGGCAGACCGCCAAAACCACTGACCTATATGTGGTCCCCGCTAATTGGCCTGAACGGCGACGGGCGCATTGGCGCACGCTTCTTCAAGCTCGCGCGATTGAAAATCAGGCATATGTTGTGGGTGTCAACCGAGTTGGCCAAGGCGACGGCCTTGATTATGTCGGCGATAGCGCCGTGATTGACCCTTGGGGCGAAGTGCTCGCCTCAGGTGCATCGGTAGAAGCTTTGCTTGTTGTAGATATCGACGCGTCGACAGTGGAAAAAACGCGATCGGATTTTCCGGTGCTACAAGATCGTCGAACCTAGTAAAAGGGTAGACAGGCGAATCACCGATTTCGCTCATGGGAATTTTTGGAGGCAACGTGAGTTTTGTGGAAATGCGCACCTATGACCTAAAAATCGGAACGGCGAATGCGTACGCGAGCATGTACCGAGAAGAGGGTTACGCAATACAAAAGAGCCATCTTGGTGAGCCGGTTGGTTATTACGTCAGCGAAGTAGGAGACCTCAACCAGATCATTCACATGTGGCGATATGAAAGTCTCGAACAACGCTCGGAGAAAAGAACGGCTTTGTTTGACGACCCCGCCTGGCTTGAATACGTGGCAAAGATCGGTCCAATGATCATTCGTCAACGCAACGCGATTCTCTACGAAGTGTTGGATTAAACGATTAACCCCACGCGATGAGAGTGATCGCCACCAAAGTGATGAGAAGGCCTGTTACGCGTCTTCGGTCAAGGTTTTCACCCAAAGCGAAGCGCGCTAGTAATACCGTCACTGCGGGATAAAGACTGGCCAACACCGCTGTTGGCCCTAGCTGTCCGTATCTGAGAGCGAACAGAAACGCGACGTTGGCACCTGTGTCGCAGATACTGCAAGCCAACAGCGGTAACCAGCTGCCGGCGGGCTTAATAGAAACTTTTCTGACCGCGGCGCTAGCTAACAAAACAACAGCCGCGCTAGTTCGCCCTGCGACGATCGGCCAAGGAGCAGATCCGGTATTTGTTTCGCTTAAGACGCAAAAGAAAAGACCGAACCCAATCCCGGCTAACAACGCTTCAAGAACCGCAGATGTAGAGATTGACGAACCACTGTTGGGATGGCCTCTGCTCATTGTAAAAATTGCAGCGAAGGCAAGAAGAATCCCGACTCCGCATATGAAGCCTGGTGGTTGACCGTTACCCAAATCCCATATGACAGGTACCCCAGCTGAAGTGGTTGCCGTTAACGGCGCTACGAGTGACATCGGCCCACGGGCCAGCCCTCGGTAGAAGATCCCGAGACCTCCTGCCCCGAAAATCCCGGCGAGTGACCCTAGAAGTAAATCTTTGGCAGTGAAACTTGATGTAAAGAGAGGTGCAATACATAGAAGAGGCACCGTTCCTGCTAAGGAAACGGTGATGAGTACCTGAGTTTGAGTGTTGCGTCGAGAACTCAAGCCGCCCAGAAAGTCACCTGAGCCATAAAGAACCGAAGTGATCAAGGACAAGAAGACAGCCATAGAGATCCGTTATGGAATCACCAAATTCATTGAAGTAACAAACTTTTTTAGACCGGGGGTCTCAAGTAGCGGGCCATGGGACTCTAACGAAATTAATATGCGGTCTCTAGAGTCAAAGAATGTGGTCTTGAGTCCTTCACTAGACGACAATGAGGTGTCTCAAGGCGGCTGGATACAGTAACTGCGCCCTTCGAACGAAAGTGGTCTTAAAATGTCGAACCCTCTGATGGAGAAATGGGCGTCGCGCACCGAGGCACTTGGCACTTGGTTGTCGCTGCCTGACTCCCACGCTGCCGAAGTTGTCGCCCGTGTCGATTTTGACTACGTGTGCGTTGATATGCAGCACGGTGTCGCCGATTACCAGATGGCTACAGCGATGCTTCAGGCAATAGTGCTGACCGGTAACGGAACGCCGATTTGTCGAGTGCCTTGGAATGAGCCGGGAATCATCGGACGAATGCTTGACGCCGGTGCACGAGGCGTCATCATTCCCATGGTTAATTCGGTTGAAGAAGCGAAAAGGGCGGTGGCAGCGACGAAATACCCACCGCTCGGGGAACGAAGCTATGGACCAACGATCATTGGTGCGCGCGCTCGAAACGCAGCGGAGGATTACTACCCAACGGCCAACGAAACCAACGCATGTATCCCGATGATTGAAACTCGCCAAGCGGTAGAGAATCTTGATGAAATCCTTGCAGTTGAGGGTGTGGACGCGATTTATGTGGGCCCAGCTGATTTGTCGCTCAGCTACGGGTATGGACCCGCCTATAGCGATGACAATGACGAGTACAAAAAGGTGTTAGAGCACATAGTTGACAGATGCGACCAAGCGGGAAAGATCGCAGGAATTCACTCGACGACAGCACTTGCTGTCAACCGTCGAGAAAAAGGTTTCCTTATGCAAACAATAAGTGGGGATCTGATGGCGATGAGTAAAGCGAGTTACCAAGACTTGAAGAATGCGCGCGAAGGAGGATCGGGCGACGGATCTTCACGCATTTACTGAAGTGGTTTTGAGGCAACCGCGTCGTCGTTTCGACGCGTTGAGACAAAGAACCAGATAGCTGCTGCGACGACCAGACACCCGGCTGTTCGAAAAGCCGTAGGCATTGACGCCGTTTCACTCAACCAACCCAACGCTGGAGGTCCGAGCACAAACCCCACGTCACCAGCTGAGCGATACAAACCTATTCCCAACCCGCGAAGTCTTTCGGGAAATAACTCGGCTACAAAAGCTGCCGGGGCTGGACCGGCGGTTCCCGTACCAAGAGTGAGGATTACGTTGCCGATCACAAACCACAACGGAGTTCCACTTGATGCGATGACAAACGTGCCGAGCGCCGCGGCGACCCCGGAAAATAGGATCACTGGTGCCCAACCAAGATTCTCTGTCGCCCATGTTGCAGGCCAAAGAGTGAATAAAGTCATGACCCCGGTGATGGTAAACACCAACCCAATCTCGCCGGGACCCCAAGCCAGGACACCATCCGCATGGAGGGGTACCAACGTCGCTCGCGTGCCCGCCCGAGTCATAAAGATTGTTCCGGTGACGAAGGCGATTGCCATGAACGGTCCGCTGTAAACGATGCGTTTGACCTCGGAAGCTGAACGCGCGGATTGCTCTGAATCCGTTTTCGGGCGCAGCGTTTCGGGGAGACGGAACGCCGCGTAGATGGCGCTTGCCACTCCAATAACACCGACCAGATGGAAGGGCGCAGCCAAGCCCCACCGCTCTGCAACCAACCCACCTATCCCCGGACCCAAGGCCACCCCAACGCTAAGGGCCCATTGATTTGTAGCGACATAACGAGCACGCCGATTGACCGGAGCGATATCAATCAAATAAATGAGCGCTCCGCTCATGTAGAACGCCGAACCTGCTCCGGCGACGAACCTCCACATCAGCAATGAAGAAATATTGTTTGCGAACCCTGACCCGAACATCCCAATAGACGTCAAAATCGGTCCGCCTACCAAGAGTATTCGTCGCCCAAATCGATCAGCTATTAATCCTGCGGGCACATTTAGGATCAGACGAGCGAGAGCAAAGACTGTGAGCGTCAATCCCACGACAGTGGTGCTTACCCCGAAATCGCGGGCGTAGAGGGGCAGCACCGGTCCGACGACTCCTTGGCCCGCCATTACCATAAAGGTGGCGAAGCAGAGAACGAGTAGCTTTTCTGCTTCGCGTAACCTGGTCATAAGCGTGGCCACTGCGCATTGCTATCACTGATGCGGCGCCAATCTCGCGATCTCACTACGATGCCACTACGGGAAAGGGGACCCAATGCAGGTCAATCATCCGATCATCTCCGCTGATTCACATATTGCCGAGGCGCCCAACACATACACCGATTACATCGATCCGCAGTGGCGTGACGTCGCCCCGCATGTGGTGGAGACGGAAGATAAGGGTGATCTCTACGTCATAGATGGTATGAAGCGAACCATCAACATGGGTCTGATAGCCGCGGCAGGTCAGGCTCCTGAAGACCTAAAGCCCAACGCGAAATGGGAAGAGTTACCTCGAAGTGGATGGGATTCGGACTACCGACTGGCAGATCAGAATCGCGACGGGGTATCGGCAGAGGTGATCTACCCCTCGGTTGGGATGGTGCTCTGCAACCACCCTGATGCCGACTACAAGAAGGCTGCTATGGACGCCTATAACCGTTGGATAAGCGACTACTGCTCTGTCGATTCGAATCGACTGCTTGCAATCGGACAGACCCCGCTTCGTTCGGTAGAAGAAGGTATAACTCAGCTAGAAGCCATGAAGAATGCTGGTTTGCGTGGCGTCATGATGCCCGGGGATCCTGCGACTGACTTTGACTACGACGACCCACGTTGGGACCCGTTCTGGCAAACAGCAATCGAATTAGAGTTCCCGCTTTCGTGGCACATCTTGACCGCAAAAGGATCAGGTCGGCCCCGAGGGCCGAAAGCGAACTCGTTCATGACAATCATTCGCGCGAATCAGGACATTATGGGCACCCTTGTCTTCGGAGGGGTATTTGAACGAAACCCAGGATTGCGGGTGGTGTGTGTCGAGGCAGACGCCGGTTGGGTTCCGCATTACATGTACCGAATGGATCACGCGTACAAACGTCACCGTTATTGGCTGCCGCCGGGGCAGGAACTATCGAAACTGCCTAGCGAATACTTCAGCGAGAGTATTTATACGACCTTCCAAGATGACTGGGTTGCCTTCAAGATGGTCGACCATGTGAATCACAAGCGGTTGTTGTGGGCCAACGATTTTCCGCACAGTGACAGCACCTGGCCATGGAGTCAAGAGTTGCTAGATGAACATGCTGCGGGTCTCACGAGTGAGCAAAGCATCGACATTTTGTGCAATAACGTGGCCGAGTTATATGGAATCGACACGTCAGAGTTGCCAATAGGTGGCGATAGTTTGGCGGCCACGTCCTGACAGGATCAGTTTGTGGATAGGACTTCTTCTCGGATAGATGTCACCGACTTCGCAGCGGCGCAGGAGGTCTACCACTCGCGCGGTTGGACCGACGGCTTACCTATCGTCCCCCCAACGCTAGATCTAGTTCAGGCCTGCCTCGATTGGGCCCTTCTACCCTCAGAGCATCTGGTGGGTATCGAACCCGTCCGAGAACGGTCAATAACAGCAGAGAAGTTGGCCATCAATTCCGTTATGGCGGGGTGCCTTCCTCAGCATTTTCCGCTTGTCGTCGCGTCCTTCACCGCGATGCTGCAGGACGACTTCCTGCTTCACGGCGCGACCGCTTCAACCGGAGGTTGCGCGGTCTTATTGATTATCAACGGGCCGATTCGTCGGGACCTCGAGATGACCGGAACTTTCAATGCCCTAGGAAATGCGGACCGAGCTTCTTCCGTTATCGGCCGCGCCGTCCGACTCGGGCTAATCAATCTGCTTGATGTCCGTCCAGGTGAAATTGATCGATCAACGCTCGGCCATCCGGGCAAGTTCACCTATTGCATTGCAGAAGACGAAGAAAATTCTTTGTGGCCTTCGCTCGCGGAAGAACGACTCGGTGTAAGCGAGGTCTCCTCTGTGACCGCGGTGGCAGCGATGGCACCGCGACAAATCATGAACGAATGGACCACCGATCCAACAGAAATCTGCGACACCATCGCGGCCGAGATCCGAGCGAATCAGCTTCACTACTCGATCTGGGCTGGCAATTACACAGTCGTCCTGCCTGGCCAACTTCGACAGCATTTTAATGATGCTGGTTGGTCGAAAGCTGACATCAGAAATTATGTCTTTCAACAGGCTCGCGTCAGGCGAGGTGAATGGGCTGGGGTCGGTAAAGGTTCAGTTGTAAAGGATCGAGCTGACAGGGAATATCTAGCCATGGAATCTCCTGATGATTTACTTGTGGTCGCGGCTGGAGGGCCAGCCGGGGGATTTGCTCAAATCATTCCACCCTGGCTGGGAACGAAAAGTCGAGCAAGTACCGTCGCTGTAGGAGCGTGTGTCGATTGTGAGGTCCCATAGCGATGGAGCTACTTAACCCAAGTCATGAGCAACAACGAACTGGCAGCGCACCGCCGCCGCGTCTCGACACGCTCAAAGGGGCGGTTATCGGAGTCATATCCAATGGTAAAGAGAACACAGTTCCCTTCTTTGACCGAGTTGAATCAATCCTGCGCGAGCGTTACGGAGTCGCAGAGGTCGTCCGCAGGACGAAGTTGAATTACAGCGCTCCCGCAGAGGTCGACTTGATGTCCGAGGCAATGGGGTGGGATGCGGTTCTAAGCGGAG
>Ga0206680_10001036_pt1 | contig 10077 bp, 8 predicted proteins | sample M115012015metaG_FD_160124 | JGI IMG/M metagenome (GOLD analysis project Ga0206680, IMG submission 160124) | Ammonia-oxidizing marine archaeal communities from Monterey Bay, California, United States - M1 150m 12015 | ecosystem: Environmental > Aquatic > Marine > Intertidal zone | place: USA...
GCCTCCCATGTCATTTTTGGAAGCTACTGTAGATTTTGTATTAGTACCACCTGTTTCTCCACCGCCTTTTGTTTCAGCGCCGTGTCCACTAGATACTTTTGTTACATACTCTCGCATTAGCTCTGTACTTGATTGTGGTGCAGTTGCTTTCGCTTCTTTACCTTCAAATGCAGGTTTTTCCTCTGCTTCTAGATCGGATGGAAATCCACCCTCTGCATCATCACCACCTTCATCGTCACCAGCATCGTCATCAGCATCGACATCGTCGTCGCCATTGTCGTCACCAGCATCGTCGCCGTCTTTGTCACCCATCATGGCGTCAAATTCAGCTTTAAGGTCATCAAGTGCATCTTCTAGGTCAACAACTCGGTCTTCAAGATCTTCGTCATCTCCATTACCTTCGTCGCCGCCTTCCTCATCATCACCGCCTTCAATGTCGCCGATCATAGCATCTGCTGGATCACCGCCCATATCGTCGGGTGCTTCTGTAGGAACCTCTTCTACTGGCGTGATGTCAACAAGTTCTTCTTTAACTTCTTTTTCATCTTCGTCAGCTTTTTCGTCAGCTTTTTCGTCAACTACTTTGTCGTCTTCATCAGCTTTTTCGTCTGATTTTTCGTCGACTTTTTCATCTTCGTCAGCTTTCTTGTCTTCTTTTTCATCAACTTCAGAGTCTTTTTTTGCCGCTTCGTCTACTTCGACTTCTGGCATATCGTCATCTAAAAGTTTTTCGTAAATTGTTCTGGATTTATCAACAACTATTTCATGAAACAGTTCTTCCGCACCAGCACGGTCTTCCGCAATGAGCTTTTCTAACATTTGCTCAAATTTATTTTGGTTTGCCATTTTAAATCTCCTGTTTGTTTAGATATGGTAAGGCTGTCGTATAATATTTATGGTTATTCTGGAAAAGTACGTGGTTATCGGCCAAATACGAGCCGTTTACATTAAGATTATAGGATCTTGAATAAGTCCTTAAAATCTTGAACGGTCATATGCTGTAGGTTGCCCCATGGCTTTAAATTGTCTGGAGTGAAAGATTCCCTTTCAGCTATTACTCGTATATATCTCTTTGAGGGATTTTTTTGTATTATGGTTGATGTTTGTCTAGCCCAGTTACCATGATATGTAGCAGTAGCATCTGATCTTTTATAATTTTCAGTATCTGCGTATATGTTATTAAGTTTTTTATTAAGCCCTTCATAATCAAATCCTAAAATATAGATATCTTGATTATTATGCTTTTCTTCACTAGCTAAATGTAAGGCTGTAGGACCAGTACTCCAACCTAAACTAGGATTAAAGTAGTTAAATTTATTAAAATCTTTATATGATTTATTAGGATTAGTCCATACTTCGTGTGTAAGTTGCCAACCACTACGATTAATTTCCGCAATCATTTTACTGTCAACAGCTACTAAATAATCTGGTTCAAATTCTCTATATAAAGCATTACAGCCGTATATTTTACTTCCTGGGGGACTATTTTTTTTTAATTGGTGTAAATCGATTGATTTTCTACTAGTGCCGTTCCCTATAATGAACGCCGTAGTTGATCTAGACATTGTCTAGACCGCCGCTTCTGCATTAGCCGCCAGTCCGTACATTTGACGTACGAAGTGTAGCTCTTTTACTTGCTCCTCTTTATGCAGTTCTGCCGCTTTGCGTGTTTTATTGATTTGACGTAGGGTTAGTTTAGTTTTTCTTGTGTCGTCACGTTGGACTATAGATTCGTCGTCTATCGGATCGTATTCCTTGTTGTCGACAGGCTCTAAAGTCTCTTTATCAAAATAAAATATTTCTCTTAACGTTGTCATACTACTATTTATGCTCCTGGTGGTGGTGTTGCTCCACCTGCCGGTCCCGGGCCGCCTGTTGCTGTGTCTGGCGCCGGAGCCGCACCGCCATCTACTGGTGCCGCCTCTTCACCTTCAGGTGCTTCGTCTTCCATACTTCCCATGTCGTCGACCATACCTGCACCACTAATTCCTGCACCTCTCATTTCGCCTGCGGCGTCAGTAGGTACTGGTGTTAAGTTTTCATCATTCTCTTCTTTCCATAGACGTTCGTTTTCAGCAAGTTCCTCATCGGTTAAGCCTAAGAATCTTGCCATAGCAAATCTATTTGAAATATAAGGAACAGCACTCATTTGTGTATATGTTGGTACACGAGCGTTGTCAAGTTCGCTTTGTCTGTAACTTGCAAAGTTTTGTGGTGGTTGCATTTTAACATCAAACATAGATGTATCAATGTTTACACCTTTTTCTAAAAGGTAACGTTTAAATTCTTGATTGAATACTTCTGTAATTAAACTTTGTAGTCTTTCACAATAATTATTAAAACGTAATTCTTGGATATATGCTGTACCAACTCTACCGTCTTGGTAGTTGCTTTGTCCATCATCTGGACCTGTTGGTAAGTAAGAACTTGGAATACGTAATCCACGAACAAGTTTATTAGTAAAATATCTTAAGTCGTCAATCTCACCTAAGTTAGTACCACCTGGTAGTGTTTCTACTTTAGATCCTCTTCCTTCTGCTGTTTGTGGGAAAAAGTAATCTTCATTTATAGATAATGGATTGTACGCACTATCTATAACGTTTTGACCACCCCCAGTTGACGAAGGTATTCGTCTTTGATGAATGTCAGTCTTAACACGTTCAACAAATTGCATAGCCAAGTGGCTCGGCATATTACCTACATCAACGTAGAATACTCTACGTTCAGGGGCTCTTTGTACTCTATAAATTATAATTGCGTCTTCTAGTAATTCTTTTTGTTTATAAACTTTAAAAATACTTTCTAGTAATGAGTTACCAAATGGAAAGTTATTATCTAGTCCTTCTGATAAACTAAGGTGTATAACATTTTCAGCATCAATGGCAGTTTCTTTTATTTCTTTCATAAACCTGCTACCACTAGCGGCTGTGGCATTAGCGGCTCCAACATATCCACGTACTCCGCCTTGTAAGTAACCTCCACCACCTCCAGTAACATTACCTGTTGTTTGATGTGGAGTTGTAGCAACCATATCTCTAAAGTTTAAGTTTACATCTCTAATAATATATTGTTCAGGTTTTTTGCCTTCTGATTCGTTTACAATTATGCGTGATACTTTTGCTGGATCAACATGAAACCATTTTTTAGTTTCAGGATCTCTAATAAAAAATGCATCACCATATTTGAAAATATTACGTACAATTCTAAACATACGTGTATCAAATTTTTCTAGTTTAGTCCATTGTAGTAAATATTGTGACAGTACTGTAATTTCTGAATTTGTAGCTTTTTGTTTAAAGTCCATTATAAATGGAGTTTGATTCTTTTTATTTTTTTGTGTGCAAAACTCTGCTAAAATATCTAATGCGGCATTTACTTCTGAATCCATATCCATAGTATTATATTGTCCATATCGTTCAACACGATTTGGAGAACCAACATATACGTCTGGTAGGTAAGAACTATAATTTGCTTGGGCTGGACCCATGCCTTGATTTGGCATACCTCCTAAGGGACTATAATTCCCGTCAGATGATTGTTTAGTTGTTACTGGTGTAAAATATCGTTTCCAACTCATTGCTTATCCTATAGTGTTCCTGCGTTATCAACCGCGCCAACAATCTTTTTGCCAATGTTATTACTTACTTGTTGTTCGTATATTAGTTGTTGCAATACAGTATTTAACTGATTAAGAGCTTCAACAGTCTCTTTTCCGGAGTTTCCTACTGACATATTGATACTGTTTTTCATTTCATCACTCATACCACTATATGTTTTTTGGTATTTTTTAAGTTCAACAATTAAGGATTTAATAGCTGTTACTTGAGCTTGAAGATCTTTAGCGGCATTCAATTGAGTAATAAATGTTGCAATACCTTCTAATCCTGTTCCTATTGATGCTAAATTAGAAGCATCAACACCTTCAAATGCTTTAAGGCCGTCGGCCAACTCTTGAAATTGATTATCTCCGCCACCAAATAAACTACCAACCCATTTGCTAAATCCTGACCAAGCACCTTCACCAGTAAATTTACTTGTACCTTCATACAATGCCGAAATTGCTGGTCCAACTGCTTGAAGTTTAGTTGCATCAACATTATTAAATGCATTCATTGAGTTTGCTAAACTTTCAAGTGCTCCTTCTTTTATAAAGCCAGCAATAACACCACCAACTGCTAGGTCTTTTAAAGGCCCGGCCAACTCCCCTAATACACCAGCTATTGATTTTAAGTTATCAGTATCTTTGATCTCAGACATAGCTGAAAGGGAATCACTAATTAACTGAATGCCCTCACCAGCCATTTTAATTCCTTTACCTACGGCCATTATAGCGACACTAGTACCAATAAAGATTCCAGTAAGAACTGCCGCTCCTAAAATTACAGGCGGTACACCAAATGCCGCTAACACTACAGAAAATCCTAGCAACAAAGCCTTCATTCCGATAATTGCGGCATAAACAGCTCCGCCTACTGCTAACGTGGCACCAAGAGGTCCTAGCCATATCATAGCGTCCATTAGTGATGACCACCAGCTTGTTTTATCACCTGGTTCTTCTAATTTTTTTTGAATAGCTTCAAGTTCCAGCTTGGCCTCTTCGACAGTCTTTTTAACCATCTTCCCATTTACTTCCATCGTAACCATGCCGTCTTTTGAAGCCGCTATTGCGGCTGTAAGTTTTGCCTGTGTTGCTTCTAATGCCTTAACTTCTGCAGTTCGTTCTTTACCAAAAAACATATCCTTAACCCAGCCAGGTATCGAAATGCCGGCTTTGAAAAGTCCGGGGGCAAGCCATTTCTCAAATAGTTCTCTAAAGTTCATTTCTTTTACATCTTTTATTAACTCAGCAATTCCTGTTTTAAACTTTAGACTAAATTCTTTAAATTTTGCAATTCCGTCGTCTGATTTCAGCCATTGAACAACGTTACCGAGTTGAAGTGACAACTCTTCAAACATTGGTGCCAAGCCCTTCATAACTTCTTGACGTACATCCATTATTTGTTGCTGGAAGTTCATTACTTGTTTTTTAGCATTTGCCATTGTTATTGCTTGTTCTTTTTCAGCCTCTGTCATTTTCTTAAACGCATCTTTACCAATACCCATCATTGCTATTTGAGAGTCAAAAAGTGTAATACCTTTACTTGCGGCTACTCCCCAGGTATCGCCTTCTACTTTTGCTCTTTCTTTTGCTTTTGCGATTGCGGTTTTAAACACCTCCTGGAACTCATCAGTTGTCATTCTATTTTCTTTAACTGCTAAAGCGGCCAACCCTAATTCTTTATTGTTTACCATTATTGATTTACCCATATCAGTGATTGGAGCACCGCCCATTGCAATTATATCTTTATATCCTGCTTCTAGTTCAGGTGATGCCGATTTTATCATAGCTAATATGCCTTGGACATTTTCTTTAGCACCTTCATCCATTGCGGCAAATACAGCATTCATCTTCTTATCCATTGATTGCTCTTTAAGAGCCGCGGCCGCTTGTTTTCTTGACATACCAGTAATTCTTGTTAACTGATCTAATTGGAGTAGATAATTTTGAGCACCTTTAATCATTTGCGTTTGATTCTTACTAGCTAGTCTGCCTTGTATTCTCTGTAAATCAAGATATTCAGCAGTATATTCTCCTACTTCGTCCATAGTATAACCTAAGGCGGCAAATTCCATATCCATGTCTTTAACGCCTTTCGTAATTTCACTAAATTCTCTCATACCTCTAGAAGCGCCGCCAAATGCTAATGCCAGGTTATTAGCTTGATCACCCATAAGAGCAGAGTAAGACTCTAAACTCATTCTAGCTTTTGCCGCCTGGTCAAAAACCGACATTAAGCTATCACCTAAATCGCCACCAACTTGGGCTAATTGTCTAGTAGTATCAATTTGCGTATCAAGAACAGTTACAAGTGATTGAATTGGACCAGCCACCATACCAAGTAATGGAATCTGTTGTGCTAATCCTGCCAGGTGTGTTGTATAGTCTGCTATATTTGTTTTGCCTTCAAGAAGAGCGGAACCAAGTCCACCTATATTAGAAGAAACTCCTTGTGCAAAACCTTTTAAACTTTGTTTAAAATTATCAAATGCTTTACTGCTTTTTTCAACTGTTTTAGCGTGTTTACTAGTTGCTGTTGTATCCTTGCCAACATCAGCAGTATGTTTTTTTTGTGCTTTTGCCGCCTTATTAATTTGGTCAGTACCCTTTTCCTGGGCTTTATTAAATAGACTTTGTGCGTCGCCGCCGCCACCACCTTTACCTAAGGCCTTTAATATTTTTTGGAGAGTGGCTTCGGAGGCGGCATTACTTGTGATGCCATCCATATTACCGCCACGATATGTTACTTCTACCATAATTAAAACCCAAGTTAATAGTTCATCATAAATATTGCTATGAACTTTAATATATTTATCCGGAGAAAAACATGGCTAATCAAATGACAATGCCGGGGAGTATTCCAGTAGGACCGCAGACAACACCTCTTTCTCCTGATGGAACACAACCTCAAATGGCCCAGCCTAATCCATTACAAAAATACTTTAGGCAACCTAAGGTTTATATAACGCTACCTAGCAAAGGTAACTGGTATCCACAAGGAGCAATAGAAATGCCCGACAATGGAGAAATACCAGTTTATGCTATGACGGCAAAAGATGAACTTACATTTAAAACACCTGACGCATTATTAAATGGTACGGCAACTGTAGATGTTATTCACAGTTGTGTACCAGCTATTAAAGATGCTTGGAATATGCCGACAATTGATTTAGATACAGTCTTAGTTGGTCTTAGAATAGCAACATATGGACATGAGTTAGATCTAAAAAGTAAAGTTCCAGATACTGCTCCTATTATGGACAAATCTTATACTTTAGATTTAAGAAAAATACTTGATAAGTTTGGTGGAATTACATACGATCATGTACTTAATCATAATGGCATGAAAATTACTTTGCGTCCTCAAAATTATACAGAGTTTACAAAAACTGCACTTAAAACATTTGAAGAACAACGGTTATTTTCAGCTGTTAATGATACAGAAATATCTGAAGAAGAAAAACTTAAAAGATTTAATGATTCTTTTATAAAACTAACAGATATCACTATTAATACTGTAACAAATTCAATTGTACAAATCCAAGTTGGTGACGATGTTGTTGTAGACAAAGGTCATATTGCTGAGTTTATAGAGAAAGCTGATAAAGAATTCTATACAGCAATTGTCGATCATGTTCAATTACAACGTGCTAAATTTGAAATGCAACCTATAGATGTAGAAGCAACTGAGGAAGAAGTAAAAGCAGGTGCACCTGCGAAGTATAAGATTCCTGTATCGTTTGATCAATCAAATTTTTTCGCGTAAGGATTTCAACATTACCTCTTGATGAGATCCTAAGAGAAGTTGATAACTTAGATAACGAGGTTAAACAATTTAGATACGATCTTGCCAAACTTTGTTGGTATATGCGTGGAGGTGTAACCCTTGACGAAATGTATGCTACAAGTTATGATGATAGAGAAGGGTTTGTAAAATTAATTCAATCTAATATGGAAACTACTAAAAAGACGCAACTGCCGTTTTTTTAAAGTTCTGCGCCGTCATTACTAGTTACTTTAAATCCAGCACCTTTAACAGTATCAATTGCTTTTTTAACTTTTCCGCTTAATTCAGCACCGGCTGGATTATTGCCCCTTCTAGCCGCCATTTTTAATTCTGGATCAGTAGCTGTTGGTTCAGCTGTAGGTTCTGCTGTAGGTTCTGCTGTAGGTTCAGCACTTCTAGGTTTTAAATTTTTTGTTGGAATTGCTACCTGTTGGTTATTTCCATATGATACAAGTGTATTATCTGGAGCTGTTGGACTTGGTCCTATAACTGTTCCGGCTCCTTCTTTTCCTTTATTACTTGTCCATGTAACTTCATCACCTTGTTTTAATTCAGGTGCCGCTGGTGCTTCTGGTTCAGCAGTTGGTTCTGCTGTAGGTTCTGCTGTAGGTTCTGCTGTTGGTTCAGCAGTTGGTTCTGCTGTTGGCTCTGCTGTAGGTTCTGCTGTAGGTTCTGCTGTTGGTGTATCTGCTGTTGCCGGAGCATCTGGTTCTGTTGTTGGTGTATCTGCTGTTGCTGGTTCTTCTGGTGCCGGATATATTTCGCCTCCACCATATTTTGATTTTCCACCTACATCAGCTGTACCTTGAAATCCGCTTTTTATATAATAGTTAATAATTTTCTTTACATCTTCTGGTTGTAATGCTTCTTCTTTAAGTTTATTATATTCGCTTCTTGCTTCTAGAACAGTATATGTTTTTATTACACTATCATACATAGAAGCTGTAACAGGTTCTTTTGTTGGCATAGATTTTGCACCTATATTGCCAACTGCATCCCATCCTTTATGAACTGCATCTAAACCTTGTTTACCTTTATCCACGACAGCTTTGGCACCACGACCCATAGCTTTATACCCCATGAATCCTTTAGGCTTATATTTTCCAACTTTGTTTAATACAGCAAGAATATCTTTTGGTTGTTTAACCGGAAGTCCCTTCTTTTTAAGAAAGCTGAATAATAAATCTGTAGTAGGAGTACCATCTGGCGTATTTTTGTAATATGCTTCGAAATCTTTGGTCAATGCTTTAGTTTCAGCATCAATATCCATCTTTGTAGCCGCTGTTTTACTACCAAATTTCTTCTTAATCCAGTCTATAGGATTAGCTTCGTCTACTTGTGATTCGCTTATGATCTGGTGTACTTTCATTTATACATACTCCTAATTGTATTTATATTATATTTAGCTATAATTCGTAGACATAGGTCGTTAAATAATCTTATGCCTCGAACTGTATATAGGGTTATAGAGAAGATTACTCAGAAACAAGAGTTAATGGATTGTTCTTCAGAATCTGAAGCGTTTGAAGTAATGGGACAATTAGTTGAAGCTAATCCTGAGTCACAATATACTATAGAAGAAGTTGTAGTATACGATAAAGAAGCATTTCGTTACGGAAGAGATCCGGAACTGCATTAAGATCAACTGCGTTGATCTGTGTTCTCGCTATCGCTCTAACACATTATTCTCTCAACTGTTTAATTAAGTGCGTAGCACTTTTGCATCATGTAGATAGTTGAGCCATACTTCGCCCGTACCCGGACGAAGCATTTAATAGCCATCATGTGAGATGAGCGTACCATCTTGATAAAGAAGATTGCATAATGCACAGAGGCGGTAACCCTACAACCTCTTACTTCAGCCTTCGCATAGTTACGGACGGTATTAATCCCTATCAAGCGGAATTTTCTACCGTGCTGGTTGCTTTTTACTCAGAGCCAGCATCTTTTAGACCTAAAGTTAGTCTAGCCTTGCAACGCACCAGAATCTAAGTGTCATAATGTACACCTTCAAGGTGAGTCGAGCTATCTCGACCAAACAATGTTGCTTATGTTATTTGCCTTTAAGAGCTTCTTTAAGGATCTTTGATCCGCCTACTCGTACGTTTATAATGCCGTTATAGTATTCATCAGTTTCTAGAACCCTACGATCAAACTGTTCTTTTGCTTCTAGATAACTTGTTACGCCTTTACTTGGACAGTAATGTAATATTTCTCGTGTGAATTTTTGTTTTCCTAGCTTTTCAACATCTTCTAATAACCAATCACTAGAGCCCCAATAGTCTCTCCAGTCACTTTCTATTGTACTTCTTCTTTTGTTTATCCTACCCTTGAGTGGTGGCCGTGTCTTTCTGAATCTAGCTAGTTTTTTGCCTACGTATTTGCGATTGTTGGTTGTATTTGTAATAAGATATACAAATCCTACACAATCTGTGGGTAGTTCTTTAATGATTTTCTTCTTATAAGTCCACTCCATGTAGATACTTAACAAGTATTACAATTCGGACTTCCGTTTCTGGTGGAACTCGGTGTGAGCGTCCATTACTTCTACTCTACGTTTAGAACATAAGCGTCTTATTTCGCTTAACCATCGTCTAGCATCACGTTTTGTACTTTCGCTCTTACGTTTTTCAAAGTTTTCATTAGCTTTATAGTATTCTAAGTATGCTTTTGTTAGTAAGTCGTGTGTATC
>Ga0206680_10001048_pt1 | contig 10006 bp, 8 predicted proteins | sample M115012015metaG_FD_160124 | JGI IMG/M metagenome (GOLD analysis project Ga0206680, IMG submission 160124) | Ammonia-oxidizing marine archaeal communities from Monterey Bay, California, United States - M1 150m 12015 | ecosystem: Environmental > Aquatic > Marine > Intertidal zone | place: USA...
AGGCGGCCCGCCTCATGACCTACGACGCCGCCCGGCGGGCCGACGCCGGGCAACGGGTCGACATGGAGGCCGGCATGGCCAAGCTGTTCGCCTCCGAGGCGGCGTTCGAGATCGCCACCGAGGCGTTGCGCATCCACGGCGGCAACGGCTACACCACCGAGTTCCCGGTGGAGCGCTACTTTCGCGACACCCCGCTAATGATCATCGGCGAGGGAACGAGCGAGATCCAGAAGATGGTTATCGCCAGAAAGCTGCTCGAGCGCTATCCCGCAGAGTGAGCACGGGCGTCTACCGGTCGGAAGCTGAGCAGAAGGAACGAGGGCGACCTTGAGCGAGACCATCCCGGCCCGGGGAATCCCCGGCCAGTCCAGCACCTCCATCCTGGGCAACGCCGTGCTGCGTCGCGAGGACGCCACGCTGATTCGGGGTCGGGGGGAGTACGTGGCCAACCAGCAGTTTGAGGATCTGCTGCACGCCCACTTCGTGCGCTCCACGACAGCCCACGGCACCATCCTGTCGGTCGACGTGGACGAGGCCCGCTCCATGCCCGGCGTGGTGGCCGTGTACACAGCCGACGACCTCGGGCTCGAGGACCGGAAACCGCCCATGGGCTTCTACGCCAAGGAAGCCTGTCGCTCCTTCCTGGCCCGTGAACGGGTGCGGTTCGTGGGCGAGCCAGTAGCCGTGGTGGTGGCCGAGACGGCCTACCAGGCCGCCGACGCCGCCGAAGCCGTCTGGGCCGACGTCGACCCACTCCCCGCCGTGGTCTCCGTGGACGACGCCGTGGCCGCCGACACCGTCCTATTCGACGGACGATCCGACAACGTCATGTGGGAGATCCCGTCCACCGGCGCCATCGACTTCTCCGGATGCGAGGCCGTAGTCACCGAGGGACTCTGGAATTCTCGGGTGGCCGCTGTTCCCATCGAGACCCGGGCCGTCGCTGCTGCCTACGTCGACGGGAAGTTGACCTGCTGGGCCAGCTCCCAGGGAACCCACGGCTTCCGGGATGGGGTGGCGGAGTCCCTGGATATGGAACCCGCCGACGTCCGGGTGCTGGTGAAGGACGTCGGCGGCGGGTTCGGCGCCAAGGGCATGGTCTCCGAGGAGGAGATCGTGGTGGCTCAGCTGGCCCGCCTGCTGGGACGCCCGGTGCGCTGGGTGGAGAGCCGCACCGAGAACCTGTCGGCCTACGTCCACGGACGGGCCCAGGGCCAGACAGTCACCCTCGGCGGGACCCGGGACGGACGGGTCACTCACTACCGCCTTGAAATAGTCCAGGACTGTGGGGCCTACCCCAAGTACGGGCCCTTTCTCCCTGAGTTCACCCGCCAACTTGCCACCGGGGTCTACGACATCGCCAATGTGGAGTTTTCAGCAGTCAGCGTGGCCACCAACACGGCCCCAATTTGCGCCTACCGGGGCGCTGGACGGCCGGAGGCTACGGCGGCCATCGAGCGAGCCATGGACCTGTTCGCCGTGGAAATCGGAATGGACCCCACCGAGGTGCGGCGGGCCAACTTCGTGGCTCCCGAGGCCTTCCCGTACACCACGCCCACCGGCACCAGCATGGACTGCGGCAACTATGAGGGGTCGCTGGACCGGGCCTTGGAGACTGCTGACTACGCCGGGTTGCGGGCCGAACAGCAACGGCGCCGCGACGCTGGTGACCCGGTGCAGATGGGCATCGGGGTGGCCACCTACGTGGAGATCACGGGCTTTGGGGGCAGCGAGTACGCCGAAGTCCGCCTGAGGTCCGACGGCACGGTGCTGGCCTCCACCGGTGCTACACCGATCGGAACGGGCCACCACACCACGTGGGCCATGCTGGTCGCCGACCGCCTAGGCCTGCCGTTGGACGCCATCGAGGTATTCCACGGCGACACCGAGGCCATCCCTACCGGGAACACAACGGGCGGGTCCCGCTCCGTGCAAATTGCCGGCTCGGCAATGGCCGACGCCTCGGAAAAGCTGGTCGAGGTGGCCCGTGAAGCGGCCGCTGACCTCTTGGAGGCGGCGCCTGCCGACGTCGTCCACGACCGGGAACACGGGGCGTTCCACGTGGCCGGCACGCCGAGCATGGCCCGTACGTGGGCCGACGTGGCTGGAGCGGCCGACGGCGAGCTGGCCGGCCTATCCGACCACTCCCAGGACGGGGCCACTTTCCCCTTCGGTACCCACGTGGTAGTCGTGGAACTGGATACGGAGACCGGCCAGGCCGTCATCGACCGGGTGGTGGCCGTGGACGACTCGGGTCGGATCGTGAACCCGCTGCTGGCTGCCGGCCAGATCCACGGTGGCCTGGCCCAGGGCATCGCCCAGGGGCTGATGGAGGAGTTTCGCTACGACGAGGATGGCAATCCGCAGACCACCAACTTGGCCGACTACACGGCGGTGTCCACTATGGAGGTACCGAGCTACGAGCGAAGCTTCATGGAGACCCCGACGCCCCGGAACCCGCTGGGGGCCAAGGGCATCGGGGAGTCGGGGAGCATCGGCTCGACGGCCGCAGTGCAGAGCGCAGTGGTCGACGCTCTGGCGCCGTACGGGATCCGGCACCTGGACATGCCGATGACGCCGGAGAGGGTCTGGGCGGCCATCGACGCCTCCTGAGCGCCGACCCGGGCCGTCCCCGACCACCGGTAGCGTCGGCTGCCATGAACGACCCGAACCCGCACCTGGTCGAGCGGATGCAGGGCCACCGCCTGTCGATCTTCGCCGAGATGTCGACGCTGGCCCTCGAGACGGGGGCTATCAACCTGGGCCAGGGTTTTCCCGACACCGACGGTCCTTCCGAGGTGCTCGACGCCGCGGTGGCCGCAATCCGAGCTGGCCACAACCAGTACCCCCCGGACCGTGGTATCCCAGAACTTAGGCAGGCCGTGGCCGACCACCAGCGACGGTTCTACGGCCTGGACGTGGACCCGGCCGACGTCATGGTGTCCACTGGGGCCTCCGAGGCCCTAGGCGCTTCGATCCTGGCTCTCGTGGAGCCCGGCCAGGAGGTCGTGGTCTTCGAGCCCTACTTCGACCTATACGCGGCGATCATCGAGCTGGCTGGCGGGGTACGTCGGTCGGTCACGCTTCGGGCCCCTGATTACTCGTTCGACCAGGCCGACCTAGAGGCAGCCATCGGACCCGACACCCGGCTGATCCTGCTCAACACTCCTCACAACCCAACGGGCAAGGTGTTCAGCTCCGACGAGCTGGCCGCCATCGCCCAGGTCGCCCTGCAGCACGACCTGTTGGTGGTCACCGACGAGGTCTACGAGCACATGACCTACGACGGGATACGCCACGTCCCGCTGGCCACGTTGCCCGGTATGGCCGACCGCACGGTCACCATCTCGTCGGGGGGGAAATCTTTCGGGACCACGGGTTGGAAGGTGGGCTGGGCCCACGCACAGTCGGACCTGATCCAGGCCGTCCACACCGTCAAGCAGCACCTAACGTTCACCAGCGGGGCGCCCTTCCAGCGGGCCATGGTCACCGCCCTGAACCTGGGCGACGACTACTTCACCGGCCTAGCCGCCGACCTCTGGGCCAAGCGGGACCGGGTGTCGGCCGGCCTGGCCGCTGCCGGCCTGGACGTCTATCCCGCTCCGGGCACCTACTACCTGACGGCCGACGTCCGGCCCCTCGGCTACGACGACGGCATGGACTTCTGCCGGGACCTCCCGGGCCGGTGCGGCGTCGTGGCCATCCCCAACCGGGTCTTCTACGACGACCAGCAGGCAGGCCGGTCCATTGTGCGCTTCGCCTACTGCAAGCGGATCGAGGTCCTCGACGAGGCCATGGACCGGCTGTCCGGTCTGGCAGCCTGAGGCCATGAGGATCGCCGCACTCCAGCACGACATCGTGTGGGAGGACGCCGCGGCCACCTGCGACCTCCTGGAGCCCCTTATCGCCACCGCGGCGGACGACGGGGCCCGACTGGTCGTCCTAACCGAGATGTTCGGTCCCGGCTTCTCGCTGGCCGCCGACCGGATCGCCGAACCTCCCGGCGGCCCCACTGAACAGTTCCTGGTAGCCCGGGCCGCCGAGCAAGACGTGTGGATCGGCGGGTCAATCCCGACCCGGGACCGCAACGATGCCCACCCGGTGAACCGCTTCCTGCTGGTTGGGCCGGACGGCACCCGACACCACTACGACAAACTGCACCCCTTCACGTTCGCCGACGAGCACAAGCACTACCGGCCCGGTCACCGCCCGGTCACCGTGGAGGTGGACGGGCTACGGGTCTCGCTCTTCGTCTGCTACGACCTGCGGTTCGCCAATGCCTTCTGGGACCGGGCCGCCGACACCGACGTCTACCTGGTGGTAGCCAACTGGCCGGAGTCCCGGCGCCACCATTGGCGGACCCTGCTGCTGGCCCGGGCCATCGAGAACCAGGCCTACGTGGTAGGCGTTAACCGGGTCGGGGTGGCCGACGGGCTGACCTACTCAGGCGACACGGTGATTGTGGACCCGATGGGCGAAGTGCTGGCTGAGGGGGTCGACCACGCCGAGAGCATCGTGGTGGCCGACGTGGACCCGGAACGGGTCGCCGAGGTACGCGACGCCTACCGGTTCCTCCCCGACCGGCGCGGCTGATGGCTGCCCTCGACTGCCTGGAACGAGCCCGCCTCCTGGTCGAGCCAGCCCTGGAGGCAGCGGTGGACCGGCTGTGCCCAGACCTTCGACTCCCGGCCCGTTACCACTTCGGGTGGGATGAGCACAACGGCTCGCCGGCTGGTGTCGGGGCGGGCAAGGGCCTCCGACCGACGCTGGCCCTTCTATCGGCCGAGGCCGTGGGCGCTCCAGCCGAGGTCGGGGTTCCCGGGGCAGTGGCCGTGGAGTTGGTCCACAACTTCTCGCTGGTCCACGACGACATCATCGACGGCGACACCGAACGACGTCATCGGGCCACCGTCTGGTCGGCCTTCGGGGTGGATGACGCGGTGATATCCGGTGACGCCCTGCACACTCTGGCCTTCCAGGTCCTGCTGGACGACCCGACTCCCGAGCGGGTGGTGGCCACCACTCGGCTGGTTGACGCCACGGCGGCCATGATCGCCGGACAGGCTGCCGACATGGCCTTTGACGACCGGCTCGACGTGGACCTAGCGGCCTGCCTGGCCATGGAGGCCGACAAGACCGGTGCCCTGCTCGGATACGCCGCCTCGGTCGGTGCCGTGCTGGCCGGGGCCGACACCACCCGGGTGAACGCCCTGGAAGCTTTCGGGCAGGAGATGGGCTTGGCCTTCCAGGCTGTGGATGACGTGCTGGGCATCTGGGGCGATCCGACGGTGACTGGGAAGGCGGCCGGCAACGATCTGCGGGAGCGCAAGAAGTCACTGCCGGTGGCCCTGGTGCTGGACGCCGGCGACTCGGCGGCTGACGAGCTGCGTGCCGTATACGCCGGCGACGGTGACCTTTCCGATGCCGACGTGGCACGAGCAGCGGCGCTTATCGAGGAGGCTGGGGGCCGGGACCGGACAGTGATCGAGGCCCGGCAGCACCTGAACACCGCCCTGGACACCCTGGGTGGCGTCGACCTGGTCGAAACCGTGGTCGTCGAGCTGGCCGGTCTGGCCTGCTTCGTGGCCGAGCGCGACTTCTAGGACGGCCGCCTCATAGGCGGTGGATTGCCCCTAGGCGGACTACGGCCCGACCCTCCTCGCGGGAGGCGGCCAGGTCGACCTCGCCGTCAAGCACCCACTCGTGGTGGCCCTCGGGGTCGGCGAGAGTCTGGCGGACCGGCCACCGGTCAGGTCCGCTGTCATCCAGGGAAAAGAAGGCACCACCCCGGGCGTGGCTGTCGGTAGGGAGGTCGGGGTGCTCCTCCCAGTACGGGGCGATGGACTCCGTCACGTCGTCGGTCGTTCGCCGCACGTCACCCACCGTGGGCACTCCAGCCAGCGCCTCGTGGTCATCGAGGCGGCGACGAGACAGTAACTGGACCCATCGGAAGACCTCGTTACGGACCATCACCCGGAAGGCCCGGGCGTTGCGGGTCACGTCCGGTCGGTCGGGTACCTGGTCCTCGACCGTCCCGACCGTCTCATCGGTGGGGTGGCGGAGCTTCTCCCACTCGTCCAGCAGGCTGGAGTCCACCTGGCGGATCGTTTCTCCCATCCAGGCCTCCAGGTCGTAAAGGGCCTCGGTCTTGGAATCCTCGGGCACATTCTGGACCAGCGCCTTGTAGGCCTCGCCTAGGTATCGCAGCACAGTCCCCTCGGAGCGCTTGAGGCCGTGATGTTCGATGTATTGGCGGAAGTCGAAGCCGGTTTCGTACAGCTCCCGGGCCACCGACTTGGGCTTCACGTTCTCGTCGCCCACCCAGGGGTGATGCCTGCGGAACACGTCGAACGTGCCGTACAGGAACTCCTTTAGCGGTCGGGGCGGCTCCACCTCGGCCAGACGCTCCATGCGTTCCTCGTATTCGACGCCCTCCATCTTGAGCCGGGCCACCAGCTCAGAGCGAAGCCGGTCGACCTGGGCGGCCAGGATCACGCTGGGGTTCTCCAGCACCGATTCGATCACCGAAAGGACATCCAGGGCGTGGGCCCGGGTCGTGGCGTCCGGATCGGCCGGGATCCCCGAGTCGTTGGGACGGTCGGCCAACTCGGGGATGACCTCGAGGGCGAACAGGGACAGCGGTTGATGGAGGGCGAAGCGGTCCTGCAGGTCGACGCCGACCGAGACCATCCGCCCCTCATCGTCCGGCTCGTCCAGTTCCACGACGATCCCAGCGTCGCGCAGTGACCGGTAGACGCCGATGGCCTTACGGACGTGGCGGCGCTGGCGGTCGCGGGGCTCGTGGTTGTCCAGCAGGAGGCGCCTAAGGTCCCGGCGGCCGTCCCCGGGACGGGACAGCACATTGAGCACCATCTGGTGGGAGACCTCGAACGAGGACGTGAGTGGCTCGGGTGCCCCGGAGACCAGCCGGTCGAACGTCTCCACGTTCCAGTGGGCGTAGCCCCGTTCCGGAGGCTTCTTCCTCACCAGCTTTTTCCGCTTGGCGGAGTCGGCAATCGCCTTGGCCTCAGCCCGCCGGTTTTCGATCCAGTGCACCGGTGCCTGGACCCACACGTGGCCCTCGTCGTCGAAGCCCCGTCGCCCGGCCCGCCCGGCGATCTGGGCGAATTCCCGGTTACCGAGCAGCCGGGTCGACACCCCGTCGTACTTGCAGAGCTGCGTGAACAGCACGGTCCGGATGGGCACGTTCACCCCCACCCCGAGGGTGTCGGTGCCGCAGATCAGCTTCAGGAGGCCGGCCTGGGCCAGCTTCTCGACCAGGAGTCGGTAGCGGGGGAGCATCCCGGCGTGGTGCAGGCCGATCCCGTGGCCGATGAACCGCTTCAGGTCCTTGCCGATCGGTGTGTCGAACCGGAACCCGCCCACCCCCTCGCGAACGGCCGCCTTCTGCTCCTTGGAGAGCACGTCGAGGCTGCATAGGTCCTGGGCCTTCTCAGCGGCCGCCTTCTGGGTGAAGTGGACGATGTAGACCGGCGCCCGGTCGGTCTCGACCAGCTCGGTGATGGACTCGTGGAGGGGGGTCTCCTGATACTGGAAGGTGAGGGGCACCGGCCGGACTGTGCCGGCCACGGTGACCGCCGGTCGGCCGGTCCGGCGGATCAGGTCCTCGGTGAACCGGGCCGTTGGACCGAGGGTGGCTGACATGAGCAGGAACTGGGCCTGCGGTAGCTCCAGCAGGGGGACCTGCCAGGCCCAGCCCCGTTGGGGGTCGGCGTAGAAGTGAAACTCGTCGGCCACCACCAGTCCAAATGGGCAGGCCGCACCCTCGCGCAGGGCCTGGTGGGCGAGGATCTCGGCGGTTGCGCAGACGATTGGCGCATCGGCGTTGACCGAGGCGTCGCCTGTGACCATGCCCACGTTGGCCGCGCCGAAGTCACGGGCCAGGGCGAAGAACTTCTCGCTGACCAGCGCCTTAATGGGGGCGGTGTAGATGCTGCGGTCGCCGCGGGCCAGAGCCGCAGCGTGGGCCGCTATGGCCACCAGCGACTTCCCGGATCCGGTGGGGGTGGCCAGCACAACGTGACTGCCGCCCAGAATCTCTAGGACGGCTTCCTCCTGAGCGTCGTAGAGATCCAGGCTCCGCTCGGCTGCCCAGTCGATAAACAACTCGGCCACCCGGTCGGGGTCGGTCCCGGCGGGGATCCGGTCGGTCAGGGTGGCGTCATACACGGCCATCAGGCGGCGTCGGGATGGACGCCGAACCGGGTGGCCAGCAACTCGTAAGACCGGACCCGGGCCTCGTGGTCGTGGCAGATGGTGACCACCATCAACTCCTCGGCACCGAACGCCTCGACCATGGGGTCCAACCGGTCGGCCACCCGGTCGGGTGACCCGTGGGCGACCGACCGGCGGCCCGGTTGAATGGGAACGGGACGGGAGGTCGACTCCCCTGGGGCGGCGGGGATGGGACCCCGGAGGCCGGAGGCCCGCCAGGCCCGGACGGCGGCCACCAGAGCCTCGGCCTCGTCGTCGGTCTCGGCGCACAGCGCGCTGGCACAGAGCAGGACCCGCGGTTCCGGACAGCGGTCCGATGGCTGGAACTGGCGCCGGTAGGCCTCCACGATTGGCGCCCCGTCGACCTGGGCGATGAAGTCGGCCCAGCCCAGCGGTAACCCAAAGTGGGCGGCGTAGGCGGCCGAGTCGGCGCTAGAGGCCAGCAGCCAGACCTCGGGGGGCCGTTCGGGTCGGGGGGTGGCCCGCACTCCCTGGATGGGGCTGTGGGCGGGCAAGGTGTCGTCCAGCAGATGGATCAACTCCTCCAACTGGTTGGGGTAGTGCTCCAGCGGCGTACGGGCACCGCCCCGGGCTAGGGCGGCCGCCGTGAGGTGGTCGGATCCTGGCGCCCGGCCCACCCCGAGATCGATGCGGCCCGGGTGAAGTGAGGCCAGTACGCAGAACGCCTCGGCCACCTTCAGCGGGGCGTAGTGGGTGAGCATCACACCGCCGGAGCCCACCCGGAGCCGCTCGGTAGCCCCGGCGAGGGAGCCAATCAGGACCTCCGGGCTGGACCCGGCCAACCCTGTCATGCCGTGGTGCTCAGCCACCCAGTAGCGGTGGTAGCCCATGGTCTCGCAGCGGCGGGCCAGGTCCAGGGTGTTGCGCAGGGCGTCGCCGGGGCTGGACCCCTCAGGGACTGGTGACTGGTCGAGCACCGAGAGGCGGAGGCTCACCTTGGGCTCCCGGTGGCCACTGGCCGGATTAGGTCGGCCCGCTCGCCTTCGACCACGGCGTGTAGGGCACAGCCCTCTAGGTGGTCGTTGACCATGCCCATGGCCTGCATCAACGCGTACGCGGTAGTCGGTCCGACGAACGTCCAGCCCCGCTGTTTGAGGTCCCGGCTAAGGGTGGTCGCGGCGGGCGTGGTGGTCGGGATGTGACCCTCGTTGGTCCGGGTTGGCCCGTCGGGTTCGAAGCCCCACAGGTAGGCGGCCAGCGAGCCGAAATCGGTGATCGCCTCCAGGGCCCGGGCGGCGTTGTTGATAGTGGATTCGACCTTGCCCCGGTGACGCACGATTCCAGCGTCGGCCAGGCATCGCTCCACGTCCCGATCGTTGAACTGGGCTACAAGGGTCGGGTCGAAGCCGGCGAAAGCAGCCCGGAAGTTCTCCCTCTTGCGCAGGATGGTCAACCACGACAGGCCGGCCTGAAATCCCTCTAGGCAGGCCTTTTCGAACAAGCGGACATCGTCGACCACCGGTCGACCCCATTCCTGGTCGTGATAGGCGAGGTAGTCGGCCCGGTCTCCGGGCCACCAGCACCGGACGACGCCGTCGAGGCCGGTGGTCAGGTGCTCGCCCATGTCCTTGGTTCCACGCCGTCTCCGCTTCCGTCAGTCGGAGAGGCCGACAGTACGCTCCCTGCCGACACCACGGACCTACGGAGGTCTCCATGATCGTCATCGCCGGCACCATCACGTTCGACCCCGACAAGGCAGAACAGATGCTGGCATCGGCGATCACGCTGATGGAGGCCACTCGGGCCGAGG
>Ga0206680_10001050_pt1 | contig 10002 bp, 7 predicted proteins | sample M115012015metaG_FD_160124 | JGI IMG/M metagenome (GOLD analysis project Ga0206680, IMG submission 160124) | Ammonia-oxidizing marine archaeal communities from Monterey Bay, California, United States - M1 150m 12015 | ecosystem: Environmental > Aquatic > Marine > Intertidal zone | place: USA...
TGAGCGGTTGGTTTTTAATCCGTGGAATCGCCGAAAACCCCAAGACCTTCCGCTTCGCCTCCACCGCGCCGTTTTACACCGAGCTTGGGCAAGAGAAGCGGCGGATCAGCAAGTCATCATCCCGGTTCTTCCTTGATTGGGTGAACGAAAGAATCGAGCGGGTGAAGGCCAACATCACTGATAAATCGCAACAAGCGGAAGTGCTTCGCTCCCACGAAAGCGCCCGCAAATTCTGGCAAGAAAGAGTTCGACAATCCAACGCCGATTAGTTTTATTTTTAACGGAGTTTTTTAAATCCCGTGACTGAACTTAGTGACTGTTTGTTGGAATCTTAGATTGTGTTCCCCTCGCTTTAGTGCCAGAACCCCCCCCCGTGAAAAGAATCGGATTTATTGGGCTTGGCGACATGGGGTTGCCCATGGCGTGTAATCTACTGAAGGCGGGCTTTGAAGTAACCGGGTTCGACCTACGTCCGGAACGACTCAATCTTCTTAAAGGTGAAGGAGGACTTGGGTCGGAATCGATTGGTGAGTTGGGCCAAAACTCGGATGTTGTTTTTGTGATGGTCATGACCGGTAAGCAGGTTGCCGAAATAATCCTTGGGGATAGTGGGCTTTTAAAATCAATGCGCCCGGGTTCGGTAATCATCCTGTCATCAACGATTGCCCCGTCAGATGCGCGTGAAGTTGCTGTGCCTGTGCTCAAGGGGGGGATTCGAATGATTGACACACCGGTAAGTGGTGGGAAGTCCGGGGCTGAAAACGGGACGCTGACCATGATGGCAGCATCGGCCAAAGAAACGTTTGATGATTATCAGGATGTCTTAAAGGGAGTGGGGGAAAAGGTTATTCATGTGGGTGAGGAAATTGGCATGGGCCAGACGGTCAAGGCGGCCTTGCAGGCGCTGATTGGCTCGACTTTTACGGCAATTTTCGAGTCGCTTGTGCTGGGATCGAAAGCGGGCGTTCGTGGCGAAGTGATGCATGAAGTCTTCGGTGCCAGCGGCGTTGGGAGTCCGCTTCTCAAGAACTGCTCAAATCTCATCATGGATAGGAAGTTTAAGGGGACGGGAAGCCAGATTGCGACCATGTACAAGGATTTGGGAATCAGCATGGATCTAGCCAAGCAAAATGGTGTGGCCATGTTCACCACAGCTGCTGCATATGAGCTGTTTCAGTCTGGCATATCACTGTTCCCGGATGAGGATAACTGGTCGATTGTACGGTTGCTGGAGCAGATTGCCGATACGGAAGTCCGATGGTGATACACAATCAAAAATTTAATTGAACAATGCCCAAGTTAGGAGTCATCACTGATGGGATCAGCAGGGAATTTGAACACGCCTTGTCTGTAATGAATGAAACCGGCCTTGAATATGCCGAGTTACAATACCTGTGGGAGAAGGAAGTGGGGGATTTAAATGATGCGGAAGTTTCGAAGGTCCAGTCACTCATCAAGGCGCACAACGTAAGGGTGTCCTGTATTTCGCGACACAACTTTGCCGGCATGCTGGTTGGTGACACGGAGGTTGGGGATGCTAACTACAATCGCCACATGGATGGTTTGCGGCGTTGCATTGACATGGCCCATGAATTGGATGCAAGTCTGGTGAGAATTATGAGTTTCAGGCGTGAGATGATTCTTTTCGGCTCAAGTGGGGCGGATTATTGGGTCACCAGCACAGGCGCATGGGATAAGCTGTTGAAATTGCTGGAGGCACCGATAGAACTGGCTGAGGAAAAGAACATTAAACTGGTGCTGGAGACAGGTAATAATGCCATGGTGCCTTCTGCCTGGCTTGGGCGAAAATTAATAGATGATATGGGTAGCAAGCACCTGCAAATTTTATGGGATCCCGCCAACAGTCTGTACGCAAACGAGCCGACATATCCAAATGGTTGGGAGGCTCTCAAGGACGATTGTATCGGGCACCTTCATATCAAGGATGCACGGGTCAATATGCCCCGGGCCCATGTTGAGTTCTGTGAACTGGGCAGTGGGGATATGGCTCCATATCTTCGGCCTTTGGCGGATGACATGAAGAGGAACGGCCATGATGGTTTTATATCACTTGAGAGTGTTTACCGGCCCGAGGACGGTTCATTTGAGGATGGTTACCGGGCTTCATTACCCAAGTTCAAAGAACTCTTCGACTGGTGAGGCGGATGTTTAACACCTGGCGAGCCACATTACTCCTTCTGCTGTATAAAGGGATTCTGTTTTTTTCTTTGGTGTTGCTTGCTGTTTCTTGTGGCAAGCAGGAGTCAGCGGAATTCGTTTTTCGTTATTCAAATGAACAGCCGAAGGATGCTCTCCGGAGCCAATCCATGGTATTTTTCAAGGAGCAACTGGAGGAGCGGACCAATGGCCGGGTCAAGGTCGATTTGTTTTTTGGAGGAGTCCTTGGTAACGAGCGCGAGTTGATGGACTTTGTGCTAACGGGGGTTTTGCAAGGAACCAGAGGTGGTTTTTTTGCCGATGCCAACCCCAAATTCATTTTGTTTACCCTGCCGTTCCTTGTTGATGACTGGGATCAGGCACAACGATTGGTTCAAAGCGATTTCACGCGGAAAATAAATGAAGGTGCGAGGGAAAGAGGGTTCCATGTACCTGCCACCGGAATTTCACAGGGGTTTAGGGCCCATACAAATAAAACAAGACCGATCCGGCACCCTGATGACCTCAAGGGACTAAAGATGCGCGTTCCCAGTCAGGAGGTGTACGTTCAAACGTCAAAGGCTTTCGGCGCATCCCCCCAGGAGTTGCCCTATGTGGAGGTTTATCAGGCGTTGCAGACCGGTGTGGTGGATGGACAGGATAATGCACCTTCAAACATCTGGGATTTCAAGATTCATGAAGTTTCCAAATACTTGACCATCACCAACTATGCTACGGGTCCCGACCCGTTGATGGTGAACCTTGAGTGGTATGAATCTCTGCCGCGTGATTTGAAGGATATTTTTGATGGGGTGAGTCGAGAAACGATGAGATTCAGTGACCGGATCAACCGGGAAAAAGAGGCGGAGTATATTGAGGAAATTTCAAGCAAGCTCGAAGTGAACCATGTGAGAGGTGATGATCTCGCGCCTTTCCGGGATGCTGTAAAACCAGTGTATCAATATTTCGTGAATAAAGGGATTTTAACCTTGGGTGAAATACAGAAGGCCGGAGAAGTGGCGGCAGGCAAGGTTATTAAGCCATGAAGACATTTCACAGCAGGTTGACCTATTTTCTCGAGGTGCTGGTTTGTCTTAGTTTTCTTTCTTTTTTTGGCATGGTAATTCTGCTGGTTGGATTGCGGTATTTGTTTAATTCCTCGATTACCGGTGCGAATGAAATCATTACTATCCTCTTTGTTTACACAACTGCGATTGGAGCGGCAATAGCCGTGGGGCAGCGCGGTCACATTGCCGTCAATATCCTGATAGAAAAACTGCCGCAGCGCTTGGCCAAGCACTTGGCCAAGCTTCAACTGGCTCTTGTAGGGCTTATCAACTTCGCCATCGCTTGGTTTAGTGTCCCTTGGATTTCCCAAACCGGGGACAATCTCATGCCAACCCTTGGTGCGATGCGTGCGGTGGTTCAGATTAGCATACCGCTTGGTTGTGGGCTTGCCGTCTTGTACTGCATCACAACCGCAATCGTGGGTTTGGCGGAAACAAAAACCGGCGATCCCACACAGCCACAGGTGAGTTCTCATCCACGGGATCAAGATCGTTCGGCATGACAATCTTGCTTCTAAGCCTTTTGGTTTTCCTCTTCCTGGGCGTCCCCATTGCCTATTCGCTCGGGTTGTCCGCCTTGTGCTACTTCGTGGTGCATGAACCTGGTCTAATGGTGGTTATGCCCCAGCGGTTGATGGCAGGAATGGATTCCTATGCGCTGATAGCCCTGCCGCTGTTCATTTTCATGGGTCAATTGATGAACGCCAGCGGCATCACCCGGCGGTTGATTGATTACTGCATGCTTCTGGTCGGGCGTTTTCGAGGCGGGCTGGGGTTGGTCAATGTGTCCTCAAGCATGTTATTTGGTGGAATTTCCGGATCGTCAGCATCTGACACTGCCTCAATCGGTTCCATCCTGATTCCTGAGATGAAGCGCCGCGGTTATCCGGAGGACTTTGCTGCGGGTCTGACTGTTGCCTCCTCCACCATGGGCATGATCATACCACCCAGTATCCCAATGGTTCTGTTTGCGGTAACAGCGCAGGTGTCGGTGGGTAAACTATTTATGGCCGGGGTGATTCCCGGCCTCATGGTTGGTGTATTTCAGGTTGTGTTTACTTTGTGGATATCAGCCAGAAAAAATTATCCAAAAGAGGATACGGAATTCGAATTACGAAAGCTTTTAGTTGAAACCGGCCGGTCCGCTTACATCCTCCTTCTGCCGGTATTCGTGGTTGGAGCCGTTGTCTTTGGGGTAGCCACAGCAACAGAGTCCGCGGGTCTCGGTGTGTTCTATGCCATCGTCATAGGCTGCTTTTTAACGCGTCGATTGACGCGTGCAGAATTTATCAAGGCATTGCGCCAATCTATTCTCACTAGCGCCAAGATCATGATTATCATTGCCTTCTCAAAATTGTTCATCTGGATTCTTGCTTACGAACGCCTACCGGATGGATTGGCCGAGATGGTCAAGGGGTTTGATCTGTCTTTGTTTTGGCTGATGATGCTAATGATCGTGATCATCCTTTTGGCGGGAACGTTTATTGATGTGAGTCCTGCGATTCTTTTGCTGACGCCAATTTTCCTGCCGATGGTAATTGCGGTAGGGGGGTCACCCATATTATTCGGCGTGGTGCTTGTGGTGGGGCTTGCGGTTGGTGCCTGTACGCCACCGGTCGGAAACTGTCTTAACGTGTGTTCTGTTATTTCCGGTCTCGGTATTGGCACCATCTTTCGTGGAGCGCTTCCTTTTCTTGCCGCAAATGTTTTGACACTGGTTTTGATCGTTTTATTTCCGTCACTTGTACTCTGGCTTCCTTCATTATTGATGGATTGAGGTTCCTGATTGCCCGAAACACACTTGACGATAAATGCTCATGTCTCCAGCCTCGCCATCCAAATGATGAAAAAGAAAGTCTGCATCCTGATTTTGTCGATTGCAGGCTTGGCGCTTGGGCAATCGCAAACCGCGCTTCCCATAGCCGGTGTTGAGGGGCAACCGCTCGGGGGAAATGCCAGCCGTCTGGTTCAGGCGATGGAGTTTATGGGGATGCCCTTGGCCAAGCCGGTGGGCGAAAAGCTCAGTCAGGCCATTCGTGACCGGGATGAAGAGGCAATTCAGCGAATTCTCGACCCGCATGCATTGGTGGCGGTCTCCCTGAACCCGGAGGTGCGCGTGAAGGTGAGACGCGGACCGGCCAAGGCCGTGCTCAGGCAGGGCGGGTATACCCCGTTTATCGTGAAGGTGTTCAATGACAGCACGGTGGCTAGACCGTTAAGGGTAACGAGTCCGCAGGCAGGGCCGGTATACTCAGGTGCGGCGTTGGGCATTCTTAAACGTCAGGCCCAGACGGAGTTGAAGGAGAACGAAAACGTGAAGAGCGAGAAGGGGCGGTTTCTCTCGGTGGAGATGTTTAACAAACCGCCAATGGCGGCGGCCCTCAGCGGACTTGAGGTGGAGTATGCCATTGTCCTGATTTACAGTCATGAATCAGGCAAGCGGGAGGCAACATTGCAGTTCGACGTGGGTGAGGGGACGCAGGATCTCGGCTTTCGGGCTGAGGTGCCTGTGCTCTTTGAAGTGCTGCCGGCCGTGGCGGTGAAGCTCGACGTGCGCGATGCAGATGGACGGCCGACGACGGCGCGGCTGGAGTTTCGTGACGCCGCCGGCAGGGTGTATCCTCCGCAGGCCAAGCGTCTGGCCCCGGATTTGTTCTTTCAGCCGCAAATCTATCGCGCCCACGGACAGTCGGTAATTTTGCCCCCGGGCAAGTTTACGATGGAGTCCTCACGTGGACCGGAATACCGCGTCCGCACGCGAGAGGTTAACGTGCAAACAGGGGGCGATGCGGAAATCCAAGTGCGACTTGAGCGCTGGGTGGATCCGGCTCGGTATGGCTTTTATTGTGGTGACCATCATATCCACGGCGCCGGCTGTTCGCACTACGACAATCCCACGCAGGGAGTCACCCCGGCGGACATGTTTCAACAGGTCAAGGGAGAAGGGCTCAACGTCGGCTGCGTGCTTACATGGGGGCCATGCTTTGATTTTCAGCGAAACTATTTTTTACCCGGTGCCGATGAAGTGAGCGAGCCGCTGACACTGCTGAAGTACGATCTGGAAATCAGCGGCTTCGGTTCGGCGGCGCTGGGGCACGTGTGTCTGCTTAACTTAAAAAACCAAACCTTCCCAGGCTCGGATGGCACCAAGACAAAGGGCTGGCCATCGTGGACCGTGCCCGTCCTTCGTTGGTGCAAGGAACAGGGTGGAGTTACCGGCTATCCACACTCCGCGCTGCACGTGCATCCGCCTGCCACTGCGAAGTGGTTGATGAAAACGCTGAATGTGGACGGCAACCTCGTGCTTACGCGCGCCGAGGCGGCCGATGGCCTGTTGCCTGAGCCATTCTCGGAGGTGGACGCCGACCGTAATGGCGAATTAACTGAACAGGAAATTTCAGACAGCGCCAATCGTGCGGCAGACACGTTGCCTAACCTTGCCATCCCCGCGCTGAATGGTGGCGGCGCGATGGAGATTTTCGTGAGCACGGCCGAGGGTGTGTGCGATTTTATCAGCGCAATGGACACCGCGCGCATCCCAGAGTGGAACACATGGTATCACCTGCTCAACTGCGGTTTTCCGCTCAAGCTCAGTGGCGAGACGGATTTCCCGTGCATGTCCAGCCGCCGCGTTGGCGCGGGCCGTGTGTACGTTCAGATGGGAGGGCTCAAGAAAATCGATTTTGCCGAATGGTGTCGTGGTCTCGGATCGGGCCGTTCATATGTGTCGGATGGCTACGCTCATGCGCTGGAGTTCAGCGTGAGTGGCCAGGTACCAGGGAATGATAATGTGCGCATGGCCAAGCCTGGTAAGGTGCTCGTGCAAGCGAAGGTGGCGTTTGCGGCGGAAACTCCGATGACCGTAGCGCAGGGGTTGCTAGCTGCAGTCGCGGGGTCGCGCATTATTGGCGACACCGTCAATCTTCACGCTCCTCGACATCGCAGGCTCGTAAAGGGTGGCGAGCGACTTGTGGAACTTGTTGTTAACGGCCAAGTCGCTGCCAAGAAGATTGTGCCCGCCGATGGCAAAATTCACGACCTTCAATTTAAAGTGGGCATCAATCGCAGTAGTTGGGTAGCTCTGCGCCATTTCCCGCAACTGCATACCAATCCCGTTAATGTCATCTTAGACAGCAAACCCATCCGCGCCTCCCGTGAGAGTGCTCAGTGGTGCGGCGAGTCCGTGAAATTGCTTTGGCAAAACCGGAATCGGTTCATTAAGAAGCACGAACTTGCAGAGGCCAAGTTGGCCTATGATCGTGCTGTCCGCACTTACGAGCGCATCGCTGCTGAGTCGCCACGCAATTTGCGTTTGTGATGTTTTAAAACAAGTTAATCACCACATTGAGTCGAATAAGTTTGAAAATTTTATTACTATTAATTTTTGTTATTATACAGCCCCAAGTGGTGTTCGCGTCACCGGTGGTGCTAGGGTTGAAGCATGATCGGCATGGGTTGGCGGAAGTGCAGCAGGGTCGGTTGTTGGTGGGGGAGTTGATGTGCGTGGCATGTCATCTTGGTGCCGATATGGTAAAGAAGGTGGGGCCAAATTTACTCGACGTGGGTTGGCGGGTGGATCCGTCATTTATAAAAGAGTTCATTGTAAACCCCATGGGCATGGATCCGGGGACGCAGATGCCGAGTTTATTGAAAGATTTGCCCAAGGCAAAGCGCGATGATGTGGCGGACGCGCTGACACATTTTCTGGTGAGCTTGTCGGCGAAGGAGTTTGTACCAGATGTAGCGAAGGTGGAGGAATATGCGGTGGGGAAAAAGTTATTTCACAAGATCGGTTGCATGAGTTGTCATGAATCTGGGCAGGGTGTAAATCTGGTGCATGTACCAATGAAGTACGGGATGGATTCCTTGACGGCTTTTCTGTTTCAACCGCTGCACACGCGTCCATCGGGGCGGATGCCGGACATGAATCTAACCCGAGATGAGGCACGATCGATTGCTGGTTACCTCATCGGTATGGAAGGGCGTGGGGGCTTGAGGCTGAAGCCGGAGGCCGTGAAGGTGGCTGCAGGTAAAAAATATTTTGAGCAGTTCAATTGCGCGTCATGTCATAAACTGCCAGGAATAAAGGCCAAGCCGTCATTAGCCTTGGCTAAACTGAGGGTGGGTAAGGGTTGTCTATCGGTGCAACCGAAGGGGATGCCGCATTTTTATTTATCAACCGCACAACGTGAGACTATCGGCAAGGCGCTGAAGGGGATTGGAAAACCGCTCAGAGACCAGGCGCGGATTCAGCAGACGATGGTGGCATTCAATTGCATTGCTTGTCACACGCGTGATGTCGCAGGAGGAGTGAGTGACGTGATGTTCAAACATTTTGGCACGGACGAGGAAGGACTAGGCAATCCGGCACGCATCCCGCCAACGCTGGATGGAGTGGGAGTAAAATTAAAACCGGAATGGCTACGCAAAGTGCTCTTTGATGCCGAGACTGTACGGCCGTATATGCACACGCGCATGCCTCAGTTTGGAGAGGAGAACCTCCAATATTTACCGATGTTGCTCGAGAAGGTGGATCGGCTGCAGAAGGTGGAGTTTCCTGAGCCCAAGCGAGATGACCGTCGCAAGTATCGTGAGGGTGGTCAGCTCTTGGTTGGTGACAAAGGCCTGAACTGTGTGGCGTGTCACAACTTCAACGGCAATCCGTCTCCTGGATTGAAAGGGTTGGATTTGTTGACTTCCTTTGAGCGACTGCAACCGAGTTGGTTTGCGCACTTCATGCGAAACCCACAGAACTTCCGCCCAGGAATCGTGATGCCGAACTACTGGCCAGGTGGCGAGGCTGTACGAAAAGATGTGTTGAAGGGCAACCCGAACGAGCAGTTGCTGGCGTTATGGCATTACTTTTCACTGGGTCGCTCGGCGCGCGATCCCTCGGGCATTCGCGCCGAGGGGACAGATCTGAAGGTGACTAATCGCACACGTGTGTATCGCGGGCGCAGTCGTGTCGCTGGGTATCGCGGAATTGCAGTAGGTTTTCCGGATGGTGTCAATTACGCCTTTAATGCACAGAACGGAACCTTAAGCGCACTGTGGTCGGGCGAATTTGTGAACGTGTCCTGGGGCGGCCAGGGATCAGGCAACTTCAATCCGCGAGTGCGCCCGATTGAGTTGGCACAGGACGTGACGTTTTACCGCCTGGACAAGGATGACGCGCCGTGGCCGCTGCGGCCAGTCATGGATAAGGACAATCCGGTGAACACTAATCCGCTTTACCCGCGCAACCTCGGCTATCAGTTCAAGGGTTACCAACTCGATGAGGAAGGCGTACCAACCTTCATGTATCGCACGGGTGACGTGGCGGTAGAGGACAGAGTGAACGAGGTGGCGGCTAATCGCCTAAACCGACTGGAGCGTCGGTTGCGGTTCGATGCTCCCAAGGCGGAGACGGTCTATTTACGAGCACTCACTGGAAAGGTGAGGTCGCTGACGCCGACACAGTTTGCTACAGGCGCAGTGAAGATGTGGGTGCCGGAAGACACGGCGTTATTACGTGGCGAGGGCGACACACGGGAGCTTGTTCTGAAGCTGAAACTGCCCAAGGGAAAATCGGAGGTCGAAATTCGTTATGAATTGTTGCGTTAATATCGGACTGATCGGCGCTCTGATGCTGTTGTTGGCCGTGAGCACGAGAGCAGAGGAAGTGGGCGAGCGATGGGGCACTGAGAAGCGGGAACGCGAGTTTTATCGCGTGGTAACCGTGCCATTGCCAAAGGGAGAGGTGATTGAGGCGGGAGCGTTTGAGTTGATGCCGGACAAC
>Ga0206680_10001053_pt1 | contig 9993 bp, 10 predicted proteins | sample M115012015metaG_FD_160124 | JGI IMG/M metagenome (GOLD analysis project Ga0206680, IMG submission 160124) | Ammonia-oxidizing marine archaeal communities from Monterey Bay, California, United States - M1 150m 12015 | ecosystem: Environmental > Aquatic > Marine > Intertidal zone | place: USA...
AGAATAGGATCCGGTCCTGCAGGTTTAACTGCTGCAATATATACAGCACGAGCTGAATTAAATCCTTTGGTTATAGAAGGAGAACCATCCTCTACTGGAGATCAACCAGGTGGTCAACTAATGCTTACAACTGAAGTAGAAAATTTCCCTGGGTTTCCTGACGGTATTTTGGGTCCACAATTAATGGCAGATATGAAAACCCAAGCAGAAAAGTTTGGTGCAACTTTTTCTACAAGAAAAGTGAGCAAGGTTGATCTAACAACAAAACCGTTTGAAATTTGGATAGGTGATCCTAACGAGGATTCTCCAACACATACTGCTGACGCTCTAATTGTTTCGACAGGAGCCCAATCTGTGATGCTAGAAGTTGAAGGTGAAAAAAGACTACTAGGACACGGATTATCAACATGCGCAACTTGTGATGGTTTCTTTTTTAAAGATAAAAAAATTGCAGTTGTAGGTGGCGGTGACTCCGCTATTGAAGAGGCTACTTTCTTAACAAAATTTGCCTCTGAAGTAACTGTAATTCATAGAAGAGATAAGTTGCGAGCTTCAAAAATCATGCAAAAGAGAGCTCACGACAATTCAAAAATAAATTTCCTTTGGAATTCTGAAGTGACAGAAATAGTTGGTTCAAATTCTGTTGAATCTGTAAAAATTCGAAACACAAAAACTCTTGAAGAGACAAACCTTGATTTAGAAGGCATTTTTATTGCTATAGGTCATACACCAAATACTTCACTTTTCGTAGACAAACTTTCAATCGATGAATTGGGATATATAAAGACAGAGTCTGAAAATACAAAGACAAGCATTGAAGGTGTTTTCGCTTGTGGCGATGTGCAGGATCACAAGTATAGACAAGCAATTACTGCGGCTGGATCAGGATGTATGGCAGCAATTGACGCAGAACATTGGTTAGAAAACTCTCAAAGTTGAAGCAAATAAAAAAAATTCTAAAGGTGTTCTGCATTAAGCGTCTATAAGGTGTAAAAATCCTTAAGCAACTAACTACCGACGGAGAAAATAATGAGTGGGTCTATTACAAATCTTTCAGCAGAAAATTTTGAAAGTGAAATTAATTCAGCGAATCAACCAATCCTTGTAGATTTTTGGGCCGAGTGGTGTGGACCCTGTAAAATGATTGCACCCATTTTAGAAGAAATTGCTGACGAACAAGAAGGTGTAATAAAAATCGCAAAAGTTGATGTTGATAACGCACCTGAGTTAGCTCAAAAATTTGAAATAATGAGCATACCCACTTTGATTGTTTTCAATGATGGCGAACCTGCAAAACGTTTAGTTGGTGCACAAGGAAAACATCAACTGTTAGATGCTCTATCAGAGTTCATTTAATAATAATTAACTAAGAAAAATGTTGTGCAAAACGCAAACACCTTAGAAATTGGAGATACTGGGAAAGACGTTCTTGCTCTACAAATGCGTCTATCAAATTTAGGTTTTTTAATTAACAGTAGTGAAATCACGGAAAAAAAATTTGGCTCTGACACACAAGAAAAACTAAAAGATTTCCAAAAGTTTAGAGGTCTAAAGATCAGTGGCGTTTTAGATGAAACAACAATGGCAGTTTTATTGGAAGCGGCATTCAAACTAGGTAACAGGCAATTATATCTTCAATCTCCAATGCTCAAAGGAGACGATGTATTCGAATTGCAAACCCAATTAGGAAAATTAGGTTTTGATGTCGGGCGAATAGATGGAATTTTCGGTCCGCAAACAGTGAATGCTCTAATTGATTTCCAAAAGAATTTTGGGCTTATAGAAGACGGAATTGCTGGACATGAAACAGTTCGAAGTCTTCAAAATATAAAAAACCGAGAGACTCCTGGTACGCAAATTTCTAAAATCAAAGAAATTGAAAACTTAAGAATTCAAAACACTGAATTAAAGTCCCGTCACTTAGTTGTAGGTCACTTTGGTAATAGCGCAACTCTCGCTAATGCAACAGCGCGAATGCTTCGTAAAAAAGGAGCAAAAGTAATTGATTTGAATAATCCAGATGAAGATGTGCAAGCTAGAAGCGCAAACGGGTTTGAAGCTGAACTGTATATAGGATTTCATATCGAGAATGATTCTTATTGCACTGTAAGTTATTTTAAAACCAAAAATTCTCAGAGTGAAGGTGGCTTCCGTTTAGCGTCACATTGTTCAAAAGCAATCACGAAAATAATGAATACAGAAACTTCAACCAATGGAATGCAATTACCAATATTAAGAGCAACAAAAATGCCAGCAGTCTTCTGTGTCCTGGGACCAGCTGGCGTAGTGGTCGAGAATACAAATGAAATAGCTGCAGGTTTAGCTGAGGCTGTTTCAAATTGGTTTAAAGAACCTTTAGAATTTGCAAAATAAATATAAACTAAAACTTATACTTATTCAATAATGTTAAATATTCTGTGTAAATCATCAGAATCAGCGAATTCAATTACTATTCGACCCCTTTTCCCCCTAGAAACAACAGAAACTTTAGTGTCGAATCTTTCCGAAAGAACTTTTTCTACTTCAAGATGACCGGCCGCTTTACTTGAATTTCCAAAAATTATTTTCTCTTTATTCTCAAATTTAGTTTCATCTTGTAAATCACTAACTATCGATTCAAGTTGCCGTACTGAAAGAGACTCTAAAACTATCCTTGAAGCTAATTTTTCTTGAATTTTTCTATCAGTAAGACCAACTAAACACCTGGCATGACCAGCGCTTAAAGCGCCATCCATTATCAATCTTTGAACCTCGGAGGAAAGATGTAAAAGCCGCAAAGCATTAGCAATAGATGGTCGACTTTTTCCAACTCTTTCAGCAACTTGCTGTTGAGTCATACTAAATTCGTCCATAAGACGGTGGTAAGCAACAGCTTCATCAATTGGATTTAAATCTTCTCGATGAAGATTTTCAATAATTGCCTGTTCAAAAGATTCTATATCTTGAATTTTCTTAACAACAGCCGGAATTGATGACAACCCGGCTCTCCTTGCGGCCAGCCATCTTCTTTCTCCAGCAATTAATTCATACTGATCGTTTTGTTCACGTAATAAAATCGGTTGAAGAACACCAACTTCTTGAATTGATGCCGTTAATTCTGCAAGTTTCTCATCGTCAAAAACAGTTCTAGGTTGATATGGATTTCTCTCAATATCAGCTAAAAGAACCTGTCTTAATTCACTTCCAGACGTTTTCAGAATGCCTTCTTCGACATTGCTTTGCTTGATTAAATATGGCTCTGGATTGCTTACAGCGTCTGGAATTAGTGCAGACAAACCTTTCCCTAAACCAGTTTTTTTACTCATTTAAAACCTCCTTGGCCAACTCGTTATATGCAATTGCACCTCGCGAAGTTGGATCAAATACCGTTATTGGCTGACCGTATGACGGAGCTTCAGAAAGACGAACAGATCTAGGAATAATCTGATTACAAACACGGTCACCAAAGTATTCTCTGACTTCATCAGCAACTTGCTTTGAGATTTTTGTTCGAGAGTCATACATAACTAAAACAATTTTTGATATTTCTAACTCGGGATTTAAATTTGCTTTAACCAAATCAACATTCCCTACAAGTTGTCCCAAACCTTCTAGTGCATAATATTCACACTGAATTGGAACTATCACCTCTTTAGCAAAACACAATGCATTAACAGTCAATAAACCAAGAGCGGGAGGGCAATCAATAAGAATGAAATCATAATCATTAATAACACCATCTAGAGCGCGAGCAAGTCTCTGTTCTCTACTAAAAGCAGTAACAAGTTCAATTTCAGCTCCTGCTAACTCCAAACTTGAAGGCAATAAATCAAGATTGTTCACACCAACATTAAGAATCGCTTCAGAAGCAGTTTTTTCTTGAATAATTACTTGATACGTCGAAATACTTAATTCTCTTGTTGAAACACCTAAACCTGTGGTTGTGTTTGACTGTGGATCCAAATCTACAATAAGGACTTTTTTACCTCTTTCAGCAATAGCTGCACCCAGATTTATTGTTGTTGTGGTTTTACCCACACCGCCCTTTTGATTAGCAATAGCGATAATCCTTGGGGATTTAGCAGAGTTTAATTGAGTATCACTTTGAGAAATAACCGACATTGACCACAGCATTACCTAATAAACAAACACAAACAAGCATCTTTTAAAATTAGTGTTTCACGTGAAACATTTAGACTTTTAAATGTTTCACGTGAAACATTTAAAACACCGGCTTTTTTAACATTCGATTGAATCTACGAGGATAGATTTCGGAACATTTAACAGCAGAAAAAAAAGATTTGTAACCTGCTAAACCTGTGTGCCAGTCCTCTTTTTGTTGTAACCCAAGAACATTTAAACCATCTACAGGCCATCTATCTTCAGTTTTAGTTACGTTATTACAAGGTGGTTCACTAACTATAAATAAGCCATCCTTTCTCAATAAAGGACTTGCGCATTCAGCTGTAACAGCAGGAGAAGCAAAACTTCTAGCTGTGACAAGTTTCGCTTTTTCTCTATATTGACCGTGGCTCAATTCTTCAACTGAACATGCAACAACTTCTACCCGGTCATTCATGCCTAGTTCAAAAACAGCTTTTTTCAAAAAAGCACACCTTCTTTCACTACGGTCAGCTAATAACCACAAACAGTTGGTAAAAGTAGACAAAACTAAACCAGGAAGACCTCCACCTGTACCCAAATCAACAGCTAAATCTTTTTCATTAAGGCTTTTAAGAAAAAGAGAATTGTTTTTTGAAAATAAAAACCCTTTACTGTGATCAATCCCGTCTTTGGAGGCATTGGGAGTCAAAAACCCTTCAGAAACAGCTGAAGTAAGAATTTTTTGAAGTATTTGAAGTGTTATAACACTACATTTCATCAACAACTATTACGACATGACGGTCATAATCTGAACCTTCCGACCGTGTTGTAACACCTTCTACATCAGAAACTGCATCATGGACAACTTTTCTATCAGAAGCATTCATAGGATCGAGAGCCAGTGAGTTTCCATCCTCTAAAACCTCATTTGCTTGATTTACGGCAAATTCAGCCAAAAATGTTCTTCGTCTTTCCCTGTAACCACCTATATCTACGGTTAATTTACCTTCAGCTTCACCATCTGAAAGACGTTGAATCATAGTGTGTGCAAGTTGTGTAATAGCACGAACTGTTTCGCCTCGAGGACCTATCGCCAAACCAAGATTTAATCCTTGCGCTTGAACTACAGCACGGTTGTCTTCTATTGAACTAACAACACGTGCTTTTAAATCCATTCTTTCTAGAAGACCTGATACGAAGTCTTCAGTTATTTCAGTTTGTTCTTCAAGATTCATTTTATTTTTTTTCACAGTTTCATCACTTTTATTACGGGTTTCAGAAGCTGTTTTAGAAGTTCCTTTCTTGCTGGATTTGATATCAGTATCGCGCTTTTTTCTTGTATTTGCCGCATTCTTATCGTTTTTATTATTATTTATATCTTTTTTATTACTCTCTTGAAAAGTCTCTTTTTTTGAATTTTTTCTTACATCCTTATTTTTACTATTATTTGACTCATTATCATTCTTTCCGCTTCTCCCTTGTTTTTTATTACGCGGGCGGCGATCAAATTTAGGTTTTGTACTTACTGGTTTTACCCTGGCTTTCAAACGAGCTTCTTTTCTCTTTAAACGAAACAAGGAGTTGCTTCCTTCTTCGATAATTTCGAATTCCATATCATCTTCTGCAATACCTAGACGATCTAATGCCCGATCTTTAGCCTCATCAACGGTGGACCCCGTTGTTTCGATCCACTCCATATTTATTTCCTTTTCCTTTTCTTACGTTTTTTTTGACTCCGCGGCACATTTGTGCCCGAAGGTGTGATTCTTCCGGTGTTTGTTGGTTTTTTAGCACTTGAATCACTATCGTTTTTTTCTTTCTTTTTTTCTTTCTGTTTTTCTTTTTTACTTGATTTAACAACCTTTTTTTCGTTAAATGAGAAATGTTCTCATTATTGCCAGCTGTGGTTCGCTTTCTTTTAGCTTCTACTGAAGAACCGCTATTTATAGCTGTTTTAGTTTTCTTTTTCTCTGCCTGTATCTGTTTTTTAGTATCATTTTTTTCACTTTTTTCTACTGGCTCACTTACAACAACACTTTCTTTAACTGTATTTTCGCCATAAAACTTTCTAGTGATATAACCCTGTTGGGTAATTCTGTACAAATTAGAAATAAGAAAATAAACAACAAGAGCCGCATCAAAGCTAAAAGATATAACAGGTAAGAAAAAAGGCATTATTTTGAAAATCATCTGCTGTTGAGGACTAATCGCAGCTTGTTGATTTCTTCCGCGTATTTGTTTTTGTTGATACCAAGAAGAAGCAAAAACCAACAAAATTAAAATGAAATAGGGTATTGAAGAAACAAAACTGTCAGAAAGTGCTTCACTCGCTGATCTAGCAAGATCTACCCCCCAGGAAACCATTTCATGCTCTTGGCTTAGATTATTAAACAAAGTACTTTGATGATCTATGTAATCAGGATAAAAAACTTCTAAACGATCAGGTGGAAGAGAGATTTCTTGATTAAATCTCCCCGCTACCCATCCTGCATGTTCACCAATATTAGAAAGACGTCTAGTTAAACCGCGAATAACATTATATAAAACAAGGAAAACTGGTGCTTGAACAAAAAGTGGCAAACAGCCCGAAAGAGGATTTACATTATTAGCTGTATAAAAAGCCATAACCTCCTTATTCATTGTTTCTTTGTCGTTTTTATACTTATTTTGTATTTTTTTTAACTCTGGTTGAACATGCTGGATCTTGATCATTGAACGAGTCTGTTTAAGTGTCAAAGGAGTGAGAATAACCATTATCACTAATGTTAAAAGTGTTATAGACATGCCGTAAGAAGGCCAAAAATCATAAAACCAAGACAATAAATTTGCCAATAAATCAAACATTTATGTGCCTTTTGTTTTCAGGAACAGAATCAAACCCATAACCACCCCAAGGGTTACACTTAAAAATTCTTTTAATTGTCAGAAAAAAACCTCTAAAAAATCCCTGTTTTTCAAATGATTCAATTGCGTAACTTGAACAGGACGGGAAAAATCTACACGTACTAGGTTTTCCTGCAAAAATTTTCTGATATCCACTAATTATAAAAACCACTGTTTTAACAACAAAATTGTTGCTCTGTTTTCCTAAATTTGTCAAAGAATAATTAAACACTTAAATCATGATCTTTTCTTAAATCTTCAATAACTTTCTCTAAATTATTCGCTAAACAAAGAAAGCTTTTATTTCTAGCTTCCGGAAAAACTCTTATTAAATAGTCACCTTTGGGAACTAATTCATTTTTTGTGATCATTCTGGCAAAAGCCTCTCGAAGTCTTCGTTTGATACGATTTCTGACAACCGAACCACCAACAGGGCGTCCTATAGCAAATGCGACTCTAACGCCATCTGCAAAATTGTCAGAAGGGTTGAAAACAACACTCAAAAATCCCCGTTTTAGTGTTTTCCCATTAATACGAAGATTGTCGAAGTCGCGCTTGTAATGCAAACGGCCTATCAAGCTGACAGCCGCGTTCGACCTTTCTGCCGACGGGCTTTAAGAACAGCCCTTCCTGCTCGTGTTTGCATTCTGTGGCGGAAACCATGTTTTCTTGATCTCCTCCGATTATTTGGTTGAAACGTTCTTTTCATTAAATTAACTCCTGTTTAAACCCACATTTAGTAGAAAAATATGCAAGTTGTAACAAATAAAAATCTTTTATTTTTTTAGCAATTACTGTTTATGTCGCGTTTAACAAACAGTACAACTATTGATCGTATGTCAGAGCACACTAGACACCAACCGGATAAGTAATACACATACAAAAAAATTTAACTGTGTAAAAAGAAATCCCTTTATACACAGAAAATAATTAGTGTTAAAACAACAAAAAAATATTAATTAAGCGCCCGCTTTGTTTATAACTATGTATCTAATGCTACGTTTTTCGCCGTAGCAGCGCGAAAGAAATCATTTTTTGAAAATCAAAAATCTTCATATTTCTTTCCACATGAGCATCCACACCTGTGGATAATAAAGAGGAGAAGTTTTGGAAGAAATTGTCGAAGAAAGTGCAGCATTTTTATGGGAATCTTGCACTACAGCGATCAAATCTCAAGTGTCTGAGGTTGTTTGGCAAGTTACTTTTAGCTCAGTCATACCAATTGAAATAAAAAATGATCAATTAATTATTCAAGTTCCGAGCACTGTAGTTAGGGATCGAATAGAGGGAAGGTATAAAAAACTAGTTTCAGAAACGCTTTCTGAAATAAGTGACGACCAATTTAACATTGCTATAAATGTAGTAACCGAACCTATTTCTCAACAAATATTAGAAAATGAAGAAAATGGTGACGGTTTTGTATTACAAAAAATTGAAGACTTTGAAAGCGATTTAATACTGACACCTTTGGAAGAAACCGAAGACAGTAAAACTCTTAATACTGTTTCTTTAACTCAAGAAGAAGAAACAAACACTGCTGGAAAAATAGTATTTAAATACACATTTGACGATTTTGTTATAGGTTCTTCCAATAGATTTGCAAACGCAGCAGCTTTAGCTGTAGCTGAAACACCGGGTCGTTCTTATAACCCTTTGTTTATTTATGGTGATGCAGGTCTTGGTAAAACACACCTTTTACAGGCAGTTGGTAATTATGTAACAGATCATTACAAAAACCACGAGGTTCGCTACGTGTCAAGCGAAACTTTTATGAATCGTTTTGTTGAAGCTATTAGAAACAAAACCCTTCCGGAGTTTAAACAATACTTTCGTGAAATCGATGTTTTGCTTGTCGACGACATTCAGTTTATGGAGGGAAAAGAAGGTCTTCAGGAAGAATTTTTCCATACTTTTAATACAATTCAACAGGCAGGCGGACAAATTGTTCTATCAAGTGATAGACCACCAGATTCAATTCCAACACTGGAAGACAGGTTGCGTAGTCGTTTTAAAATGGGACTTGTTACAGACATTCAGGCACCGGACCTTGAAACACGGCTGGCAATTTTGCGTAAAAAAACGGAAGAAAACCCAGGAGGAATAATTGTTCCTGATGAGGTTTTACAATTCATCGCAGAAAACATTACAGAAAACATAAGAGAGTTAGAAGGAGCATTAACAAGAGTTTCTGCGTATGCAAACTTAAACCATGAACCCTGTACAAAAGCTCTTGCAATAACTGTTTTAGGTGATTTGATTAGTTCAAATGCCCCAAAACCGATTACCCCAGAATTAATTTTTGAACAAACGACAGAAATGTACGGTTTTTCAAAAGAAGAACTAATTGGTGGAAGCAGAAGACGACCACTTGTAACAGCAAGACAAGTTGCTATGTATATTTTTCGAGAGTTAACCGATTTAAGTTATCCTGCCATTGCTAGAGAGTTTGGTGGTAGAGACCATACAACCGTTATCCATGCAGTTGAAAAAATTAAAGGATTAATGGCTGAAAGAAGAGAAATATATGACCAGGTAACGGCTTTAATTTCAGCCTTACGAGACAATAAATAATTTTAGTTTTCCACAAGGTGTTTTTTGAAAAATTTTTACTGTGGAAACCTGTGAATTTAAAGGGGATTGTAAAAACAGTCGTGACCTGCAAAAATAAAGGTTTATCCACAATCCACAAGACCTATTACAACTACTAAGTTTAAAAAATAAAGAAGTTATAAATGAAATTTAAATGTGAAAAAGAAACATTAGAAAAAGCATTTTCCTTAGCAAGAAAAGCAACACCAAACAGAAGTGGGACAAATGTTGTTTTGTCCGGTCTTTTTGTGGAACTGAAAAAAAACAAACTTGTTGTTTTAGGAAGTGATTTAGATTTAACAATTCGAATACAACTTGAGGTCGGCGGTTCAGAAGATGGAAAAGCTGTGATTCCAGGAGCTCTGCTTGCTGACATAATTAGAGTCCTAGACGACGGACAGATTTCTTTTGTAGCAGCAGAAGAAGAAGTACAAATAA
>Ga0206680_10001059_pt1 | contig 9972 bp, 9 predicted proteins | sample M115012015metaG_FD_160124 | JGI IMG/M metagenome (GOLD analysis project Ga0206680, IMG submission 160124) | Ammonia-oxidizing marine archaeal communities from Monterey Bay, California, United States - M1 150m 12015 | ecosystem: Environmental > Aquatic > Marine > Intertidal zone | place: USA...
AGCTATAGAAGAAATATTAATTAAATCTCCGGCCCCAGCATTCTTTAAATGGGGGAGTGCAGCCTTCATTAACAACAGTGGTCCGCGAAGATCGACTTGCCAGATAAGTTCAATATGGCGATCTAAGACAGATTCGAGAGAACCTGGCACAAGAATGGCAGCGTTGTTTATAACAATATCTAAGCCATCAAATTTTTCAGCCACCTCGACAACACCGGCTGATATGCTCTCTGGATCGCGCATATTCATAACTACTGGAATTGCTTCGCCGCCGCTTTCGTTAATTGACTGTGCAACACTATGAATAGTTCCAGGTAACCTCTTATCGGTTACCTCTACTGTCCGCGCTGCCACCGCGACTTTTGCCCCAGCAGCCGCAAGCGCTTTTGCCATGTATTCCCCGATACCTCGACTGGCGCCTGCTACGAGCGCCGTTCTCCCGTCTAAGCTTCCCATGTTTCCCCCTTTTATTTATCAAGATTAAGAATATATCAAACTTCTGATTACGATCCGACTACCCGAGCCTCATGAGCTAAAAGCCAAGACTTTCTTGAAAGGCCGGACGCATATCCAACCAGTTTTCCACTAGTCCCGATAACTCTATGACACGGAATAACGATTGACCACGGATTCTTACCAACAGCTCTGCCGACCGGTCTAAAACTTTTAGGTCGGCGAATAGCCTCGGCTATGCTCTTATAGCTAGTTGTATATCCGTAGGGAATAGAAAGCATTTCAGACCAAACATCGTTCTCTAAATCACTGCCGGAAAAACGATAAAAAGGTATTTGAAAGTCTTGAAGTTCACCGAGAAAATATTCGACCAATTGATTCTTTACAGAGATAGCAACAGCAATCCACTCATCTTTAATAGCGAAATCCGAGTCACCAAAATTAAGTTTTGGATCGATCGACAACTGTTTTTCTAATGCTTTCATTGATGACTTAAAGCTAGCTAGAGATTCGTTATAATTTGCGAACTCACTATCAGGATTATCGTGCTTTATCCCAGAAATATATGCATCAGCGCCCGTGACCGTAAGTTTGCCCAAAGGCGTATCCATCCCAAAGTCCCAACAGTAAACCTCAGTCATTCCGTCCTCCTTCTGATCTTGAAGGACTATCTTTCATCTGTTCGGTCGCAGAAAGCGTAATCAATCGCTATCTTCGTCAATCGCCTGTCATCTCGCTCAATTACGGTGAATCGTAGCTTCGCATATTCCATCCACTCATCTTTTTCAAGGAATCTCCGTGAATGTTCCAAAATAAGGCCGCTCACCGTACTCGCAGCTACACCCGTTAAATCAACATCCAGTTGCTTTGAAAGGTCAACTAACAAAACACGTCCATCAACTTCAATCGGAAGTGACGAAGTCTCTCCGTTCAGCTCTTTTGTGACATCACGGTCAGTTCCCGATTCTGATAGAAGCGAACCAAATATTTCCTCGATAATATCCTCTAGCGTTACTAATCCGGCTAAAGTTCCAGACTCATCAGACAAAACGACCATATGGGTGTGGTTTTCTCGCATGACTTGTACCAGTCGCTCAACCGTAGCTGTTTCACTTTCAAAAATAGCTGGTCTCGCGATATCATCTACCCGCAAGTCAAAAGCTGATTCCGTCATTTGTATCGCCGCATTTATATCAGAGACATGAATAATATGAGTAATACTATCCGTATCGTCTCCGTAAGCCGGCAATCTCAAGAATCCATTTTCTGAAAGTAAACGTGATGCTTCTCTGATGGTTGAAGAACTTTGGATTGTGACCATATCCAAACGAGATACCATGATTTCTCTGGCCTGCAAATCATGTAACGTAAGCGCGCCCAGCAACGGTTGAGCCTGCTCAGATTCAATCTCGCCTGCGTCTACTCCGGTTAAAATTGCAGCCCTTATTTCGTCAGCAGAAAGTGCAGAATCTACGCTTCCTTCAGCGTTGTCTTTACTACGGTCAACTCGAAATAAAGTGTTAGACAATGATTCAAGCAAATGTGAAAGTGGCGCAACCAACCACATCCACACACCAAGAATTGGAGCCATAAAACGAGCAAGTGTGAACGGACGTATAAGCGCAAATCCTTTAGGCAATACTTCGCCGAATAGAACCAGCACAGTCGTAACTACTGCCGTGGCGAGAAGCACGCCCATTCCCTCGCTAAGACCAAAAACAGAGGTTGCCAACGCACCTGCTGTGGCAGCAATAGCCGTATTTACCAGGTTGTTACCTAACAGTATCCCATTTAAAAGTCGCTTTGGTCGAGTTAAAAGCCTTTGAATCCTGTGCGCACTTCTCTTATCCTTCTCGGATCCATCTTCGGCTAAGTAATCCAGTCTCGGTCGGGACATCGAAAGAAATGCTGTCTCCGAGGAAGAGAAAAAAGCCGACATTATCAAAAGTGCCAAAAGAGCGAATAACTCTAACATCATTTAATCAGTTACTTCTATCACTATTTTTTTTAACCAAAAGCTTCGTGTGCAGCTCTACTCTCTACCGAATTACATATTTGAAACTGTAACAAATAACACAGCACCTGTCCCCTTGGTTACAGAGACATCACCATCGACTCAACACTAGGTGGGTGCCAATTTTCTTTGATAAAACAATTGGAAATTCTCTTCTAGAAAATAAAGAAGTCTCTGTGAGAGCGTTTGCGATCGCCTCGGCCGCATCTTGATAATCAGCCTTATGGACAACAACTGAGAATTCACAACTGGTACGTTCAGCAATAACACCATAAGTGCGCGCCAAAACCTCACCGATAGAAGTTGAATCTAGGTCTGTCAATTCACTCAAGCCGATTGAATCCAAAACCAGTCTTATTTCATCTGGTCTGTGCACTGTTTCAGCGGTGATTGGAAGCCCGAGCGCATCCGCACCAACCAAACAAATCATATGGGTAGTTAAATCCGGCAATATCGGTTCTTCAAGTTTAGGTGCCTTGAATGGCCTCATCCTTGACCCATCAGCATTGACAAGTACGGCAGCAACTTGCCTAAGCTGCGCAAGCTGTGAAATCTGTCGACTATCAAGCGGACTAAATCGCCCTTTATCTCCGGGGTCGACCGAATCCGAAACCACTATAGTCCTTGGAGGAGGAACTGTAATTCCTATGTTCATTGCATCTGTAAAAGACCACACTGCTGGAGTCGGTGTTCCAAGCGTAAATCGAGTGGTTCCACAAATAATGATTGTGTCAGACAGATCAGTTGCCATTGACTCGGCTAGTGAAAAAAGAATAGTCGTCTTCCCTCCCGCGCCTACTATAGAAATAACTGGAGTCTGATCACCCAGAGAATCCATATCAAGAAAATTATGTAAGGAATTATTAAGTTTCAATTCGAAGCACTCGCTAATCTAAAGTAGATTACTTAAGGATCTCAACTCATGGCCAAAAAAATCATTCGTTCTGGAATAGTACTAGCTGGTGGACGATCTCAGCGAATGGGAGTTGATAAGGCAAATTTAAAGTTCCACGATAAATCACTGCTGGCGCATACAACATCCGCCCTAAGCGAGATAGAGCGGCTTGAAGAAATATGCATAGTGAAAGCAAATAGACAGCAATTACCTAATGACTTAACCATTGATATTCCCACGGTGATAGTGGAAGATGAAATATCTGGCGAAGGTCCACTCATTGGAATCGCTGCCGGTCTCAAAGCCACTAAAGGCAATATTTGTTTTATCGTTGCTGTTGATATGCCGTGGATTCAACCAAGTCTGCTTCTATATTTATCTCAAGTTCTTGAAACAGCCATCATAAATCGTCCAGATAAAAACATAATGTGGGTTCTTCCAGAATCTAGTCACCCGCAACCATTGTGCTCAGTCATGCACCGCAACGCCCTACCGATTATTGAAAACGCAATTAGTAATTCTGTACGTGCCCCGGGTCGCCTGGTTGAAGAACTAAATGCAATCAAAATGCCGCGAGATAAGTGGATAACCTATGACCCCAATGAGCTCTCATTTCGTGACCTCGATACTCCAGCCGACTTAAAGAGGGCTTTAACAGAAAAAGACTAGGAGCTTGGTTTCACAACGCTCTCGCTGGATCGTACGAGTTTTCAACGGTATCCAAAAGTTTTTTGTCCATACTTTCCTCAAGCTGACCCGACAAATCACCGACCAACGATTGAATAACGATAATCTTATAAGAGATAGTCAACGGGTTAAGCACAAAAAGATATATCGGCATAATCAAAAGCACCCCGCCCAAACCCATTAAAGATATCAGCGGCACTATGACTAAAAATTGAACCAGTTCGACTATCAACAACCAAAGTACAATGCTAACCAAACGCGTTCGAGTCCATCCAAGAGAAGTTGCCATAGTTGCCTTCAATTCAAATTTCTTGAAAATAATGAAAGGTAACAAAAAAAATGTCGTGTAACTCCAGCTCAACAAAATCACCTCGCCCAGCAGCAGTAGAAAACTAAACTCACCTGCTCGAAAAAAGTTCAATATTCTTATTAAAATCAACAAGTGGCTCCCTGAAGCCAGGTCAATCGAAGGCAAGTCGACGGTCTCGCTTGTCACAGAGACTTCTATAATAGTCCTAAAGTAGCTCTCAATTTCAGGCCATGAATCTATCGAGGTTAGGCTAATGGTGCCAAGAATCACTACGTTGGCAAATAAGGAATATAAAACAATAGCAGGAGCCGCTGAGAGGCTTATAAAAACACTTTCCCGAAACTTAAATTCCAAACCTCTGTATTTTCGTATGAGAGCGGCCGTAAGCGAACCTAGCGCAAAATTCCAAATAATCAATCCGACGATTGACATGAGAGCTAAGGTAACCGCCACTGAGGAGTAAGAACTTTCTCCATTTTCGGCAGTACCAATACCAGAAAACGCCGCTACAGAAAAAATTACGACAAAAGCTGAAACGATTATTAAAAAAATGCCTAAAGGTAACATAAGCAACATCTTGCGCTCGCCACGTAACAAGCCGATCGCATTGGTCAAATTAGAACGGTGGCTCACGCCTGGGCTGGGCTCCCGTGGACGTTCATCTTGAACTTGGTTATCTGAAAAATCATGCACCCGATAAGTTTAACCATATAGCTCTTTACCCATGAGTATTTTCTAGACCCCAAATAGTGTTCACGGGTATCATTACAGCATGAATCTTATTCTACCAGAGCTATTTACTTGGAAAGAAACTATCTATTCTCTGATAACGTTGTTGTGCTTTGCAATTGCGGGCATCGTGATTTCTTGGGCAATAAATCGATACGTTCATAAATGGGTCGGTGGGACTTCAAATAATTACGACGATCTGATTTTACAAGCTGTTCGGGGTCCGATTACATGGGAACTAATTCTCTTTGGATTGCTCACCGCTACACAGACAACATCCTATATTGGAGATATCACAGCTGAGGCCACTTTCAGCGTTATTCAAGCGCTCATGATAGTTGTTGCTGCCCTCGGGCTAAAAAATATAATTACCGGACTAATAGAGGAGTTTGCGACAAAACCCCAGTCGGCACCTGATGAAGATTTCCAGATATCTGATCTAGTCGATGCGAAAGCTCTCCCCTTTTGGAGAAGACTCTTCAACGTTGTCATTGTTTCGCTGGGTGTTCTCTTTGTTTTTCAGGCGCTTGGAGTCCAAATATCACCAATTCTTGCAGGGCTAGGAATTGGTGGAATCGCGGTAGCTCTCGCGATTCAACCCCTACTTTCAAACCTCATCGCCTCCTCCTTCATGCTGTCAGATTCCTCGCTCCGCGTTGGAGATTTGATCGAGATCGAAGGTACGACTTTTGGATACGTCGATGATATCGGCTGGCGAGCGACACGAGTCCGGACCTTTGACAACAATATTGTGATGGTCCCAAACGCTACTCTCGCTAACTCAACAGTCACCAATTTTGATAGTACTGATCCCGCCGCTGACGCGCGCCTCATTGTCGGTGTCGCATATGAAGTAGATCTCGACCACGTGGAACAAGTTTGTCGTGAAATTCTTGAATCTTTAAAAAGTGATTTTGCCGAAATTACGATTACTGAAAAAGATCCAGTCGTATGGTTCACCGCTTTCGGTGATTCAAATATCGATATTCTTTTAAAAATAAGGTCTAAAACTCTAGCCGACTCTTACACGCTCCAACACGAACTGCTTAAGCGAACCCATAAGCGATTTCAGGAGGAAAATATCGTTATTAACTATCCAGCTCGTCGTCTCATCCTTGAAGAGGGCGATACGACGGGACTAATTAGATCACCAAATATGTAAACGAAATATTCTTAGCCTATGAGCGAAAAAAGCTGGAGAGATTACCTCTACTTAAGTAATGAGAATTTACAACAGCACTGTTTGATTGAGACGTTCAAAGTGCCCGGCCCCGGCGGTCAGAAAAAAAATGTGACCAACTCAGCTGTTCGAATAAAACTGAAAAATAATAAACAAATTGAAGCTATTGCATCAGAATCAAGGTCACAACACCAGAACAAACTTAAAGCTATAACACGTCTTAGGCAAGTAATAGCACTGAAACTAAGATCTGATGTGGCAAGCACAGCTCTAAACGATCTACAAAAAAATAATTACCTCTTAATTAATCCAAAGAATTCAATGTTTCCAATTACCACCGCAATTCTCTTCGATCTGCTCGCATCGAAAGCCTGGGATCATCAACGGTTGGCCAGAGATCTCAACATCGGAATAAATCCTTTAATTCGTACTTTAAAAAAAGACCGCACAGTGTGGCGAGCCTTGACCGAGGAGAAAAGCACGACTAATCTTCGTCATCCAGGAAATTCTTAAGGCCAAATACAGCTTTTTATATTAGTAAAGGGTATTCTTGTTAGAACGAAAAGGACTTCTGAACAATGCCTAAAGTGCAATTAGTTGGTGCAACCGGATATGGCGGCTTGGGGATGCTTGAATTGATTCTTGCACACCCTGACTTTGAAATTAGTGGTCTAGTTGCGCGAGACGTCAGACCTGGTCGAAAAATTTCTGACATCTATCCCCACCTTGTTGGAAGGTGCGATCTCGAAATTACAACTGTGGACCAAGTAAACATAGGCGACGACGCCGATATAGTTGTTTTCTCAACGCCTGATGGTGTGTCACAACAGTACGCAGAGAATTTATATGATAAAAAAATTCGCTTCATTGACTACTCGGGAGATTTTCGATTTGAGTCTCAAGTGGATTATGCAAGCTATGCTGGAAAGCATCCTTCAATCCAAGATGCCGTCCACCAAACACCGAGCTTACTAAACGCTGCAGCATACGGGGCCTCTGAACTGAATCAACAGGCAATCTCAAATTCAACTATAGTCGGCAATCCAGGATGCTTCGCTATTGGCATTATTTTAGGACTAGCCCCCCTTTTTAAGCAGAATCTAGTTACTGAGCAAACCGCATCAGTGGATGGATTAACAGGCTCTTCTGGTGCCGGAAAAAAACCTGCACCGTTACAACATTTTTCACACCTCAACGATAATGTAATCCCCTATCGCGTCATGTCCCATCAACATACAGTTGAAGCGGAAATAACCTTAGGACAGCTTGGTAACGGCTCACGAGCTACTGTAGATTTTATTCCCCACCTCATGGGAACCACTAGAGGAATCCTCAACTCCATGCATATCAGTTTGAACAAAACTTTAACTCGAGAAAATTTGCTAAGTATTCTCAGCGAATTTTACCGCAATAATGAGTTTGTCAGAGTTCTAGAAACCGCACCAACTCTCAAAGACACTATCTCATCAAATTACTGTGATATATCTGGATTTATCTCTGATGATGGTAGGCGTGCTGTAATTATCACAAGTATTGATAATTTAATGAAGGGTCAATCAGGATCGGCGCTGCAAAACATGAATCTTATGTTTGGCTACAAAGAAATAACTGGGCTCGAACGGGGACCACTCTACCCATAACATAAAGTTATGAAATCATAATATTGATAGCTTACAGAAGCCGCTAACATAGGCATATGGCACTACCTCCACAATTTGACCAGCCAGCGGGCGACCTCACAAAGCGAATAGACACCGCTATTGATAGTGGCCAAGCCAAATTATTTCGAGTCCTTTGGTTCGCACTACCACCTCAATCAATCGCTCGCGATTTAGGCTTTCAAGCTTTACTGGTCTCTCGCTTTCTCTCAGATATTGCATTACAAGCGTTATTGTTCGCATTGCTGATTAACTCAGCGCAAAATCAAGGTGATGAAGGTGATGCGGCCTTGATAGGCATATGCTTCCTTCTGCCGGGATTGGTTCTGGGTCTATGGGGCGGCGCTGTCGCTGACGCTCTGCCCAAACGACTGGTCCTCACCATTGCTTATCTACTGATGGGATCAATATGCTTCATATTACCTGCCAGTTTTGGAGTGAACTCTACAAGTCTTCTTATGGTTCTCTTACTTGTGCGAGTTCTCCACCAAATTACCCAGCCAGCCGAAGCTTCTGCTGCGCCACTGGTGGCGAATGATGAAGAGCTAGCTTCGGCAAATTCCTTCTTATCACTTAGCTCATCGGCGGGCGAAGTACTGGGAAAAGCCATACTGGCACCCATATTTGTTAGTGTTTGGGGTCTCAATTCAGTCACCCTGATGGCGGGAATATTATTCCTACTATCATCGCTTCGGATTACGAGGTTTACACCGAACTCGGACGTGGTCCTAAATAAAAGAAATGACGCGAATCAGAGAAAAAAGCCTGGGCAATCTACCGCAGCTACTTCACGTAGTATGCAGTTTTCAACTCATCAAAAATATACTAGTCTCGACGCGGTTAGGTGGCTGTTTTCTGAAAAAGACACACTATTGATGCTTTTGTTGGCCGCGATGGCTTCTACTGTCGGGGTCGTTCTGACGATTCTAGGACCCAAATATGTAATCAGTGCTCTCGGTGTACCACCAGAGTACGCATTTTATGTATTTGCACCGGCATCCCTCGGAGTCATAGCAGGAATGCTGATAGCACCTAAACTAATACATGCATTTTCTGAGAACTCTGTCGGAATGCTAGGTTTTCTGCTTGTTGCGCTTGGTGTCTTATCGCTGGGCCAAATAGAGGCCGCTAACGATTTGGCTCAACTTTTTTTAATAGTTGATATCCCACGGATTAACGATCAGACTGAAACTGCCGGAGCCTTATCTCTGTTCATTGGCTTGGGAATAACACTAGCAGCAGCAGCCACCCAAACATACATCGGTAAATTTGTACCAATTGTAATTCACGGGAGAATATTCGCACTACTAGGAGTGTTAAAAGATGGACTGGCGATACCACAACTAATAGCCATCAGCATCTTGGCCAACTTTATCGGCGTTGAGAATGTTCTTACATTTGCCCCAATAGCAATCCTGGTCGTAGCAGGCACCCTTCTTTTCACAACTAGACAGAATAGATTTAGAAAAAATAACTAAATCCAAGTGGACGGGTTAACCTCTGTAAAGATAAAACCTGTGCGCCCATGGTGAATTAATTCATATGCCTGAAAACTTAGTCACTGATCCATCTCACCAAGCGACGAAGAAAAATCCCCTCATCTACTACGGTTACTGGATAACTATGGGTGCGTTTTTTGCTCAGCTAGTATCCGTAGGAACGCAAAATGGCGTGACGAGCACGATGCTTGACTCAATGAGTAACGAGTTCGATTGGGAAAGATCTCAGTTTTTACTGGGACAAACCGGATCCCGTATAACGATGGCCTTCGTAGGATTCATTATTGGTGGATGGATAGACAAATGGGGTGGGCGACCCTTGATGGTAGCCGGAGTTACTATCGTCGGGCTATCAATGTTTCTCACTAGTGCCATCAGAGATATCACTTTTCTGGGAAAAGAAATTTCACCTCTAACCCAGTGGCTCATTCTTCGGTCGCTGACATTTACCGTAGGCGCAGCAATGATTGGAAACCTAGTAGTCAACGTAACTCTAGCCAAATGGTGGGTTGGAAGACGCGGCCTCATGATAGCTTCGGCCGCGACC
>Ga0206680_10001066_pt1 | contig 9950 bp, 4 predicted proteins | sample M115012015metaG_FD_160124 | JGI IMG/M metagenome (GOLD analysis project Ga0206680, IMG submission 160124) | Ammonia-oxidizing marine archaeal communities from Monterey Bay, California, United States - M1 150m 12015 | ecosystem: Environmental > Aquatic > Marine > Intertidal zone | place: USA...
ACTTCCATTCCTACACTGATCGGCTTGAGTTGCCTCCACCATCCGTGTTTCTTTTCAATCGTTTCCTTCCGTGCCGTGATATGGGGGGGGGCGTCTTCGTCCCACAGACTGTCTCCATCGCTTTCAGGTTCTCCCGGACTTCTCAGGCTCTCCAGATCGCGTTTCATGGCGCTGATGTAATCGGCGATGGTTCCATCCATGTCAAAAAGTGCGATGGGCTCGATCTGCTCGTTCATGTTCTGAATTGAATCCAATGTTTGAGGTTTCTGTGGCTACGCTTCGGAAGGGTCTCAGATTGCCGGGGATCGTCACTGTCCGCAACATCAAAAATGCAGATGGCAGCGGCCCTCGGTATTGGGTTATCTTGCGCCAATCATGGCCGGAATCAAATCCTCACCTGAAAAAGAAACGCTGTTGCTTCGCGGAGCCCGCGTGCTCAGCGGCGGAGAGGATCTCGGAAGCCCCGGGGTGCTTATCAGCGGCGGCCGGATCGTCGCTGTAGGTCCCGAGGCGGCTAAGCTGGCCAGGGGAACCCGCTGCACGAGGCTGAAGCTGGATGGATTCACCCTCACTCCCGGTTTTGTGGATCTCCATACCCACGGGGCCGGAGGGGTTGATTTTGTCGAGGCCTCGGCCGAAGAATTTGAGAGCTCCATGGCTCATTATCTTGCCCATGGAGTGACCTCTCTGCTGGTTAGTGTTTACCCGACCAGCTGGGCCAGGTCCCTGAAGGTGATTGAGAAGCTCAGCTCCTTTATACGGCAGGGGCGCGGGAGAGGGGTCGCCTTCGGCATTCACCTCGAGGGGCCGTTTGTGAGCCCGGCTCGCCCCGGCGCCCTCCCACGGAGCTATTTCCGCAGCCCCTCGGTGAAAGATTTCCGCAAGCTCCTCGCCGCCGGGGATGGACTGGTGCGTACGATGACCCTGGCTCCGGAGCTGAAAGGGGCGGCGGGACTCATTCGTTTCTGCCGGCAGAACAAGGTGGTGCCGGCCTTTGGCCATTCCAACGCCGATTACGGGGAGACCTGCGGATCCATCACCGGCGGTATTCGTTACGCCACCCACCTGTTCAACGCGATGAACGGGATCCATCATCGCTCACCGGGAGCCGTCACGGCCCTGCTGGAGGATCCGCGGGTTGCGGTCGAGGTGATCTCCGATGGGCATCATGTTCAGCCGGCGGCTCTCAGGCTTATCAACAGGCTGAAGAGCGAAGACAGGATTATCCTCGTCAGTGATTCGACCCATCCCTGCGGCCTGAAGGATGGCCGCTATCGTTTTGCCGGAGCCGAGGTCTTTTTGCGTGACGGTGTTGTTCGGCAGAAAAACGGTACGCTCGCCGGTAGCGCCCTGACCCTCGAGAGAGCTCTCAAGGTCCAGGTGAAAGAGGTCGGGGAGCCGCTGGAGAAGGCCGTCCGCTATTGCACTCAGAACCCCGCCGCCGCCGTGGGAGCCTCGCGGCGGCTCGGCTCCATCGCTCCCGGTAAGCGGGCTGATCTCGTCCTTCTGGACTCCAAGTTCCGAGTAAAAGCAACCTGGCTCAAGGGGACGCTTTCACACGTCAGAGGTCGTTTACCAGTATAGGTTTATAGAGGCTTGTCGACGGGGACAGATCTCCGGAAGCGTGGTAAGCTTGATGGTACGCGCCGCACTGGCGCTGTCTGGAGGTCTCCACGAATGCGCAAACACATAGGTCTGTTCTTTATCATCCTGGCCCTGCTGCCTGGATGTGACCGGTCATCGATACCCCTGCCTCGGCTGGTGATCAACGAGGTGATGGCTCGAAATGAGTCTTTTTCAGACTTCGAGACCAACGGTCTGCCTCTCGACTGGGTGGAAATCTACAATCCCAACGATAAGCCGCTGCGCCTGGAGGGGTACACCCTCTCGGATAATATCGAGCGGTCCGGCAAGTACCGGTTTCCTCCGAACCTGACCCTCGCGCCCGGTGGATTCGCGCTGGTCACGCTCGTGGGAGGCAATGACCTGGCTGCCGCCCAGGCCGCCAGGGAAGAGCAGGGGAGCGTAGAGGTTGTTCTCACCGCGCTGCACGCCGATTTCGGTCTCAATGCCGCCAGGGATTCCATCTTCCTGTTCGCCAACGGCCGCCAGATTGACCGTGTAGGTGTCCGGAATCTCTCCGCTGATTCCAGCGTGGGACGTTTTCCCGATGGCGCCGATTCGATTGCTGTCTCCTTCGCTCCGACTCCAGGGTTCGGCAACAATCCCCACGGCGCTCTCCAGCCGCGTTTCGCCGCCGGCGGCCAGCCTCAGCCGAGTCTTTGCAGTGCCTCGGATGAGCCGGTTCGTGTGAGGTTTACTATCCTGACCGATCCCGGTATTCCTCTGCCGGAGGTACGCATGGAATTCATTGGACGGCCGGGTTGTGATGCGGCTGACCAGGACCCCGAAATTTGCCGGGCTCTCTTCGGTGAGCCGGGGGTGGTGGTGAATACCTCCTCGGTGGATATCATTCCGGGCGGCGAGCTTGAATGCCAGGGGGCCCTGGGCCCCGGGCAGGGCGACAGCCATCCCCAATGCCCCCAGGAGACGGTCGATGGGAGCTACGGTAACCAGGCAGTTCGTGTCCTGACCTACGAGGCCCTGCTCCCCTCGGCCGATGCGATGGGAGAGGTGGAGACCATCCTGTGGAACCTGACAATAACCGATGAGCTCGGGGAGCTGAGCCTGTGCCGCTGCTTCTCCTTTGGAGGCGGCTGCGTCACCCTGGTGATCAACGAGTACCAGGCACGGAATATCGATACATTGAAGTTTGTCTGTGAGACCTGCGAGGACAACCAGGCGGTGCGGACGCCGGACTGGATCGAGGTTCACAATTACGGTTCCGAGCCGATTGATATCACCGAGTTCGGCCTGGTCGGTCGGAATGCCGCGAGGGACAACAATCTCGCGACCTGGATGTTCGGCCGTGACACCGATGGAGAGCCTGACCCGGGCTACCTGCTGATGCAGCCGGGAGAGTGTCGACTGGTCCTGGCCGATGGAGATGGAGGCGATGTGAGACGGGTTTACAGGATGCTGGTTCCGGATGAGACCGGCAACCTCGTGCCTGACCTGACGCGGAAATTCTATTCAACCCGTTTCGCGCTGAACCCGAACCGCAGGAGCGGGGCGGATGAGTTCGCCCTGACCGCCGCTGTGGGAGGCTTTCATGCGGTGATTGACCGGGCGGTACTGGACTTCAGCGCCTACGCGGCCGCCCATCCCGAGATGAACCTGGCCGATGATGACTTTTTCCTGCGTGATCTTTCGGCTGCAAGGTTTCCGGCTGAGGACTTCCCTGCTGCCGAGACGCTCCAGGAGCGATACGCCCCCGAGGCCTTGAGCCCCGGGCGCGTGACCGATTGCCCGTCGCCGCCTGCGGCGCTCGATGATCTCGGCGCCTGCGTCAATCGCCTTGCCTGCGATAAGCCTCCTCGTTTTATCGAGGAGGTGGCCGTCCGTCCGGGAGTTTCCGCTTCGGCGGCTGCCGGGAGGCGGTGTCCGCGGGTGGATGAGCCTGCGGAGGTGGTGACCTTTGTCGCGATCGACGCGACGAGTTCTGCCGCGAGAGAGTCGCAGGGCGAGGCGGCCTTTACCGTCGTGCTGAATTATCTTCACGAAGATGGATCCTCTGGCACCCTTGATGAGAGCTCGGGGTTGATGATCCGGCCGGCCGAGGACCGCCTGGAAGACACGCCGCCGGGCATGATGCTCTGGGAGGCAACGGCCATCATCCCACCGCTGCCCGCCGGACTGGTAGGCTTCAGCCTGACGGTTATCGACCAGCGCCAGGGTCTCAGCGTGTTCTTTGATGAGGAGAGCGCGCCGCGGGAAGATCCCGAAGGCCCGCCGCAGATTTCCTTCAGCTATCTCTCCGGCGGGTTCCCCGGTGTACCCCTCAGGCTCAGCGAGATCCTGCCTGACAACGAGAGCATCGAGCTTCCCGGGTTTGCCGGCTTTCCCGCTGACAGGTCGCCGAATTACATCGAGCTTCATCTCCCGCAGGACTCCGAGGCAGAGCTCTACGATCTCTCTGGTCATTACCTGGCCGTCGAGCCGGAGCCCGGAGATCCTGTTGGCAGGGCGCGGGCTTTTGCGCTGCCGGATGGGATCGCTCCCGTGGCCCGGGGCGGCTACCTCCTGCTGGCGCTGGGGCTGGTTCCCGATGGAGGGCTTCCCGTTCCCACGGTCGGGCTCGATGGACTGGAGCTCGACTCCTGCTCGAGCACCCTCTACCTGGTGGGACCTGATGAGCTGGGTAATTGCGTCGTTGACAGGATCTCCTGGAGTTGTCCCGCCGATTTCCAGGGGGGCGAGATCACCGAAGACCTGGCCTACGGCGTTCCCTGCGAAGCGATCGGTGAGAGCATGCTGGTCAGCCCGACACCGGGTGCCGACAATGGTCTCGAGCCGCTCTTCTTCTCGGCTTTTCATACCGAGGCCGGCAGCGATGATCCTAATCCCTGCGTTGCGCCGGGATCTTTCCCTGTCCTCGCGGCTATCTTTTTTCTCGATGAGGCTCTGGTGGCGGCCATGGGGGATGATGCGGTCGCCGGCGCGGAATTCGACATCACCGGCGCCATGGCGCTGGGATCTTCCAGCAGGGTTCTCCTCGGCGAGACCTTCACAGCGCCATCGGGCTATAGCGCAGTGCGTGTCAGCCAGCCCCTGCTTCTGAACGGAGGGGCGGGCGTTACCCGGGTCGAGTATTCGGTCTCGCTCCAGGATGCCTGCGGCAATGTCGTATCATCCTGCGAGGCGGAAGGCCGCTGCTTCAGCCTGGGGATTGGAACGGCCGAGCTGCCGGCGATTTCCATCAACGAGGTAAACAGGGGCTATCCTCTGCCCGGCAGCGGCGGGGAGACGCGGCCCTGGCTGGAGCTCTACAATGACTCGGGGGCGAACATCGAGCTTGGAGGCATGTTCCTCTCGGCTGATCCGAGCGATCCCCGGGCTGTTCCGATTCCGGCTGGGACGATTCTCTCCGCTGGCGGCTCACTGGTCGTGCTGACAGATGGAGGGGCCCCTCTTGAGGGCGCCGAGGCGCCGGCTCACCTGGTCGTCGAGCTCGAGTGGGTAACCCGAAGGCTCTTCTGCCTCGATCCGAACTCTCCCTGCGATGACCCCAATGGGGCGGACGTGATCAGGTCAACCTGCGGGTTTGACCCCGAACGTCCGGGGGACTCCGCGCCGCCTGTGCGAATCTATCTTGTCGACAAGGTGGAGCGCGGTTCGTGCCTGGTCGATGTGTTTGGTTTTCAGTTTCCCAATCCGGACTGTTCGGATGGAACCAGCCTCGGGCGTTTTCCCGATGGGGGTGGAGATATTATCGTTTTGGCGGCGCCCACCCCTGGGGCCGGCGCGGAGCCGGTTACCTTCATTCGCGGCGATGCGGATGCCAACGGGGAGGTGAACATGACCGATGGGACGCTGATTCTGAGCATCAGCCAGGAAGATCCTCCCTCCTGTATGGATCGCTACGATGCGAATGACGATGGGGAGGTGAACTTCATCAACGATGGAATCTACCTGATGAATTTTTTGAACTCCGGCGGTCCACCGCCTCCTCCTCCCTATCCGGAGGAGGGTGAAGATCCTACTGTCGATGACCTCCCATGTACGAGATGACAAGGGGGCAGAGCTCAGCAGTCTTTTTTTCGGAACCTCTGTCCTGCGTTATCGCTCCTTCGAGTACGCCATTTCCCTGTTCCACGGATAACTGGAACGATACAGGCCATCGGATGCCGATATCTAATCTATGAGAAATATAGCCATGAAGCCTGTTTACTACTGGTTGGCCGGAAGAATGAGCGTCGCCGCCACGCTGCTCTTTACCATAGCCCTGGCGCCGCTGGGGCTGGTTTTTTCCCAGGATGCCGCTCCAAAAGCCGGTGTCCAGGAGCAGCTCGAGAAGCTTAGCGAGGAGGTCGATGACCTCAAAGCGAAGCTCAAGAAGCTCAAGGACGACAAGTCCGCCGACAGCCTGGTTACCCTTGGAGGAGGGGAGCTGAGACTGGGCGGGAAGGTGGAGCTCAATTTTCTCGATTCGCAGAATGACGACCATCTCAGCGATGAGCTGGGAAGTAATTTCGTTCCAGAGCACCTGGATCCTCACCTTGAGCTCCAGCGTCTTCGGTTAGCTCCCGTTTTCGTGCTCAACCGCTGGATCAAGGTGCAGTCGCAGCTTGATTTCCAGGTCGATGGCGACACGCTTCTCAAGGAGATGGCTGTTCGCCACGATATCCAGCCCAATTGGTGGCTGCGATCGAGGTTCCAGCTCGGGCTGGATGACCGGTTTATTCGTCCGGCTCGCAGGACCAAGACCTATCCACTCATCGGCAACGCCTTCTGGCGCGATGAATCACTGGCCGCGGTGTGGCAGTTGACCTTTGGACACAGGAAGGGAACGGCCGCTGGTATCGAGCGATTTGAAAAGAACAGTGAAGGCGGCGGATCCTCAGGCGGGGGAGCTTTCACAGAGGGCTTCGCGGAGGATGCCGGGGGGGACGGAGGCCTCGCCGCTGATGTGCGGGGTCCCTTCGACTTCTCCAATAATTGGGGAGCCTTCAGGGCGTCCCTCTCTCTGGGCCAGGGCTACCAGTTGGGCAATAAAGAGGTAGCCTTCGACGCGGCCCGCTTCAATGACATTGTCCAGGATGACCGTGAGCTCGAGGATGATCTCGCCTTCGGTGAGCTGGGGATCGGCCTGGGCTGGGAGCGCGATTTTGAGAGGCTGGGGGATGTGGCCGTTTCGGCCTTTTACTTTACGGATCAGCTTGGCGATGGCTCGGTCGCTTTCCTGACGGGCGACCTGATGACCAATCGTTTTCCCGACAATTCCGTCGAGTCCGGCTATGGAGATTCTACGTCTGACGGATCGAGCCGGTACGGGGTTGGATTCGATTACTTCCTCTCGGCCGAAGACATCTTCCCGCACAGGAAGAAGAGCCTGCGTAAGCAGGATGGCCTGCGGCTGGCCTTTCAGTTCATCTCGGCCGAAGATGGTGAGCTGGACCGTGATGGCTGGTATACCCAGGCCTCTTATCGCTTTTCTTTCGGTAAGCTGCTGGGCGACCGCTATTTCCGCAGTGTCGAGCCCCTGGTTCGTTACGGCGTCCTCAATGTGGACGCCCCTGGCTCAGGAGGAACGTCCTTCAAGGATCCAGGCCTGCCGGGTACCTGGGATCGCCAGGCCCTGACGCTGGGCGCCATCGTGGAGGTTACCGGTGATATTTTCATGAAGTTCGAATACATCATGAACTCAGAAGACGGCGGCGGAGTAGATGTCGACAATGACGAACTCCTCATCCAGTTGCTGCTGACTTTCTAGGCGAATTTCCTCCAGCCTGGACCGGACCTTCTCCCAGGTCCCATTTCTTGACATAACCCGCCCCCGCTTCTATTATCGAGTTGAGTGTAAGGCTTTGCTTTCCTTGGCTTTACACACCTTACTTGGCAGTTGGGCGTCGCGACAGGAAAGAGCTTCGCGGTGATACGGCTGGCAGACTTTTCGGGGGCAATTGATTCAGCGGAGGTGGGTTCTTCCGTGCTTCAGGGCAGAAGCGAGAACGGGCGGATCGGAGATGGGGATCTTCGTGGGCTCAGCCCGAATTTCATTCGCCGCTCCGAACAGAAATACGAGCTCACCGAGGCAGAGACGGCAGCGCTCGAGGGCGAGGTCTCTCGATGCCTTCCAGTTTACGAATTCAACCCCGGCTATCCCTTCACCCACATCACGACGGTGTACTACGACACCCCCGGGCTGCGGCTCTACCAACAGGCCTGCAGGCGGTACGACGATAACCTGAAGATCAGGGTGAAGGAGTATTACTACAAGGCCCCCGCCGGTGAAGAACTGGTGTCTCCCTATTGCTTTCTCGAGCTCAAGCGCCGTAAAGATGGGATGGTCTCCAAGCAGCGTCTGAGAATCGCGAAAGAACACCTCGCGGCTTTCTTCCAGGGCGAAGATCTTCGTGAGCAGTTCCGGCCGGAAGCGTCTCGAGAGACCGATCAGACTGGAGCTTCGCAAGAGAGCTTTGACCGGGCCTATGACGCGCTGAGGGCGGAGCTCTCGACAACCGAGGTGAACCCCGTTTCTGTGATCAACTACCGCCGCAGGGTCTACCAGCTTAATGAGGATGACCTGCGTGTAACCTTTGACGACCAGATAGCGGTCTACCTGCCTCAGGTCAAACTCTACGGAGAGAGTGATTCGCTGGCGGCCTCCAGGCTTGGCAGGCCGATAGGAAAGACAGCAAAATTGATCGCGGAAATTAAGTGTAGAAAATTGTCTTCGGGTTCTTATCCGGGCTGGCTTGAAGTTATACTATGTTCTCTCAGTGCCAGGTCGCTCTCCAAGTTTACTACGAGCGTTAATTTCATATTAAACAAGGGCCGAAAAGGTCGGCGGTTTTCTTCGGCGGATGGAGAAGCCGGCGTCGCCGCCAGGATCGACGGTCCAGTGGATAATTGAGCCATGTCCGATACTGCTTCAGATAAATCTGCGGAGGGTGCTCCAGTGGAAATGGAGCCTGTCTTCATCGATTTCGAGGGGATTGACGGGAGTGGAAAAACGACCCTTTCCAATCGTATCTCGCAATACCTTATCGATAGCGGGATTCCCGTACATCACGCCAGGGACAAGGGGGTGTTTCGTTCCGAAATATCCAAGGCGATTCGTAACCTGACGAGGGACCCGCGTTTTCTGCGTATGTCCGATGTCACCGAGTTCCTGCTCTATGTCGCCAGGGATACGCAGATGATTGACGAATACATTCGTCCCAAGCTGCTGCCCGGGAATCTCGTGTTCTGCGATCGCTATCTCTACAGCGCCATCACCCACTCGCATCACGCCCGCGGGCTGGCGCGTGAAGGTGTCGACAAGGTCCTCGAACTCGCGGCTCGGGATCTCTGGCCGGACCTGGTCATCTATTGTGATGTCGATCCTCTCACCTCTCGCCTGCGGAAGAAAATCCAGAAGGTTCGTGACAATAAGAAGGCGGGTGATTTTGGCCGCAAGGGACTCATGGGGATCGGTTTCCGCGAGGATATGCGTGATGGTTTCTTCAAGCTGGCGGAAGAAGATCCCGATCACTGGCTGGTGATCGACAATGCGAATTCCACCATCGAGGAGTCGCTGCAGCGAATTATCAACCGAATCAGGGAGGTGCTCGTACAGAAGGGCTATCCCGAGATACCCGATCCCTGCTGGGCAGAACTCAGCTCCGAGGAGAAACCCCTTGGGGAGTTTGCATCCGCCGTGCTGGAGCTCTGCGATAGCGAGGGAGAGGAGGAGCGGAGAGAGGGCCTGACCGAACTCTTCTATTCAGACCTCGACAGGCTCAGTGAAGATGCGCCGGGATTTACGGCGCTCTTCAGCTCCGGCCTCGATACTCCCGAGGCTCACGCCTTGCGTGAGAAGGTCAAGGATCGCGAGCCGGGCCTGGTGGCGAAGGGCCTTGGCGGCCTGCGCTCCGAGGAGGCTATGGACCTTCGCGAAGAGCTCAAGGGAGAGGTCCCCGTCTATGTCGCCGGCAGCCTCTCCGGGATGGGAAAGAACCCGCGGGCCTGTCAGCTTCGTCTCGAGCTGGCGGATGTGGTCCCCGGGCAGATTGCCCTGGCCGTTCGCGGCAGCGATTCCGAGCACGCCTGGGAAATTCGCGAAAAGGTCGGAGACACGGCGGCTGCCGAGGTATTGATGAGTGTGAGAGGAATGGATACCGAGCGCGCCTGGGAGCTTCGCAAGGAGAGGGACAAGGACAAGTATGCGCGGGAGCTGCTCGAGAGTCTTGGGGGCATAGATAGCGAGGAGGCCTGGGAGTTGCGTGACCGGCTTTCCGATGAATACCTCCCCTGGGTTTTGATCAGCCTGCGCGGGCTGAAATCGGATCGAGCCTGGGAACTTCGCCAGGAGCATGTCTGCAGGGCGCCGAAGATTATCATCAAGA
>Ga0206680_10001073_pt1 | contig 9916 bp, 7 predicted proteins | sample M115012015metaG_FD_160124 | JGI IMG/M metagenome (GOLD analysis project Ga0206680, IMG submission 160124) | Ammonia-oxidizing marine archaeal communities from Monterey Bay, California, United States - M1 150m 12015 | ecosystem: Environmental > Aquatic > Marine > Intertidal zone | place: USA...
ATAACTACCAGCATCACACTCGGTTTGTGAAGTCGCGGCAGGGCCTGGTGCGTAGTGCCCTGGATCGACTTCGATGCAATCCTCTGAGCCCGTGTTGGGTTGATAGTTGCCAGCTGGGCAAGGTATCTGGAATCCTGTCCCAGACTCAGGTGTGTAGTGTCCTGGATCGACCAGAGAGCAACCAGTCGATGCGGGAGTCGGTTGATGCGAACCAGCCGGACAGGCCATCTGATCTATGGCTCCACTGCCAGTGACGTAGTACCCGGGGTCGGCAGGGTGGCACGAGTCTCGGCCAGATGATGGTGCGTAGGTCCCAGGCGCACATGCTAACTGAGCCGGAGAGCCGAAGCCTGGCGCGTAATGCCCTTCTGATGCTGAGAAACAGCTGGACTGACCAGCCACAGGCTGGTAGGTGCCTGGCGAACATTTGGTCTGGTCGAATTGCTGATAATCGGAGACGTAGTACCCCGGATCGGCATCCAGGCAGGATGGCTGTCCGGTGTCGGGCTGGTAGGTTGTCGGTGCACAGGGTGTCCCGGAGACTGAGCCTGGATCGCTGTAATGGCCCCGATCGACATCCAAACACGAGGTTTGCCCATAGTCCGGTTGGTAGGTACCTGCCGGACAGTCGGTCTCGGTGATCGAGCCAGTTGAATTTGTGTAGTGTCCGGGGGTAGTATCGTAGCACGAGCTCTGTCCGGTGTCGGGGTTGTAGGTCCCCTCGGGGCAAGGGAATTCCTCGGTCATACCGTGTTCAGGAACGTAGTGGCCCGGAGACGCGTCAACGCAATGGAGGTCGAACAGATACTGGCCCGGAGGGCACGAACTGACAGGCCACGGGGTCGGATCAAATATCGAGATGATGCCGTCGTGGTCAGCGTCCCTCTCACCCAAGGAAGCATGGCCTCCGGATGTAGTATTTTGACCGGACAGGTCGACCCACGCAGGAATGTCACTATCTCTGGGCTGCGAAAGGAGACTATTCCAACCCAAACCGAGTTCGCCTTGTTCGTGCGATCCCCAGCAGTGCACTGAGGCGTTGGATACAATCGCACAGGTGTGATAACTGCCTGTAGTGATGACGTGCACGCCCTGACCTCCTGGCATGGAGACACTGGTTGGCAAGGGTCGGCTTGTACCCGTGGTCCCATCGCCGATTTGGCCATAGGAGTTGTTCCCCCAGCACCAAGCGCTGTTGTCATCCAGAATTGCACAGACGTGTTCCAGTCCCCCTGCAATCGAAATCGCGGTTCGGCCCGCTGGCAGGGAGGCATACCTAGCGGTGAGGGAGGTTGCTGTGTAGGTTCCATCTCCGAATTGTCCGTTTTGGCCCCGACCCCAGGAGACCAAGCTGCCGTCATCCAGTATTGCGTAAGTCGTCTGCTGTGATCCAGAGATCGCGGCTATAGTACGGTTTGAAGGGACGGCTGTGACTGCTGTCGGTTCGTCCACATCAACGAAATTTCCAATGCCTAGTTGGCCGAAGTTGTTGCTGCCCCAGCACACCGCACTACCGTCGTCGAGGACGGCGCAGGAGTATTGGGAGCCGCCTGCCAGCGCAACGGCGGAGCGGCCTGCGGGCAAGAGAACGCCCACAGGTCCTTGAGTCGCATCAATAGGGGCGTTTCCGTTTCCTATCTGCCCCTGTGCATTCTGTCCCCAGCACCACACCGATTGGTCATCCATGATAGCGCAAGAGTGGTGTAGGCCAGGTGAGACCTGTATGGCTGTTCTTGCGCTTGGCATATTCGTTTGAAGTGGAGTATTTTGCCCCCCTCCCCACCAGCAGGCAGGGTCGCCGCCCGGGGAGGTATCGCACCCGATCTGGTTCTGGCCGTTCTCACCCCATCCTTGAATCGAGCCGTCAATCATAATCGCTATGCCGAAATGCCCGTAAGAGTAGTACTCGGTGGCTAGAGATGGCCCGCCACTGTATCCCAGTTGAACATATCCTGGCACATGCTGGTCTGACCAGGAGCCGTTTCCTAGTTTCCCGGTGGCTCCGTCCCCCCAACATTTCATTGTCCCATCCTGATGGGCTGGCGTAGCGGTGCTCGTTTCGTCCAGCACCACGCACGTGAAGTAAGAGGACGCGGCTAGTGTCGAATCGGAATAAATCGAGCCTTCTTGGGATCCGGGGGAGTACAAGCCCGGATGAGTCTCAAGAGTGGGCCTGTCGTCGGCCAATTCGGCTCTGTCATCGTGGTACAGGGTCGCTGAGGCTGACATGCCCAGAAGCAGGACAACTAGGAGCATCGAGAGGGCGTTTGAGGGTCGGGCGGGCTGGCGCATCATACCTTGACTAATCTGCCGAGATTTAACAATTGTTCGAGTACCCTTGGAATACGGTGAATGCGCTGAGAAGTCAAACTCATTTGTCCCCAGCGTTACGGAGCCTCATGGCGAAGGATGGCGCGTTCCGCGAAGTCCCTTACATGGGAGTCATCTGGGTCGTCGCCGAGGCCCACAAGCGAGGCTTCTGGAACGGTAACCCTGACTGGTGCAACCTCGGTCAAGGGCAGCCAGAGATCGGTGAGATGGAGGGTGCCCCAGAGCGACTTCGCTCCGTGGTCATCGAGCCTGAGGACCAGGCCTACGGTCCAATCAACGGCACCGACGAGATGCGCCAAGCCGTAGCAGACCACTACAACCGCTACTATCGGAGAGGCAAGAAGCCCTACACAGCTGCTAATGTCGGCATCGCTCAGGGTGGTCGACTGATGCTCAGCCGGGTGTTCGGAGCGGTGCAGGGGAAGATGGGTTATCAGGTCCCAGATTACACTGCCTACCAGGATATGATGGACTATGCCTCAAGCAGGCTCGATCCGGTTCTCATCGCTACTTCGGAGGAGAACAACTTCTCGATTCCAGCAGTGGAGTTCGTCGAGGCCGCCAAGGGACTCGACTCTTTTCTCGTTTCCAACCCCTGCAACCCCACCGGTCACGTGATTCAGGGCGGCGAGTTGGAATCATACTGCGAGACCGCCCGCAACGAGGGCTGTACGCTGATTATGGACGAATTCTACTCGCACTTCATCTACGAGGGTGACCAACCAGGTTGTGGTCCAGTCTCATGTGCTCAGTTCGTAGACAATCCAGACACCGATCCTATCCTCGTCATCGACGGTCTAACCAAGTCATTCCGTTATCCTGGCTGGAGAATGGGCTGGGTACTCGGTCCACCTGAGGTAATCGAGACTCTAGGCAGGGCCGCCAGCGCCATTGACGGTGGACCAAGTAGGGTCAGCCAGCGTATGGCACTCAGGGCACTCGAGTCGTCCTACGCGGACCAAGAGACGGGCGCTCTGCGTGAGGTATTCGTCAAGAAGCGCAATATGATGGTCAAGCGGCTTACCAAAATGGGCATGAGGTGCCTACCAGGGGCTGCCACCTTCTACATCTGGGCCTGTGTTGAGAGTCTACCAGAGCCCCTCAACGACGGTATGGGGCTATTCTGGGCTGCCCTCGATAGAAAGGTGATGACTGTCCCAGGCGAGTTCTTCGACGTCAACCCTGGAGGAGCGCGAGGCGGTGAGAGTCCGTTCAGACAGTGGGTGAGGTTTTCCTTCGGCCCACCGCATGACAACGTCGACCTTGGACTGACTCGTCTCGAGGAGCTGTTCAGGGAGCACGGCGTCGACTGCTGATTACTAAGCCGGGGCGTAGATGTTGTACGCATGCAGCGGTGGCGTGTAGATATGCAGATTGACGAGTTCCGAATTGGTGTCATTTGAGACACGATGGATGTCTGGTTCCTCTGCAGCGCATACCTCTCTGGGCCGATAATGCCTGAAGGTTATCGGATATGCCAGCCCCTCCTCGTTGGTTTTGTAGATTGTCTCGGTAGAGATGCCGTCGACGATGAGGAAGGCGCAGTCGCTGCCAACGTGATCATGAATCGGAGTCTCCTGCCCAGGAAGCCAGCAGACCGCTACGAGTTCATAGAACTCGGATTTCTTGATCACATTCCTCTGGTATCCGTCATCGGCATAGCCGATGCATTCCTTGAGGGCTGCCAGGTTGACCTTGAGATTCTTCAGTTGATGGTCTAGCTCTGCTAGACCTGGTCTCCTGTCGATTGAGTCAAGCCATTCAACCAGGCCTGAAAGGCCTGAGCATTCTGTAAGCAACCCATCTCGAACGTCAGGATCGATTGTAACCTGAGTTACCACATCCCTCGGGGGCAGTATTTACTCATGACGGTTCCTGCGTAGCAGGAATTCCATAATTGAGCATATTCTGACCTCACATTCGGTGCATAGCACCGGAGTTGTTAGGAATACTTGCTGTGGGGGGAGTAATCTAGTATCTCCTGCAACACCGGCGTACGGAAAAGACCACACTTTGAGGGGTTGCTTTCCGGTATTCGTAGGATTCTATTATAAATCGACAGGAAAGCCGGCAACCACTCACTTAGGTGAGAGGAAATGAAAAATATGGATTTGGATAAGAATGCAATAATGAATGAGGTTGGAGGAGCTTTTATGGTTTCTTGGCTGGTTCTATCTTCGGTAGATGCTGGCATAGGAACTCTGACAGGTGCTCTAATCCTAGCAGCAGCATGGATGGCAATTAGCGGTGCACACATTCTGCCTGTAGTTACTTGGTGCCACATGATGACTGGTGACCCAACTGACGCGGACAGTATGATGGGTAGCGGTATGCTATTGGTGGGTCAAGTAATTGGTGCGGTCGTGGCTATAGCACTGATGACCGAAGGCGGAAGTATAGAGACCGGTTGGGCAGCAACCGTATGGGAGGCTCCCGATCTTTGGGGTGCCTTGACAATGCTAGCTGCCGGAGCCGTGTTCTGGACAGTATACAGCCGCTGTGACACTTGGGTAACTGCCTTCGCCGTCATGGCGATGGCTGGATCCATGGGCGGTGTTGATGCAGCACACGAGATGGGTTCGTCCGTGCTTAGCGGCATGGAAGGTATCCAAGATGTCGGCATGCACTGGGTTGTTGACGGCCTGATTGTTGGTGTTGGCGCCAGAGTCGGCGTCATGATTGACGACATGATCTGATTAATTTAGGAAACTAAGTTGACAGAATTACGTAAGGCGGACTGGGGGGCAAATGCCTCCCAGTCCTGCCGTTATACTCACCGCCTAGAGCATTCGCTCACGGTTGATTTTCTCAATTTATATCACTTGACTAGAGGTAAACTGCTTGTCAGTGGGTCGATTTCCGAGCGTGGTCCGGGACCTATACCAAGTACGGTTACAGTTCCTACAGGAATCTCTGTGTGACCAGCATCGGTCACCATGTAGCACACCAATCCACAAGCTCGGGCATCTCCGAACAATCTTCTCAGTGACTCTAGATCGGAAGTTTCGCAAACTATCTTCCTTGCTCCTTCACTCATGTAGCGCTTGAGTTGTCTCGGCTGCTCGCGCTTGGCCTTCAGAACACACTCGGCCACAGCATGACCACATTGGGCTGCAAGTTTGCCCCTAGAGAGTTTCAAGTCACTGCGAGTGACCAACACCATCGTAATCTCAGACTCTGCTCGAGACAGGGTCCCTCACCGCCATTGGAACCGGGGGTGCAGTGTGTCTGGTCATAACTTCGCTGAGGGGGTTAGCCAGCCACGCGACAAAGACTACGTTACCCACTGCATGTAGTAAATCATACGGGATGCCAGCCATCAGATAGACTAGGAACACCTCACTACTGAGTGAGTGGAGTGCACTGAGTGATACTATCCAATCGAATGCAAAGGCTGAGACGACGGCCAGCGCAGCAAGAGCCGGGATCAACATGCGACCGTTGACATAGAGTCGATTCGACAGACCCGCACCCACAATTCCCACGGCGGACCATCCGACGGCCTGGTAAAGTGACCACAGTCCGTGCCCCAACAGCATGTTCGAGCACAAAGCTACTGCCGCCGCCAGAGCAACAGCACGAGGGGCACCGAAGTGGATGCCAGCCAGTAGAACGATGACAGTAACTGGTTGAACATTGGGTATCGGGTCCAGGAGGATACGCCCCGAGACTGCGAACGCGCCCAAGAGGACGAGTAGAATTAGGTCGCTTCCGGAGGATAATTTCTGTTCCGCTCTCCACAGCGCCCATCCAATCAATGAGAGCATTGCGATGTTGATTGCGAGCATGCCTTGAGGCCCAAGTGCTACTGCGTGTGCATCGAACATGTGCGCCCCCTTACTAGTGATATTCAACTTGCACTTCATGGTTGTCCTGCATATGGCCTCACCAAGTATCTACACGCCATGTGATAACGCTATCAGAATCTAATTCCAATTCAATAATTCCAATCATTGAGAGCGCTCCATTATGGTAGAGAGACCAATATGCCCCACTGAAATTTCCCGACATCTGGCTGGGATTAACTCCCGCTATTGAATCGACCATCAGCCCGAACGAGTAATGCGTGATGTTCAGTTGGAAAGTGTCCCCTGTGGAGTTGACTGCGGCGTTGAGCAGCGACCAGCCATCATCGTGATCAGAAAATCCGCCGATGCAAACCCCGGTCTCGTTCCATTTGTCATCACTCATGAACTCGGTTCCGTCGTAATCTATGTGTGTACGGCCGTGGTCAAAATCCTCGGGTGCCTCTGCTTCAGGGAAATGAATGCAAACGACTTGTTGGCCATCCCAAATATCGGGCAGGCCAAAGTGGGGGTCATCTTCCTCAACAACCAGTTCCGCGGTCATCCTAGCCCACTCAGTGCTGATTTTTGGGAATGATACTAGAAGCAGAACGAGTATTACCAGTGAGATTGGTTTCAAAGAGTCGGACACGGAGCCTAAAGACAGATGAATCGGTTATTGAACAATCCTAGTTGCCCAACTCTGTTATTTTCCTACGCAGTGCCTCGCTTACAGTTTTGCCATCGGCTGAACCGCCTAGCTTCTGCATCACAGCACCCATTAACGGGCCCATAGCACCTATACCACGTTCCCCGATCATATCCATGTTCTCAGAGATGACCTCTTCGACCGCAGCCTCAACCTCCCCTGTGTCAGCAGGGGTGAACCCGGCTTCCTCGGCCTGCTGCGTGAACCACTCCAGCCTCTCCCCGAACTCGGTCTCGGTGGAGGACGGCCCCTCCAGCCAGAGTTTGCGAGCCAGGGGAACTAGTCCCTCGCGTGTGATGATGTCTTCCTCACGCGCGTGCACGGCTAGTGTGAGCACTGGCCATGGGACCTTCGATTCGTCATGTCCGGTGCCTTCCGCTAGGTCAGCACGAGTGTTGTCCAGAATCGTTGAGGCCCATGCCTTGGCCGGGACCGGTTTGCATCCACATAGCCCGCCCTCAGCTCCCATAATCAGAATATCATCCATCTCGGAGCTGAGGATAGCGTCCATCTGATTCTGGGACAGTTCGAGATTCTGTAGCCGCTCGCGCCTCTGCTCTGTACTCAGCGGTAAGTTGTCTCGGATGCCTTCCCAGTGCTCGATAGAGACCTTTAGAATCGGGATATCAGTCTCAGGGTACATCCGCGCTCCACCAGGAAGTGGCCTCATTGCTGTCGTCGTTCCGTCAGCTGGCTGTCCCTTCCTGATTACGACATTGCGAACCTCGCGAGTTATCCTGTGATAGGCACCTCGAGCACGCTCAACCACCGCTTCCAGAGCGAGTTCCGACTGCCAAGCTGGAGCAACGCACAGCACGAAAGCGTCGGGCTCCTCCAATGAGAGCGTCTGACGGACCTCTGCTACCTCGGTTTCTGATATTCCGTAAGCAGGCAACTCGTCCGAGTGAAAGATTCCGGCAACGCCAGCCAGCCTCGCTGCACTCGCAAGTTCCCTGCCGAGTCGAGGAAGTTGTGCTCCATCGCTATCGAGGAGTTTGCTTCCAATCTTACCGGCGAAACCAGGGAGTGCTACTCCCTGCACCCTCGATCCTTCGGAGAGTGAATTACGCACCATCTCTGACTCGCAGGTTACGAAACGGTCTGAGAGATCATGGATATTATGGGAGAGTCGGGACGTAGCCGCGACAGATATTCGATTCTCAACAGGAATCTTGTCGTCGTCCCTATCTGGAGGCAGTGGAGGTAGGTTGGCCTCGCTGCGGAGTTCGTTGGCGAGTCGGTACATATGCAATTGTCGTGCCATCTCAAGACTAATTATCCGTGGAATCCAATCAAGATCCTGACAGCCCTTGATCTCCACACGGTCTCCACAGGCGATGCTTACATTGAGATCCTGTCTGATTGAGCCCAACCCCCTCCTAACTCTGCGGGTGTCCCTGAGCAAGGTGCCCAGAGTTAGTGCGGTCTCCTTGGCGTGCTCAGGGGTCTGCACGTCCGGGGCCGTAGCGACTTCGACTAGTGGCATACCGAGTCTGTCGAGGGTGTAGAAGACTGTCTCTCCCGAGGAGGAGGACTGAGTATCCAGCTTCCTCGCTGAATCTTCCTCTAGGCATATCACATCCACACCGACCACTCCGGAGGGGGTGTCAACCACACCATCGGTAGCGATGAGTGTGGTGCGCTGGAAGCCACTGGTGTTAGATCCGTCCACTACCGTCTTGCGCATAGCTTGGAGCGCGGAGACTGGTTTTGCATCCATCATCGCAGCCAGGGTGAGGACCACATCGACTGCGTCATCATCGTGCCCGAGGGGAGGTGCCTCATCCATCTCAATTAATCCAGCGTTGGGGGGCTGAACATAGACGAAGGATCTGTTCCTCCTATGCTCGAAGCGAGCAGCGATGTCGATCTGGCCTGCCTCGCCCCTAGAAGCCCTGAGACGGCGACTCGAGCGGGGCCAGTCATCTGGAACCTCTGCTATTCCATAATCGAATAGTTCGCTTGGCATCCTCGAATGTAACTTCCCGGTGGCCAACTGCTGATGAATCTCCAATCCGCACATGAATCCGAGGGCGGTCGGGTCGAGGTTCTGTGGGTTATCGATATCGCCCCGCGGTTCCATAGCCATCGGCCTCCAGAGAAGGCCCTGTTCAATAGACTCAGCGGGCGAACTGATACACATCGTTGCGAGGACTGAACACCTCGCCGCTCATCCGCAGACGGGAGAGGACCTCATCAACGGTCGTCTCAGAGACCTTTCTGACCGAGGCCCTGTTGTATATTTCCGTAAGGTTAGCTGACCCGTCGCCCTCTGAGCAGATATCCCGAATAATGCTGCGGACTAGGGTATTGGTAGTCCGTGCGCTGGCGGAAACTCCTGAGTAGAGCTCTGACTCATCCTCGATTCCGGACTCCTCCCTCCAATGCCTGAATACTGCGAGAGCTACCCTCGCATCCTCAGAGGAAGCCGTATTCCTGAGATGCATCCGAGCGTGGGCCTCAGTGAGGCGGATGAGAGCCTCAAGAGCGCGCGCTGTGATTGGTATAACCTCGGCTTCTCCCGACTGGTCATCACGCCCGAAGGACTGGCGTTCATTGGTGTAGTAATCGAGTATCTCGGCTCTGGCGTTTTCGTCGAGATCGGGGTGGATATTGCGCTTGGCGTAGGCGATGTACTTACGAAGGAACTCAAGGGTGAAGTGTTCGTTCTTATCGACACTAGTGGCGAATATCTGATCCGCCTGCCCCTCAGCGGGATCGAGGTCGAGGGCTTCCTCAATCTTGAACTCGCTAACTCCTTGAGTCCTCATGTCCAGAATATGCCGGCCAATCAACTCATCGTCCTCGACCCTGACCTCGTCCCTAATCATCCATATGATGTCGAAACGTGAAGCCAGAGGTGGTGGAAGACCGGTCTCATTGAAAGAGCGCATGACGCTCTGATTAGGCCCTCTCTTGGAAAATCTCCCCTCTTTGGGATTCGCTGCGGCAAGGATGGAGCACCTGGATGGGAGAGTAGCAGTGATTCCACCCTTGGCCACGTGTATCTCCTGCTGTTCCATGGCAGGGTGCATGACCTTCCTGTCCTCATCGCTAATCTTGTCGAACTCATCGATTGCTGCCAAGCCTC
>Ga0206680_10001074_pt1 | contig 9914 bp, 11 predicted proteins | sample M115012015metaG_FD_160124 | JGI IMG/M metagenome (GOLD analysis project Ga0206680, IMG submission 160124) | Ammonia-oxidizing marine archaeal communities from Monterey Bay, California, United States - M1 150m 12015 | ecosystem: Environmental > Aquatic > Marine > Intertidal zone | place: USA...
GTTAACTTGCTAAGTGATGCAATATCTGATTTAGAGTGGGATGCAGCGATTTCAATGGTAGCAGACGAGTACACAAGCGTACTTGTAAGCGGTGTGATAAATAAATATAAAGTAATATAATGACAAAGAGCCCTAGATTTCAAATGTTCCCAGAAGCGTACTCTGTAGGTAAGCTAGGATCTATAGTCCCTAATACAGAAGTAGGAGATTTCCAAGTAGTCAGAAACTCAATAGGCACAAGAGTTAACAAAGATGGACTAATAGAGGTAATGGATGCAAACGTTCCAAGACTTGACTATTCCGATGGTGGTTGTCCTAAGTTACTAACGGAAAGTTCTTTTACAAATGTTTGTTTGTGGAGTGAAGATTTCACTAAGTCAGAGTGGACTAAATCAAACGTAATTTTGCAAAATGGTTTTTCTTCTCCCGATGGAAATAACGATGCTACTAAGGTTGTCATAAGCGGTGGAAATTCAAACCATTCTTTATTCCAAAACTTAGGGAGTGCAGTTCCTTATTGTTTAAATAGTTTTTTTGTTAAAAAGGCAGAATACAAAAAGATTTCAGTATCTCCTTTTGGTTCAAGTGCAAATAGAGTCGTTTTTGACATTGACGAGGGCTATGTGGATTCTGTTATTGGTTTAGATGGAGATTATGGTATTGAGAAACACGCTAACGGATGGTTTAGGGTATGGGTTTCGTCTGCTATTGTTAGTGGTTCAACTGCATCCTACATTTTAATGACAGTTGTAGATGATAACGGAGCAAATGTTTTTTCGGGAGATGGAGGGTTTTATATTTGGGGTGCTTTTGCAAATACTGCTAGTGGTTTGCACACTTGTAATTCATCCTACATCCCAACAAACGGAGCAATAGCAACAAGACAAGCAGACCAAGTAATAAACGGAGGTAATAGTTCAACTTTCAATAGTCAAAGTGGGGTTTTGTTTGCTGATGTTAAGTTTAAGAATCAACAATCCCCTAGTATGATAAGTTTAAATTCGGGAGGTGTTACGAGCAGACTTGATATGTATAGTTATCAAGGGAACTCTATATCTTTTGAATACAATAAAAACAGCACCCTTGCATCCTCTATTTTAGTCGATACACCAATAGAATTAAAAAATAAATTCGCTATGCAATGGGGTGTCGGAAAGACTTATGTTTATGTGAACGGAGTAAAATATGAACCAAGTACTGCAACAGATGTTACTTACTCGACAAACTCATTAACAAATTTAGGATTACAATTTTACAACGGGAGTTTTACATTACAAGCAGAAACCAAATCAATACAACATTATGACTCATTATCAGACCTAGAAATGGAGCAATTAACAGGTTACGATTCCTATTCAGATATGACATCACAATTCAATTTTAACGTATTATAATGGCAAAGAATTTATCAATAGTAGCACAAGGAATAAGTGGAGATGATGGTCATCTTCTAGGCTACAACGTAAGCGATAACGGAGTTTTCACACCAGCAATTGGAGATGTAGTTAGAGGAACATCTGCGACATACTTAGCACAAGATGGAACTATCAAGACAGCACCTCCTAATGTTGCAAGAGTTGATTACACTAACGGAGTTGCAGAGTTGTTGTTAGAGCCCGAAAGTACTAATTTAGTCCCTTACTCGGAAAATTTTAGTCAGTGGAGTGCTTTTAGTGGTCAATCTATAACTCCTAATTATGCAATCGCACCAAATGGTAAAAACGATGCTTCAAGGATTGTATTCAGTTCTTCTAATCAACTACTTAAACAAACAACTACATTGCCTATTAACGTTGTTTGTACTGCAAGTGTTTTTATTAAAGGCACAAAGGGAGAAACTATTCAAATAACTGGAGGTGGTATCGATGACCTTAAGACATTAAGTGGAGAATGGGAACGCATAGAAACAACTCAAACATCTGCATCTCCCGATATTATTATAAACACATACGGAGGTTCAACTGCGAGAGATGTTTTGTTATGGGGAGCACAACAAGAAAGAATTTCATACGCAACATCGTACATACCCAACATTTATGCTGGTGTTTCAACAAGGTCAGCAGATAGTATGACTAACTTTGGTAGTAGTCAGATAATTGACTCACAAAGTGGTGTTCTATTGTTTGAGGGATATTTTTTCGAGGGTGGATTTGGTATGCAGTCATCGACAAGTAACTTTAGAATTATTTTAGGGTATGCAGGTTCTAATCCAAGAAAAATGTATTACTACATAAACGACTCTGTAACAGAATTAATTTCTCAAACTTACGATTATTTAAAGATTGTTTTAAAATACAACAACGGAACACAAGAGTGTTATGTTAATGGAGTTCTTGAGGGTACATCAACATATTCAACTCCGACAGATTTATCATTTTTGGATTTAAGTGCATTTCAAGGGAGAATCAGACAATTAAAATATTTACCTTATAATACAGATATTTCAAAATTATAATATGAGAGCAAAATATAGTTTTTTAGATAAAGAAGTTGCTATCGAAAAGATTGAGGAACTTTACGACTTATACAAGGGAGAAGATGCAGAAGATTTTAAACTATCTACTCCAATGACAATCGGAGGGCATACAATCGTTTATCTCGGACAATTAGTAAAAGAAGATGCTGAGTTTGATGAGGAAGGAAACGTTGTCACAGAAGCAGTCCTTTACGATGACATCGCAGTTGATTGTCTTTGGAGAATCAAGAAGGATGTTGTTGAATATGACGAGGAAGGGAATGAAGAATTAAGAATCGAAGCAATTCAAGACTTTACTTCTTGGGAAGAGTTCAAGATTGAGATAGAGAATCCAAAGCATTCATTCTGTTAATGATTGAAGCGATAATCATAATGATTCAAAATGTTGATGTCGTTGACCAAGAGATTGACATTGCAAGAGGGAAGTATAAACTCCCAGAAACCTTTGACGAACTTAAAAACCTTTTCAAGATATGGCTATCAAGAAAGAAGTTGAAATTGTAGTAAAAACTGACGAATCAGTAAAGGACATTGACAAACTAACGAAAGCAGTCGATAGTCTTGATACAGAGATTCAACAAACATCTGGAGACGCATCAAAAGGGATTGAAGAAATCGGTGACGCATCCAAGAAATCAAGAAAAGGAATCAAAGGTCTGTCTCAAGGATTTAAGGTTCTAGGAGCATCAATCAAGGCGACTGGTATTGGACTATTGATTTCTGCTTTGGCTTCGTTAGGGAGTGCATTAGGAGAGAATCAGAAGGTTCTTGACTTGTTCTCAACTGCAACAAAGACTGCTTCAATTGTAATTCAAGATTTATTCAACTTTGTAACAAAGAACGGAGGACAAGTTGTTCAGTTTTTTAAAGATATTTTTGAAAATCCTCTTCAATCAATTAAGGATTTCGGGACTGCAATTCAAGAGAACTTGATTGAGAGGTTCAATTCTTATCTTGATACTTTAGGGTTCATTGCTGAAGGTGTCAAGAATCTATTCAAAGGTGATTTTGACGAGGCAATTGAGTCATTTAAATCTGCTGGTAAAGAAGCAGTCGATGTCTTGACTGGAGTTGATGGGAGTTTTGATAAAATCAGTGACACAATCACCAACACAACAAATGCAATTGTTGACTACACAAAAGAAACTCTTGCATCTGCTCAAGCATCTGTCGAAGCATCCAAATCCATTGAGAGATTAAGACTTGAACAAGACAGATTGAATGAGCAATATGACAGAGAGGCAGAGTTGCAAAGACAGATTCGAGATGATGTTTCTAAGAGCATTGAAGAGCGAATAGAAGCGAACAAGAGACTTGGTGAAATACTAACGGAACAGACAGAAAAGCAAGACCAGAACGCTCTGAATCGAATTGCATTACTGCAACAAGAACAAGCCGAACTCGGATTCACAGAGGAAAGGTCAAACGCAATATTTGAATTAGAGACTGAGAGACTTGCGATTCAAGCAAAGATTTCTGGGATACGTTCTGAGCAGTTGGTGAACGAGAACTCTTTATTGCAAGAACAATCAGATTTAATTGCTCAACAAAAAGAGGAAGAGAAAGAGTCAGCAGAGTCGAAGGAAGAAGCACAGAAAAAAACTGAGGCAAATGACAAGAAGCGAAAGCAAGATGAACTCAAAAGAGAGCAGATTCTAGCAAAGCAAAAGGTTGACTTGACTAATTCAACACTAGGAGCGATTCAAAACATTCTTGGAGAAAACAATAAAATATCGAAAGCGTTCGGAGTAGCACAAGCAACAATGAATGCTTATCTCGGTGTTTCTGAGGTTTGGAAGTCTAAATCTGAGACTGGTCTTGTGGGTGCTGGATTCCTTCAGAAACTTGTTACTTCTGGACTTACACTTGCTCAAGGATTCGGAGCAGTTAAAGCAATCTCAAAAACAAATCCTTCAATTTCAGCTGGTACTCCTTCTTTATCTGGTGGAGGTGGTTCTGCTATTTCTTCACAAGCACAAGCGATTGCACAATCTCCACAATTTAATGTTGTCGGAGCATCTGGTCAGTCTCAACTTGCTCAGTCGTTAGCAGACCAGCAACAAGCACCAGTCAAAGCATTTGTTGTGGCAACAGATGTGACAACTCAACAACAATTGGACAGACAAAAAGTAGAAACTTCCTCTTTCGGATAATGCTACAATACAAACTAAAATCGTTTTAAGAATATGGAATTAGTAGAAATGATTATTGATAACCTTGACGAGAACGGAGTTGATGCGATTTCTGTTGTTGAATCTCCAGCAATAGAATCAAACTTTGTTGCCCTATCAAGCGAAGTCAAACTTGCAGAAGTTGACAAGGAAAAGAAGATATTAATGGGAGCAGTTTTAATCCCTAACAAGCCAATTTACAGAAGAGGTGAAGATGGAAATGATGATTATTATATTTATTTCTCTAAAGATACTATTCGGAAGGCTTCGGAAGTATTTTTCAAGAAAGGCAATCAGTCTGAAAGTACTCTGGAACACAATTCTAAACTTGAGGGAATGACAATCGTTGAGAGTTGGATTGTTGAAGATAAGGACAAAGACAAGTCTGCATTATACGGACTTGATGCTCCAGTTGGTACTTGGGTTGCATCTGTAAAGGTTGACAATGATGAGGTTTATCAATTAGCGAAACAAGGAAAAATCAAAGGATTCTCAATTGAAGGATTCTTTGCAGATAAGTCAGTCGAGCAATCTAAGGAAGTGAAATTCTCGATGCAAGATTATGAAGAAGTATTTGCATACTTAAACAACAAAGAAGAATTGTCAAAGGAAGAGTCTGAGGTTTTAGATTTCTGTTCTGACAAGATTCTTGAATCACAAATAAGTAACTTAAACAACTTGATATAATGCCAACAAAAATTTATGTTAGTGGAAATTATCTCTCAATTGATAACGGAGTAAAACACAAGTACGTCCCTTTATCTGTTGCGAGATTTTTTAAGAATGGGAGTTCATTCACTATAAAAGACAGAGATGATGTAAATGGGATTTCTATTGATTTCTCAGAGATACAAAAAGAGAATGGAAGTGCGTACTCATCCGAATCAGAGTTTCTTGATTTCTTAAAGAATCATACTGGTTTTAGTGCTGGAGGGGGTAACGGACAAGGGGTTACAACAAAACAAAACGGACTTTTATTAGTCAGTTCAGAAGATGCTTCTGTTTTTGCCGATGGTGATTATGGTAAAAAAGACCAGAACGGATTGGAAGGATGGAATTTCACAAATTCATCAAATCCATATAACAAAATAAACTGGTATTTTATTAATAATTACAACATTGATTCAGATACTACTCTTGGAGATATAAAGGGAATGTACGCAATCGCTACTATTTACAATACACAAGAGTTCTATTTTCAGATTTACACCAAAAGAAAGAACGATGGACAAGATGTTTCTTGGTATCGAAGTCGATTAAATTTCTTGACTCTTGGAGCGTTTACTGGATATGTAGGTCAGAGAGTTTTGGTTTATTGGGGTGAAGAACCGACTTTTTTACCAGCGATGACAAGAATCGAGATGACTCTTGACCTATTATCTTCAAACGGATTACAAGAATCAGATGAAGAGATTTTTCTTGGAGGACTTACAACATCAACAAATTATCCTTCTGGTTCATACTCTTTTACAATTGGAGGATTCGGATATAAGAACAACGATGTTTTGACACATCTTCCTTTAATTAAAAAGTTTGATGATACTCTTATAAACTCACAAATAAGTAGTTTGCAATCTTATTTAAACGCAGTTGAGTCTGGAAGATTCTTTAGAGGATATGTTGCTGATGCTTCTGAAATGAACGCTTTAAGCAGTCCAGTAGAACATCAGTATGTTGCAAGAGTTGACACAGAAACAATCTGGGAATACAACGGAGTTCTATGGGCAGATACATTAATTACTGCTTCACTTACTGGTATATCAGAACAAGAAGAAGCATCTTCTGGATACTCAAACACACATTACATTGACCTTGATGGAACAAATGACTATGTTGAGTTTGATTCTGGTGTTGATGTTGATGTTTTAGACTACACTAAAAGTTGGAGTTTAGGGATTGAGATTGAAAATGTATCTCAAATAAATGACTCAAGTTATACAACTTTGTGGAAGAGAGGGAACAACGAAATAACACTTAGAAAAGGAAATGGAAACTGGGGAGTGTATTTTTATGCAGATGGTCAATCAATAGCACAATCAAACACTATGGTAGTCCCAGAGCAAGGAAGTAAGTTGTTCTTTGTTTGTGATTCTGGTTTTGTAAAATACTATATCACAACTCCATCGAACAATGGTTCATATTACACTATTATGTATATGAATCCTATGAACGTAGCAAACTACAACAATGCAAGTGGACACCTAGCTTTTGGACAAGGTGGAGTTATAGGTTCTAACTGGTTCGGAGGGATTAACAACGCTATGATAATGGAAGGAAGTTCTGCTAATTTAAATTCAAGTGATTTATCTGAATATTTTGGCAGTCAAGATGTTACTTTAATGTCATTCTATGATGAGATTGAAGATTTCATTCCTTTAGGTGAAGCAGTTTATCCAGCAGTTGAAGGCACAAAAGGAGTTGTTTCTGGAAACCTTATAAATGGGACTGCAAGTGATTTTGTTCAACGTTAAAAAATAAATATGTCTCTTAAAAGATTTTATATTGTAAAGAATTTGACAAGTGGAGAAGTAAATTCTCCAGAAGTCAACAAGGTGGATGGTTCTATCGGAGCAGATAATTATTGTCTGTTAAAAAAGGAAATTGACGCACCAGAACCGACTGGTGAATATGTTCACGAGTTTATGCTTTTGGAGGACTTCAACTCTGCTTTGAGTCTTAGTATGTTCACACCAGTATCTTATGGTATTAGGGAATACAAAAGATATGACAAACGATTTTGTGCTGAGGTTATCCTTCAATTTGAATCTGATGCTGGTTCTTTAACAATGGCACAAACAGAGCAATTGATTAGTGAATTGATTGATGGCTCTGGTTTACTTGACTCTGTTTTTGTTAAGTTGGAAATCAACTCACCTCATCACGCATTGTCAAAATTGCAATCGGTTACTCCGAACGCATTATTTCCACAAGCGTTGAAAGACAAGTATGTTTCAATTATTGAAGATTATTTAAAAAAATATCCGAGATACTAAAAATATAACATTAATAATTAAATCGTTAAATAGATATGAACAAAGCAAATATCATTGCAAATCTTGGTAATATTTTAACCAAGTTAAGCACAGAAGAAAAAGTTGAAGAGACCAAAGAAGTCAAACTTGCAACTATGATGTTAGCTGATGGTGAAACAACTATCGAAGCAGATGAGTTCTCAGAGGGACAATCTGTTTTTGTTTTGACTGAGGATGCTAGAATCCCTTTACCAGTTGGAGAGTATCAACTCGAAGATGGTCAAATTCTTGTAGTTGAAGAAGAGGGTGTTATTGCATCTGTTTCTGCTCCACAACAAGAAGAGGAAGAAGCACCAGCCGAAGCAGAAGAAGTTGAGCAGTCAGCAGAGGAAGTTAAACCACAAGCAAAGAAAGTGGTGGAATCGAACACAAAAGAAACGCATTTCTCAAAAGAGGAATTTGATTCTTTGAAGTCTGAAGTTGAATCATTAAAGACTCAGTTATCTGAGATGGTGAAAGAAAAAGAAGTTAAGGAAGTGAAAGAGGTTGAGATGAACGAGGACAAGAGATTGAACTCTGCACCATCCACAACTGAAAAGAAATCCAATCCTTACAATTTAACTACCGAATCCAAAACAACAAGAGGACGAATCGGAGAAAGATTAGAGCAATTAAACCTAAAAAATAAAAAATAATGGCAACAAGTACAAGTGTTAATTCATCATATGCTGGAGAAGTAGCTGGTGAAATCATTGGACAAGCGTATAAAGAAATGGACACAATTAACAAGAATGCTGTGTCTGTTCTTGCAAACATACCTTACCAAACAACAATTCGTAAAATTGAATATGCAAATGGTCGTAGTGACTATGCTTGTGGATTCACACCATCTGGTTCTGTGGTTATTAGCGAGGTAGTTCTTGCACCAAAGAAAATCAAGAACGAAGCAGAACTTTGTAAAGAGGACTGGAGACAAGTATGGGATACTGCAACAATGGGATTCTCTGCACACAATGACAAGATGCCTACTGACGAGAGTCAAGCATTTCTTTCTGAGATGTTAGCAGACATTTCTCAAGCAACTGATAGAGATATCTGGCAAGGTGACGCTGGTGTTTCTGGGGAGTTTGATGGATTCATCAAGAAGTTTCAAGCAGATAATGATGTAATTGCACCAACTCACGCACCATTAGACAAATCAAATGTGATTGCTCAGATGGAATTGATTCAGAACTCTATTCCAGATGCTTTATTGCAGAAGGATTTAGTTTGGGCGTGTGGTTATGATGTTGAGAAATACTTCAAACAAGCAGTTGCTGGTGATGATTACAACAATCAAGGTGTTGTTGGAGATAAACCTCTTAACTTCTTAGGGAATGACCTTTTACCTTTGGGTGGTTTACCAGCATCTACGATTGTAGTTTATGAGCGTAAAAACTTGTATTTCGGTACTGGTTTAATGCAAGACCACAACAGAATCGATGTGAAGGATATGGACGAATCTGATTTGTCTGGAAACATCCGTTACAAGATGGTTTATACTGCTGGTGTTCAGTATGTAAATTCTGAGGACATCATTTATTACGGAGTAGCATCTTCTTAATAAAAGAGAATTAAAATAACCTATATTGAGGGATGGTGAGAAGAAATCATCATCCCTTTTTTAATTAAAAAAATACAAATAATTATGTGCGATTTAACAACTGGAGTTGCAATCCGATGCAAGAATTCAAATGGAGGTTTAAGAAAAGTATATCTTGCTTCTTTTGATACTTTAGGAACTGCAACAAAAGATTCAGATGATGCCATTACTGGCTTGTCTGGTTCTCCTTCTTGGTACGAATACGACCTTGTAGGAAGTGCGAATACATACTCAGAAACATTTGCTTCTGATGAGGATGCTGGAACTTCAACATCTGAACAAACATTGACAATCCAATTACCAAAACTTGACAAGAGAACTTCAAAAGAATTGAAGTTGATTCTTTGGGGGAGACCTCACGTTGTTGTAGAAGATAACAACGGAAATCAGTTTGTTGTTGGTCTTGAAAACGGAGTTACTGGTTCAATTGATGCTGGTACTGGTGGAGCGATGTCTGACCTTAATGGATATACTTTGACTCTCACTGGTAGAGAGAAAGAATTTGCTTCTTTCCTTACTTCTGACTTAAGTTCTGGAGGATATGGAAGTATCTCGGGAAGTCAAATAACAGACTAAATGGCTTGTGCAGACTTGACAAAGGGCAGATTATATCCTTGCAAGAAATCTGCTGGAGGCATAAAGGAGGTTTACAT
>Ga0206680_10001080_pt1 | contig 9884 bp, 5 predicted proteins | sample M115012015metaG_FD_160124 | JGI IMG/M metagenome (GOLD analysis project Ga0206680, IMG submission 160124) | Ammonia-oxidizing marine archaeal communities from Monterey Bay, California, United States - M1 150m 12015 | ecosystem: Environmental > Aquatic > Marine > Intertidal zone | place: USA...
TCTCAAACACTACGACAACTTCAAGTCTACCAAAACAATAACAAACAGATGATCAATGTCGGCACAACTTCTGTGAGGGTCCTGGAAACCTTAGCTCGGCAGAATTTTCAAGAAAGCTCGGGTTGGACAGACATTTTTATTTATCCTCCCTGCAAATTCAAAATGGCGGATGGGCTCCTCACAAATTTTCACCTTCCTAAATCCACATTGCTGCTGCTGGTTTCAGCATTTTGTGGCCGAGATCTTTTATTAAGTGCCTATCAGCATGCCGTAGCCGAAAAATACCGTTTTTTCAGCTATGGAGACTGCATGTTGATTTTATGATTACTAAATAACACTCCCAAATGCAGACAAAATCCTCACTCTAAGGTATTGCCTTCACGATTTTATTTGTAGTATTGAGGGTACTTTGGCAAGTCATCCTCAATTTCATAATAATCAGGTTTGTCATCAACAAAAATATGTTCAACAGTTTTTAGACCTTTTGAAGAATCCAACATCCCTGCAGCAATGCTGATATTACTGCCGCCTAAACGTTCAAAAAAAATACTGGCACCACATTCCTGACAAAATCCCCGTCTTGCTTCGTTTGAGGAGCGAAACCATTTCAGTCCAACATCATTAACAAGCTGAAAATTCTTTTTTTCCACAGAAGTATAGGCCGCAAAATTTCCATGAGTATGGAGACATTGCCCGCAATGACAATTGATAACCGGGCGTAATTCACCCGTCAACTTAAATTTAACTGCACCGCACAAACATCCGCCCTGAATTGAATTCTCTTTTTTAATTTCCTGTTGCAGTTCCTCTGACAAATTATCTTTTACTCGATTTTCACGTCGATCTGCTTTTGAATACACTTTGCCAGACGGTTTAACCTTTTCAGCAAAGCGGCTCTTCATTTTTTCGCTGTAATCCGCTCCCAATGCTGGAGTATGTTTTTTTGATTTTGGCATATACCTCCTTTGAGACAAGTTTAATTTTTTGTTTGAAAACGCCAACCATCAACTGAGTGTCCCCCTCAAAACTTGTACTGAAAAACCCTCAAGCCACGCAATCCCTCCAACCGGTGAGACAAATTCAGCAGGTTCCTTTTCGGTATCAATCAGAATGTTCCATGTTATTTCTTCAGGCAGATTAAATTTAACCGGCTTGTCAAAACAATTTATCAAAATGCGCATTGCCTGGTCTGGCCAACCAGAATTAGTTACTTCAAAGTGTAGCGTCCGGACGTAGGTTGCAAACTCCTCCGGTCCACCTGAAGCATTAAACCATTCATATTTACTTTTTTCTGAAAATAAAAATGGAGAGTGCTGTTTGCGAAAGGCAATCATACGCCGAGTAAAAGCTAAAAGCACGGAGTTTTGTTCTGTCAGATTCCAGTCCAGCCAGGTTAAAGCGGAGTCATGACAATAAGCGTTGTTGTTGCCCTGTTGTGTCCTCCCGAATTCATCACCACCCAACAGCATGGGAATTCCGTTGGAAAGCTGCAGCAGGCAATGAAACATGCGTAACTTCCGGAAGCGCAATGACAATATTTCCGGATCATCAGTTACTCCTTCAGTTCCGCAGTTGTCCGAAAAATCAGCACTGTGGCCATCCCGGTTTTCTTCTCCGTTTGCCTCGTTGTGTTTTTCGCTGTATGAAACCAGGTCCATCAAAGTCATACCATCATGAGAAGTAACAAAGTTTAGACTCCGCTTCCTGCCTTTTTTTACTGAACCAAAAATATTTGGACTGCCCAGAATTGACTCTTTAAGCCCTTCCATCATGCCCTCTTCTCCACGCACAGCACGACGAACTTTGTCACGGAATTGATCGTTCCATTCTGTCCAATCTGCAAACTCAGCTGCTTTTCCAAGTTCGTAAGCACCTGCGGCATCCCATGGTTCTGAAATCAGTTTAATATTTTTCAGGGAAGGTTCATTTCTTAATTCCCAGAGTAACTGCGGAAAGTCCAAAACGTTTCCAGCCGAATCACGATTTAGAATTGAAGCAAGGTCAAACCGAAAACCGTCCACACCCATAACGTGTGACCAGTAAATAAGACAGTCACGAATCATTCGTCTGGTTGTTGGATGAGCACAATTCAAAGTATTTCCGCATCCGGAATAATTCTTGTAGCTTCCGTCCTTTTCCCGCAAATACCACTGATCCGGTGCCAGTAACTTAAAATGATCTGCATAACCATTCTCACCAAATTCCGCAGTATGATTAAAAACAACATCCAGCCAGATTTCCAGGTCCGCTTCATGGAATTTATCAACCATCGCTTTAAATTCGCGAACTGGATTTTCCACATCTGACGCATAATTTTGTTTTGGAGCAAAAAACAAAAGCGGTGAGTAACCCCAATAGTTTAGAACAGTATTCTCAATTTCCGCATCAGAAATAATCCTCTCGTTTTCATCAAAATCAAAAACCGGCAAAAGCTCAATTGCAGTCACACCAAGTGCTTTTAAATACGGAATACATTCAACAAGTCCCCGATATGTTCCGGATTGTGAAGATCCGGAAACTGAGATTGATGTGCTGTTGGTCATGCCACGGACGTGGCACTCGTAAATGACACTCTGCTCCAGAGGGTGATGAGGGCGGTGTGGACGGGAAGCAGTTAATTCATCTGTCGGAGTTTCCTGACGCAGAACTGGCAACCGGCGCATTCCATGAAAAACCTTACTTTTGGGACGGGAAATAACACTGAGCCGAAAATCCTCCTCATCCACAACAAATCCAATGGGTCTCCCCCAATGCTCACCACCGAAGCTTTCCCTGGCAAATGGATCTATCACTAGATTTGTACTCCCGTCATTTTCCTGGAGCTGAATCAGGTAAACCATGTGTTCTTCTGCAGAGCTGGAAAATTCAGCTTCCCAGCCCCATACATCACCAAACTGATACGATGTATCCAACTGGACATCGTACAGCAAGGCCTGATTTTCTTTCAGTTGCGGAAAGGAATGTGGGTAAAACAAATAGCGGATGCTTACAACATGTTCAGCAATCAATCCGAATTGAAACGAATTTCCACGCCAATGCCCTCCCATAGAAGGATTTGGCAAAGGTCGAATTGACTGAAACATTGGCTGAATTAAAAAACAGGATGGAATTAATGGCCGGCGGCAGCAAACAATTTCTGCATGGCGTCTTTCACTCCCGGAGCTGCAACTAAGACTGGATTGCCCGTGAGTAAACCATCATTGGCTAAGAAATCATTCGTCCAACCACCGGTTTCACGAACCATAGCGATACCTGCCAGACAATCCCATGAATTAATTTGAAATTCATAAACCCCAATGTAACGTCCGGCAGCTACGTATGCTAACATCAAAGCTGCAGATCCAACGTCGTGATAAACACCACCATTATTAAACAAATAATCGAAGGCTTTTTGGGTTGCAACAATCGAACTTTTTGGTGAATATCCCATACCGACAATTCCATCGGCAAGTGAAGTGGCCTTACTCGGTTTCATTGGTTTACCGTTTAAGGTAGCGCCAGTTCCTCGTTGAGATGCAAACAATTCGTCCGTACACGGTGCGTAAATCAAACCTATCTCAATTTGGTTCTTAACTACAAAGGCAATCGATACACACCAGGATGACAAACCATTTAGAAAACAGCTTGTTCCATCAATAGGATCAACAATCCAGATACCTTCTGCATCCAAATTTCTGGTTCCGCTTTCTTCACCTAAAAACCCATCTTCCGGAAATAAAGTCTGCAGACGTTCACGAATCATTTTTTCGACTTCACGATCTGCTTTGCTTACCAAGTCCTGAGGTCCTTTTTTTTCCGTCTTCAGACTATCAATTTTTCTAAACCACTGAAGGGCATAAAGACCTGCGTCACGGGCCAACACCTGAACTGCATGAAAACGATTTTGTATCGATTCTTCTTTCATAATTTACTTACTCACAAAAAGTCTGAAATCCATATTTAGTCATTTCGACAATAGCGAGAAATCTTTATTATATTAGTGGACTCTCGAACAAGATTTCTCTCATCACTCGAAATGACATGGTTTTTGGATTTATTTAGAAGGCACAATAATTAATTTAAAAATATATTTTCTTTTAAATAGTCTGATTGCAGAGTGCCTTGTTTGTAAAAATCTTGCAAGCTGAAGGCTTGATGAATTTCATCTGGTACAGGACAAATCACTCGATAATGAGCAATATTTATGTTCTAATTTTTAAGATCTTTGTTGCTTATTTTTATCAAATTGCAGACTCTAAATCGTTTGTTACAATCTTACTAATGAGTATTTTTTCTAGTAAGATATTTATATTATTTGCAGCGTCATGTCATTTCGAGCGAAGGGAGAGATTTGATAAAGTGCTGATATCTTATAAGAACCCTCACATACGTTCTGGACGACACGATAAAACTCTTGACTGTCGGGTAAACCTGTAAAACATTGTTATTAATTTATCCCAAATCTAAAATCCTGTCTTCATGCTTTAACAAAAATGTTCCAAAGTTTACGCCATAAAATTATTCTGGTTGCAGCAGTTTGTGCATCAATAACCCTGTTAGGTTTTGTTGCCCTGTACTGGCTTACATTGGAACAGCATCAGTCTTTGGACAGACACCGTGATCTCCCTGCTGTTTCCCTTAAGTGGTTTTCGCTGAATAATGCAATCCATACAGCCTCACTGGCACAAAAGGCCTGGATCGACAGCGGAGATTTGAAGTTCATTAAAGAACGTGACCTTACATGGGCAGTTGATATTCACCCTGCCTTTAAGCAACTCGACCTGCTTTACAAAAAGGTACGCGTGTGGGAAGGAGAACGATCAGTTGAGAGACGCGTTTTTTATGATTTGCGGTTGATGATTTTATCCCTTGAAAATTTGCAAAAAAAAACAAGCGATCCGAAACAAAAACTTACTCTGGAAGAAGCACAGATTATCTGGACAGACAAGGAGTCGCCTTTGGTACAGAACATCATCAGTCAGGTGGAAATAATGATTCGCTGGCAAACCGATTTTGCACGTCAGCAGGAATCTGAATTGCGGCAAGGTTTGTCAGGACTTGGAATATGGATCTGGGTCGTTGCTTCTGTAGTTTTACTTCTTGTTTTGGGATTGGCAGTTTTTTTTGCAAACCGAATCACTGCACCACTTAGGAAATTACGGGGTGCGGCTCAGCAGCTTATCCGTGATCAGTTCCACAAGCCTGCTGAAAAATCCATTGAAGTCGAGGGGAAAGCAGATGAGTTTACAGAAAATATGGATGAAGTTCAAACGTTGACAGAAGTTTTTCAAAAAATGGAGTCTGTCATCCGCGAACGTACTGAATTACTGGAAACCTCAAATCGTCAACTTGATGAAGCCAACCGTGCCAAGGGAATGTACTTGACCAATATGTCACATGAACTGCGAACACCGCTGAATGCTATAATCGGTTTTACAGAGGTTTTACTGGAATCAGGAGGAGATGAAAAACTCTCTGCTCATCAAATTGACCGTCTCGGGAGAATATTGAAAAGCGGGCAACATCTGTTGGAACTGATCAATTCATTGCTCGATCTTTCCAAAATTGAAGCTGGACAGATGCAAATATTTAACTCAGAGTTTCAGTTGGAAAATTTACTGCAGGATGTAATGGAATGGCTGGAACCACTTCTACAGGAAAAATCTCTTCAGTATGAACTCGTTTTCCACTCTGACACACCAATTAGGCTTTATTCTGATTCCGGAAAAGTCCGGCAGGTACTGATTAATCTCCTGGGGAATGCCATTAAATTTACTGAATCAGGAGGTCATATCAAAGTCAGTAGCATTCATGATGTAACGGGGGTTTCAATTGAAATTCAGGACACAGGTTGCGGAATTACCGTAGATCAGCAGCAGCAAATATTTGAAGTCTTCCATCAAGTCAACTCATCCGGAACACTAAAGGGGACAGGTCTTGGACTTGCGCTCGTGCAAAGTTTAATGAAATTACTTGGGGGTTCAGTTTCATTGAAAAGCAAATACGGTAAGGGGAGTACGTTCACGCTGCACTTTCCAGCATCCAGCAAACTGAAACATGAATCCTGAAACTAAATTACTACTTGAGTAATTTTATTAAATCTCAGCATACGGAAGCACAAATTGGAGTCGGATATGCCCTGTTGGCTTTTAGCGCATGGGGTTTTCTTCCCATTTACTGGAAACTTCTTGACACCGTTCCTTCGTTAGAAATTTTAGCACACCGAATGGTTTGGTCCGTGCTTTTCCTAATGGGGTTGCTGGCAGTTCAGAAGCGTTTGGGGGAATTTCGGGATTTACTGAAAACCCCAAAATATATCTGGATGCTCCTGGGAACAGCAGTACTCCTTGGAGTAAACTGGTTTGTTTATATTTATGGTGTAAACACGAATCAAATCGTCGAAACCAGTTTGGGATATTTTATCAATCCCTTGTTTAATGTTTTATTGGGAGCAATTTTTTTGAAGGAACGCCTCAATTATTGGCAATGTTTAGCACTTGGAATGGCTGCTTTGGGCGTTTTGAATTTTCTCTGGGAGTTTGACTCACTGCCCTGGATTGCTCTTTCGTTGGCATTCACCTTTTCTTTTTACGGTTTATTACGCAAAATGATATCAGTAAAACCATTGGTGGGTCTGTTGATGGAGACAGTACTGCTTGCTCCTTTCGCAGCAGTTATGATAGTGGTTTGGAATGTAGATGGTACAGGGAATATTGGAGGAGATTGGAGAATTGTGATTTTTTTAGTCGGTGCAGGCGTGGTCACCTCACTACCACTGCTCTGGTTCACAAATGCCGGAAAACGACTTCGCTATACTACCCTGGGTTTTATTCAATACATGACTCCATCTATCCAACTCTTAATTGGTGTGTATCTTTACCATGAACCATTCACTTCAACTCACAGCATCACGTTCGGACTGATTTGGACGGGGTTAGTAATATTTTCAATCAATTCTCTATTTGTACAGAGACCTTCATAAATTAATGCAATGAAAATATTTTATTTTGAACTAATTGGACTGATTTGTTTCTTCATTTCGGGACTTTTTTTTATCGTGGCGGGCATCCGCAGCGAAGATCTTCTTTCCACCATCGGAAGTATAGTCTGGACATTTGCCTGTGTTCTCTGGCTGATTCCGGTTTTCTCCAGGAGAGGTCAACAGAGTTAGAGAGTCTCGTTACAGGCTTGTTTTTACCCTTCCTCTGTTTACAGCCTTGAATAACACTCTAGACTACTGATTGCTATTTGGGCTGAAGCTTGTTTTAACTAATGCCTAAAATTTGTTTTCTTTCGTTTGCCCAAGTACGTATAACTTGATCAACTGCTAGACCAATAAAAGCAACACAAAGACCTAGTGTCAGTCCATTTCCTGTTCCATTTTTATCTGATAAAGCTTTTAAAATATATTGTCCTAAATCATCAGTGCCAATCATTGCACCAATAATCACCATAAATAATGCAAAAACAACTGTTTGATTAATACCAAGCATCATGTGTGGAAAAGACATGGGTAATTCAATTTTGATCCATCTTTGTAATCGATTGACACCTGACATCGATCCCGCATCATGGAGATCTGGTGGCACACTGCGCAGTCCTTCCACGGTATACCGGGTAGCAGGAATCGTGGCGTAAACGATAACTGCGATTAATACGGAGGTATCGGTTACGCCAAAAAGCATAATCACAGGAATCAAATATATAAACGATGGAAAGGTCTGAAGGGTATCACAAATCAATAAAATGAACTTTGCCGTATGCGAATTTTGCGCACATAAAGTTCCCACCGTAACGCCAATAATGGATGACACAATGACTGCAAAGCTCATTAAGTACATCGTAATAAGGGCTCTATCCCACCATTCTGTCAATGCAATAAATAACAAAAATCCGCCAACAATTGCTGCCGATCTTATTCCGCCGATGATGTAACCGATACCCATGGTTAAAACAAGAGTTGCAACAACCGGCATACTTAGATACGCAGCTTTCATCGGCATCAACACCTGCTGAATCAGAAATACATTAAACACTTTTAATGTGAAGAAGAAGGTATCCCATATCCAATCAACGCCTTTTTGCAAAATATTTTCAATCGTGATGCCTTTGTTGTGCGGAACAATATACAAATAATTAAAACCTTCTTTAAAAAAGAAAGTGCCTATGTAGGCGAGTACAATGCCTGCTACAACAATCACGAGGAACATCAATGAATATTTGTGGCGATTAAAAAAAGTAAGATCAGCAAAATAATCCGTTTGTTTGTTTGCCCAAGCGAGAGACATTCGATCTAAAACTATTGCGATCAGCACAATACAAATACCTTGTTCTATTGCTTGCCCAATTCTGAGCCCATTCAGTGCTAGCAATAAATTAAAACCTAAACCCTTAGCGCCTATAAAAGAGGCAATCACCGCCATGGCCAAGCACTGCATGATGACCTGGTTGACACCAATCAGAATATCCCGTCTTGCAGTTGGAATTAATACTTTAAATAGAAGTTGAAGATTACCGCAGCCGCTCATCATGCCAGCTTCCAGAACTTCCGGAGAAACCCTTTTAAGACCCAACAAAGTTAGACGTACCATCGGTGGGGTTGCAAAAATGATGGTTGCAATCGCACCAGCATGATCGCCAATTCCAAAAAATACCATAACCGGCACCAAATAAGAAAAATGCGGCATGGTCTGCATGACGTTAAGCAGAGGATTTAGTGTTAATTCGACCTTCTTTTTTTTGTACGCCCAAATACCTAGAGCTAAGCCCAAGATAACGGAGACGGGTGCTGCGATCAGTACGAATGAGAGCGTTTGCATGGACGGCTCCCATTGACCGAAAACGGCAATGTATATAGTGGAAAATCCTGCCAGCATCGCGAGGCCTTTACCTTGGAGCTTATGGCCTAAAAGAATTGCGCCGCCGGCAACTACGGTCCAGGGCAATGCGGGCCAACGTGCCCACTTATTTTCACTTACAAAATCCCAACTTGTAAAAGCAACAATGGTTTTAACTCCACCCAAAATAATTTCACGAATTAGCCCAATTAAAAAAAGGATGCACGCTGAGATAGCTCTTGTCACTTCTTTTAGTAACGGTTTTTCCTCAAATTCTTCGATTTCAGGGTCATAGACCTGAATCGGCAACCAGTCGAACATCAAGTACTCGACCGAGTCATTAATCAGTATTGGCAGGCCTGCAATCAGTGAAGGGAATCGCCAAAAAATATTATTCTCTGACGGGTTGATAAAGAGGCAGAGTAAGGCGAAAATAACCAATAAACCAACAAATTGAAATAATTTGGGATGGTTTGTTAACTGATTCATAGTCGTAGAATTAATCGTTATTTTCCGTTTCAGCCCTACTGCCAAACAACACATGAATCACTTTGGAAGAGTGTACGGCTCCAACCACATTGTTATCCGCATCTGTTACCGCAACAGGTTTTTGTTGACTCAGCACTTCTTCCGCAACTGTTTCGATTATTGCGTCTTTAGAGACTTGTAGATCGCTTAGCTCTTCTGAGCTATCAATCGGATCCATCACAGATTCAATCCTAAGTACCTTCTCCCTGGGTACTTCTTCGGAAAATTTACGCACGTACTCAGTGGCTGGATTAAGAACGATGTTGGCAGGAGTATCTAGTTGTTTGATAATGCCATCTTTCATTATGGCAATACGGTCAGCGAGGCGCAGGGCCTCATCAAAATCATGAGTAACAAATAATATGGTTTTTTTTAAAACACCCTGCAGCCGGAGAAATTCATTTTGCATTTCTTTACGAATTAATGGATCAAGAGCAGAAAACGGTTCGTCTAGGAACCAAATATCAGGCTCAACAGCTAATGATCTAGCAATTCCTACTCTTTGCTGTTGACCGCCGGATAATACTCTTGGGAAATAGT
>Ga0206680_10001090_pt1 | contig 9842 bp, 10 predicted proteins | sample M115012015metaG_FD_160124 | JGI IMG/M metagenome (GOLD analysis project Ga0206680, IMG submission 160124) | Ammonia-oxidizing marine archaeal communities from Monterey Bay, California, United States - M1 150m 12015 | ecosystem: Environmental > Aquatic > Marine > Intertidal zone | place: USA...
GCTAAATGTTCCTGACAGTAATCGTGAGCTGTATCGCGGATAAGTTTTTCTTCGCCGCTCAGCTGACCTTCTAAAAACATACTATCTTGCCAGTTAAAATTTGTTAATGATTGGCTCATACAATTTCCATATATCTGTATTAAATCAGTGATTAAGGATAGATTATATCTAAAAAATTTCTATTGCAATAATCACTATCAAGGTAATATAATTTTTCAAAAAAAAACACTAACCACCAAGAAAAAGTTTACCTACTTCTGGATTTTCTAATAATTTATTACCATAGTCTGCTAACACCAGCTCACCAGACACAATAACATAACCAATATCGCAAAACTCTAGACCTTTTTTGGCATTTTGCTCGACCATAATGATAGTTTTTCCTTGATTTCTTTGCAAATCTTGCAGTATTTCGAACACCATGTTAATAAACCTAGGCTCCAGTCCAATTGAAGGCTCATCAACCAAAAGCACTTTCGGATTCATTATTAAAGCTCTGGCTATTTCCAGTAGCCTTCTTTCACCTCCAGAAAGAGAGCTTGCCTTGTTATTTCTGCGCTTGTTAAGGCGTTCGTATTCTGAAAATACTTCATCAACAGCCTTTTTAGCATCAGCTGTTTTATCTATCAGGAATCCACCCATCAACAAGTTTTCCTCAACCGTCATATTTGGGAAAACAGAGTTGTCCTGCAATATATAGGCGATGCCAGAGTCCTTTAATTTTTCATTTGGAGTGAGGCTTGTTATCTGTTTGCCGTCGATACTAATGTCGCCACTAAAAATTCTAGTAAAGCCAAAAATACTGTGCAGAATTGTCGATTTTCCAGCGCCATTTGGGCCTATTAAGCACAGTGACTGCCCATCTCCTATACGCAAATCAATATCATGGAGGATTTCCATTTCTCCATAACCTGCCTTAAGTTTATCTATCGAGAGGTGTGGTTTATTGTTTGTTAATGCGTCCAGTTCATCTGTAGTGAGATTGCTTTGTTTTAAAGCACTTGCTTGCTTGTCAACATCTTCAACCGAAATTACAGTTTCTACGTCGCCTTGTCCGTAACCGTGTATTTTTTTTGGCATCTTTAATTTCCTAAATACGCGTCAATTACGCGTTGATCTTTTTGTATTTCATCTGGTTTGCCGTCTGCAAGCATTGTTCCGTTCGCTAAACAGTATATGTGTTCGGCAAGGTTCATGATTACCCGCATATTGTGTTCTATCACTAGTAGTGTTATGCCTTTTTCTTCATTGACTTGTCGAAGACGATCAATGAGGCCGTTAATTAAAGTCGGGTTAACGCCAGCTGTTGGTTCGTCGAGCAAGAGTATTGTGGGCTTTTTCATTAATGCCATTGCAAACTCTAAGAGTTTCTGTTGTCCAAACGACAAGTCACCGGCCAACAAAAAGCGCTTCTTAAACAAACCAACAAAAGCCAATAATTCATCTACCATTTCATTAACTTCTTTTGAAAATGGATTAAAAACTTTTTTCCAGTTGGCGTCAATATTCGAACTAATCTGCATATTCTGCACACAGGTCATTTTGTCGTAGATATGAGTTTGCTGAAAGGTTCTAAGCATTCCTAGTCTAGCAATCTTAGGAATGGTTAGTGACGAAATTTCCTTGCCATTAAAATGTATTTCACCAGAGTCAATCGGATGATGCCCAACAATTGAATTAAATAGTGTCGTTTTGCCAGAACCATTTGGGCCAATAATGCCTACTATTTTGCCTTTTGGAACTGTAAGCGAAACATTGTGATTAGCAACTACACCGCCGTAAGACTTGTCAACAGATTTAACATTTAATAGTTCCACTATTCTTCTCCCTTTTGAGACAAAATACTATTACTTAATTGTTTTCTATCTTTAAAGTATCCTAATATCCCTTTTGGAAAATAAACGACCACGATTAAAATCAACAAACCAAGAGCCACCTTATCCCACCCTAATAAGTAAGTCCAGAAGGTTTCTTTTGCTGAATATAATATTACTGCGCCAAGTACCGGTCCCCAGATAGTTCCTTTACCACCCAATATAGGCATAACAATCATCCAGACACCGAATGTTACGCCTGAAAAAGCGATTTCTACAGGGTCGATAAAGCCAATAACATTGCCTATGCCTGCACCAGCAATAGCCAAAAAGAAAGCTGAAATGGACCAGCCTGTAATTTTATATTGAGTAGTGTGAATACCCATTGATTCTGCTTTATTTTCATTATCCCTAATGGCATTAAGAGCTAAGCCGAACTGACTCTGATAGATCTTCCTAAATAGAAAGAATGTAGAAACTGCAACCAATAAAAATGCGTAATAATAAAATTCCTCTTTGCCTATTAATAATTCACTTGGGTAAAGAGGAGTTACCATTCCAGAGCCCGCACCAATATAATCAATCCCGCTAGCTATCTCAGCAGCAGCATGGCCTACTCCTAGAGTGCAAATGGCGAAATAGTGACCACGCATACCTAGTATTCCTGAACCTAGAATCACGGCAAGCACAACTGCCACAATAGCGCCAGAAAGAGTGCCAACGGCAAGGCTGATAAAATACTCACTCACATTCAAGTTAACTACAACTTCAGAAACTCGCTCAAATCGACTCAGACCGCTAGAAAACATATCCCTTTGCACGACTGCACAGACATACATTCCAACGCCTAAAAATAAAATATTACCAAAAGAGGTGTAACCCGTTTGCCCCCCAAGCATATCCCAAGTAAGCGACAGGATAATCATTATCCAAATATATGTCAGTAAAGTTAAATGATTTGGGAAAAGAAATGGCACAATAGCAGAGATCGCTAGCCCTAGCCAAATTAAAGTATTTTGTTTGCCTTTTGTTATCATAATCAGCCTCGATTAATGTATGTATTGGCGTTTTTTTCTTGCCCTGATACTTCTTGTAATAAGAATAATAACCAATAGACAAAAGATAACAGCGGCTTGAAACTCTGCACCGATAATAAAACCAGTGACGTTTTCAAACGCACTTATCCCCATACCGGTAAAAATTATCCCCATGAAATTTCCTAGCCCTGCGAGAATAACAATAAAAAACGAACGAAATGTATAAACCAAGCCTATAAAAGGGTGTATCGTCCAAATCATAACAACTAAAGAGCCTCCAATGCCGCATAGAGCTGCATTAATAGCAAATGTATTGGCGTATACTTTGTCAATATTAATCCCTAGAATTCTTGCTGCACGTGGATTTTGAGCGGTTGCTCGGATAGTCTGCCCCAAACGAGAATACTTCATTACAACAAACAACACGATAGCGACAAAAACAGCAATAATAAAACTAACAAGTTGAATATTAGAGATTATTAATGCTCCATCAAATAGGAACTGCATACCTAGCTCAGGATTTGCTGTAACTACATCAGGCCCAAAAATCGCCTGCATCAATTGTTGCATTAGAATCGCCAATCCAAAGGTGGCTAGTATGGTAATAAAGATATCTTTCTCACCCAATAATCGATAAATAACGGTTTTGTAGATCAATAAACCAAATACGTAAAGTAAAACAGCAACAATTGGAATTGTAAGTATAGGATGAATTCCAAATTGATAAAATAAGGTATAAGTTATGTAGCCGCCAAAAATAACCATCTCACCTTGGGCAAAATTGATTATATCCATTACCCCCCAGATCAATGCTAAACCATAGGCGATTAATGCAAAAATAGCTCCAACCAGCAATCCATTGATTATCAGTTGAGCAAGAAACTCTGGACTATCAATTAATATTTTTATATAGGTAATCATTTCTCACTCTTTAAATAGTTATTTATAAAAGGCAGTGCTTAAAAAGCACTGCCTTTAAATTTACAAAAACTCTCTATACACTCCGATTAAGGGCGTGGATATACAAGTTCAGCCTCTGCAACATTAGCAGGAGCAACAACATAATATTTACCATCAATGAGTTGACGTAAAATCATTGGTTTTGCAATATTATTACCAGCTTCTGAAAACTTGATTTGACCATAGAAAGTTGACAGATCAGTTGCAGCAAGAGCATCTCTCACAGCATCTTTGTCAAGAGAGTTAGCTCTAGTTATCGCATCCGCCATAACTTGCACTGCGGCAGTTGATTCAGCAGCTTGATATGGTGGAACGTAGCCATACTCTTTGTTAAAGATTGCAGAGTAGTTACCCGCAGTACCAAACAAAGTGCCTTCACTTGAAACACTAGGCGACCATTGAGCTGCGCACAAAGCGTAGTCTGCAAGATTGCCAAACTTTTCTTTATCATCAAGCTTTGCTGACTCACAATGCGTCATTGCAAGCATGTTAACTGAAACACCGAGATCTTTCATTTGTCTAACGGACAGAGCTGCACCCTTAGAATGGCCAGAAACTACAAGTAGGTCTGGTTTAAGAGCTTTCACCTTAACCAGTGTAGATGTCATGTCACTCAAATCTCTAGGCAACTTATCATCAATGACTACTGTCATGCCGTGACGTTTTACGTCATCAAGAACACCCGCTCTAATATCTTGAGAGAATGGATCGTTCTCAATTGCAAGAGCTACGGTTATTTCTGATGCCGGTTTGCCGGCCTTAATGGCTATTTGATTAACTGCTTCTTGTAAATACTGCTCAGAAGTTGACAGTACAGCAAACATATATCTATATCCTTGATTGAACAATGAGCGAGATGCTCCATTTGCCTCAACCATAGGTACGCCATGTAATTCTGTAACCGGTGCAATAGCTTTAGTTAGGCCTGAACTATATGGACCCAACATAAAACTAACACCATCTCTAAGAATCAACCTTTCAGCTAGTGACGCACCACGCGCTGGTGTAGACTCATCGTCATAGTAGATAATTTCTAGATTGTAAGTTTTTCCATCAACAAGTACGCCACCCATAGAATTGACATATTTGACGCCTAAGTCGTAGCCTTTTTTAGTGTGGTTACCTGCTGTTGAATATTTTCCCGACAAAGAGACCGCTGCACCAAGCTTTATTGTATCCGCCATAGCTGCAGGACTAATCATCAGTCCCGAAAGCACAAGCGTTGTAATTGTTGTGCTTAGTATTCTATTAAACATATTGAACTCCTTTTTTAGTAAAAAAACGTTATAGTGTAAAACATAAATATTTCTATTTAATCAGTTTTGAAGTGACCTAAGTTTTCATTAAATATAGTCTAAATAAAACCAAGACCAAATAGTATAATACATTAATTATGACCGTCAATTGACGGTTTTATTAATAACCAGTCATATTGCTTGCATAGTTTCTGCTAACTGATTTGCACTTTAATTCGCTCAATCTAAATCGATCAAAGCTGCAATGTAAAAGATATTCAAAGTCTTAATTTTGACTAAGATAAGAGCTCTATCTAAGATTAAATAATAAAAATTCTTATAAAACCAATAGCACAAACTGACAGCAACACTCCTCCTATCCACCTCTTGAATCGATCATTATTGTCCATAATTTTATCGTGAGCTTTGAGTCCAACGTAATGTCCAATAGCTGCCGCTGGCATCAACATTAAAGCAAAACGCCAATCAATATAAACTCCAAACGCTATAAATGCGCTCATCTTAATTGAAACCAGAAAAATCCACAAAACAAAGAGTGTATTTCGAAACTGCTCCTTAACAATATGGCGCATATAAACTGCCACTATTAATGGGGCTCCAGTTAAAGAAGTTCCAGATACATATCCGCCTAATAATAATAATAAATTATCAATCCAATTTTTCTGAGATCTGATTGGACGATCAAGAATCCAGGTAAATGCATAAAAGCTAGTGATCAGGTAAACAATCACAGTCATCACCTGTGCCGGTAGGTTTATCAGGCCAATAACACCTAATAATTTTGCGGGCAAAATCCAGGGTAATGAGCTCTTTAAATATCTCCAATCAACATTCTTCAATTCCTTAGAGAGGGTAATACCTGAAAAAAAGAATAAATGAATTCCAATAATTGGTAACCAGTCAATCGGAGATCCGCTCACCAGCATTAATAGAGGGAGTCCCAGGGCTGCACCACCAAAACCAAGTCCAGTTCTTACGAAACCTGACCAGGAAAAAATCAAAACAACGACTCCTAACTCTAATGCTGTAAAACTCATGTTTTCATCTGGAAGGTCTTATTGTTGTTTTCATAACCGGTATTTTCAACAAAAACTCCTCTCTGACGTAGAAGCTCTCGATGAAGATTTTTGTGAGCAATAAACTTATCTCTACCATGCAACCAACTGTGGTTATTGATGATTAGTATACTTCCTTCAAATAATTTAACATTAAAGGTGTTAGCTTCACTTTCAAGTGATTTACCCATTTCATACAAATATAAACCCTGGTCAATATTTAAAGGCTCTACAAATTGATCAATGAAAGACATTCGTGCTTCACCTTCAACTTGCTCTTCAAGAAAAATAGGGTGATAGGTTTTATAGTCAACATTTTTACTTGATGGAGAGCCCCATTGTAGATTTTCATTAGCTAAAGGATGTTGATAAAATTTATCCAAATCTTGCCAATCATCAACATGGAGTAGGAGTGAATCTCCACCTTCAACATCCACTTCAAGCATCTTTTGCATGATCACCCAATCGGTAAGTTCTTTAACATAAGTGCCGTCATTGTGAAGCTCCATTCTGCGATGTGCTTGACGAAGATAGCTATCGCTATTGTCTTCATTTTTAATACTAAATCTTGCATAAAATTTTCCGGACATTGAATCAAGATTGGGGACACCTATGAGGTGAGAAATTGCCGTTGATAGGAGAATATTGAAGTCAATGAAATCAATACCGTTTAGTGATGAATCACCCATCGATTCACATTCTAGCAACACCGCACCAGTAGACCGATCCTTGATTGTTTTTAATAAATAATTGCCGAGTGTATTTTCTGTTGCCTGATTAAGACTATTTGCAATAAAAAACCTAAGAAAAGGCTTGTATTCGACTGACTGGACATCAAAATTAGAAATTTTCTCAGAAAAGTTATTGACTGTAGTTTTACTAAGTGTTACTACTTGAAGCCTTTCGTTAGTAGGGTGAGAGCATGTCACAAAACCGAAATTATCTTTATTTAATGTTGTTTTCATAAAATTTATCTATTAATTTAAAAAATGTCGACATTAACTCATTATAACTACATTTATGTTAAAATTCAATTTATAATAATTTTTTATCGTATCAACTTTTTATTCATTATTAATAATATAAAAATAAATAGTTCATGAAAAATTCTAGGCAAAATACAGCCGCTCAGATACTTGATTCATTAACTAATGACATTATTCAGGGTGAATATTCACCTGGACAGAAGTTACACATAAAAACTTTAAAAGATCGATACAATGTTGGCACAAGTCCCTTGCGTGAAGCTTTATCTCAACTAATCGTGAAAGATTTAGTGATATCAGAAAATCAGAGAGGTTTTTATGTCAGTGATATTTCTATTGATGATTTGACAGATATCTATCAAGCCAGAGCAAAAATAGAGTCACTTTGTATTGAAATGGCTATAGAAAAAGGTGATGACTTTTGGGAAGCAAATTTGATTGCAGCTTCACACCGTTTAAATAAATATAGTAAATCTAAAAAAATAGATATGCTTGAGTGGCAGAATCGTCATGCCGCTTTCCATGAAGCATTAGTTGTAGGATGTATGTCACCAAGGCTTTTTCAAATAAGAGACTCATTATTCGAAAAATCAACAAGATATCGTAATCTCTGGCTTAGAGAAAATGTTACTAACTCTGCATCACTTAAAATCAATCAAAATGAACATGCAGCTTTGATGATTCTAGCCCTTGAAAGGGATAAAAAGGGTGCTAAAAGACTTATTGAAGCTCACATTATGACACCAGTAGAGATAATTAAAAAGAGCTTAACTTAATTATAGTTTGATTGCACTGAACTGCAAAGGTCGAGAGAGTTTTGATGGAATGCTATGTTCGTTCTCAAAAAGAATAGGTGCTAAAGTTTTCAACATGTCTTCGTAAACCTCTTTCTTAAAGTTTATTACTTCTTCTACTGGGTTCCAGTAATCAACCCATTTCCAGTCATCGAACTCCACCTTATTATGCAAATTAAGGGAAATATCAGTGTCTCTAGAAACTAGCTTTAACAAATACCAAACCTGTTTTTGACCAATACAGGTCGGTTTTTGTTTACGCCTTATATGTTCCATGGGTAATTCGTAACGCAGCCACTTTGGTGTTTTGGCAAGTAAACTGACCTGCTTTGCTGCAAGTCCAACCTCTTCCTCAAGTTCTCTATAAAGTGCATCTAATTCAGTTTCGCCCTTATCGATCCCACCCTGAGGAAGTTGCCAAGCATTTTGTTTGTATCGCTTTGCTAAAAGGATTTGTTTTTTTTCGTTTGTAATTACAATGCCAATATTAGCGCGATAACCTTCACTATCTATCACTAGTCATCGCCTGAAAAAACACCCAAAAGGTGAAGCAGGCTTAAGAACAAGTTATAAATAGAGATATATAGGGTGACAGTTGCCATGATGTAATTCGTTTCTCCACCACGAATGATATTGCTTGTTTCGAACAATATCAAGCCACTCATTAACAAAATAAATGCTGCAGACACTGTCAACGCTAAGGTTGGTATCTGGAAAAAGTAAGCAGCAATACCTGCCAAAAATGCAACCACAATACCTGCTGTCAAAAAGCCAGACAGAAAGCTAAAATCTTTCTTCGAATAAAGCGCATAGAAAGACAGTGATAAAAAGATAGCAGCAGTTCCGGTCATTGCCATTGACACTAACTCAGTGCCATTCGAAAAAGCCGTTGTATAGATTCCAATAATGGGACCCAAGGTTAAGCCCATAAAACCAGTTAGGGCAAAAACCGCTATTATTCCAGCCGCTGAGTTCCTTAGTTTTGTCACTAAGAATAAGAGACCAAAATAGCCACCCAAGGTAATCCATATCCCGAAGTAAGGCAAATTCATAGACATTGATAAGAATGCCATAAGGCCACTAAAAAGTAGTGTTGCTGAAAGTAACTGATATGTGTTTCTCAGTGTACGATTGATAACAATCGCATTTGTTGTTGTTTGTACGTTTGTTCGCATAATCTTAAAGTTAAGTAAAAGTGTAAAATATAGTCAATGTTGACTGAAAATACAAGGGTTTTATGAAACTTATTTTGGGTATGGGGCTGACTGGTTTGTCGGTTGCACGCTTCTTTTCATCAAATAATATTGCCTACCGTATAGCGGATTCCCGTTTGTCACCGCCAATGCAAGATATATGTATCAAAGAGAATCTCCTCTCAGATTGTCATCTTGGTGAATGGAAAGAATCACTACTTGATAATATCACTGAAATTGTCATCAGTCCTGGAATTGCGGAAACGGAATCAATTGTTGGCTGGGCACGACTACAAAAAATCCCCGTTATCAGTGATATTGAGCTTTTCGGTCGCTACACAAAGGCTCCAATTGTTGGCATTACCGGCTCTAATGGTAAATCTACAGTGACTCAATTATTGGGGGAAATGGCAATAGGTAGTGGGAAAAACGCAGTGATTTGTGGCAACATTGGTAAACCAGTTATGGAGAGTTTGAGTGACGAAGCTGAGCTGTACGTTGTTGAGCTGTCTAGTTATCAACTGGATTATACAAACAGCCTTAATTTATTAACTGGGGTAATAACCAATATCACTCCAGACCATCTGGATAGATACCCAGATTACGATATCTATATTGCCTCTAAGTTAAACCTTTATCAATTCTGCCAGTATTCGGTTGTTAACCTTAATGAACCCTTAGTGAAGGGTATCAAGGGTGATAGTTACTACGCGATTGAAGAGGTCACTCAAAGTTGTGAATTTAGTG
>Ga0206680_10001093_pt1 | contig 9834 bp, 8 predicted proteins | sample M115012015metaG_FD_160124 | JGI IMG/M metagenome (GOLD analysis project Ga0206680, IMG submission 160124) | Ammonia-oxidizing marine archaeal communities from Monterey Bay, California, United States - M1 150m 12015 | ecosystem: Environmental > Aquatic > Marine > Intertidal zone | place: USA...
CGGTCAGGAGGTGGCCATCGACGGTCCCGCTGACTCCACGGTAGGTGGCGCCCTGATGGTCGGTCGGAATCCTCTGAGGCGGGGTCGGCTGGGCGAGGTGGCCGACGTTCTGTTGCAGGCCGACTGTGTCGGGGCTGATGGTGCTGTCTTCACGGCAGGCGGTCCCACGGTCAAGAACGTGACCGGCTACGACCTATGCAGGCTTCTCGTTGGCTCGTTGGGCACCCTGGCCCTCGTCGGGCGGGTGATTCTCCGGACCCGACCGTCCCCCGAGGCCTTCGCGTGGATGTCGGGAGCAGTGGGAACCTCAGAGGTGGTCGACGCGTTGTACCGCCCTGCCACGGTGTTGTGGGACGGGATAGCGACCACCGTCCGAGTTGAGGGGTACGGCGATGACGTGAACGAGGAGGTGGGGCGTCTGCAAATGCTCGGAATGGTCCCGACTGGGGAGCCGGTCCTACCGAGGGAGCGGGATCGCTGGACGGGAGTCCTACCAGTGGGTGGCATCCTGGAAGTAGGGGCCGGCGTGGTCCACCGACCGGATGCCCCCGAATCCGGCAAGGTCGCGATCGGTGTCCGGGCACTGGGGGAGCGGCTGCGGGACTCGTTTGATCCCACCCGCCGCCTCAATCCCGGACGGGACCCCCATCGGGTGCCGGCATGAGGATGCCCACCCGACTGGGGCTAGACGACGATTCGCTAGCGGCCTGTGTCAACTGCGGCCTGTGTTTGCCGCACTGCCCGACATACCGGGTGACCGGTGACGAACGACGATCCCCTCGAGGTCGGATCGCATTGATGCGGGCAGTGGAGTGGGAGGGCCTCGAACTGGACGAAGAGTGGCACGAGGCCATGGAGACCTGCGTCCAGTGTCTGGGCTGTATGACGGCCTGTCCCTCTGGGGTGCCCTACGGCGACCTAATCACTGCCACGAGGGCGGCGACCACCAAGATCCGCCCACCAGCTAGACGCCTCCGGTTCGGTCTCTGGATTCTTGGACATCCGCGTCTGCTGCGGTGGGGGAGTCGGGCCTTGGCCGTGATCCAGCGCCTCGGACTCATGAGACTGGTTCCCGCTTCGGTTGGTGGTGCTCTGCCCAGCCGCCTGCCGATTCGGTACCGGTCTCGTTCCCGGGCTCAGGAGGTCGGGGTGGTCGGGCAGGGCGAGGTCGTGCTCTTCACCGGCTGTGTGATGGATGCTTGGCAGCCTGAGATTCACGATGCCGTCGTACAGGTACTGGGTGCAATCCAGGTAACGGTTGAGCGGTCCGGCGACCAGTCGGGTTGTTGCGGTGCGTTGCACGGCCACGCAGGGATGATCGACGAGGAGCGTCACCATGCAGAACGAGTGGTTCACTCCATCGGAACAGATCGACCGGTCCTCGTCGACTCGGCGGGCTGCGGTGCGGCGCTCAAGGGCTACGGCGACCTATTGGCCACCCCAGAGGCCCGGGATTTCGCGGCACAGGTGGCCGACGTCCACGAGTGGTTGGCCGCTGACCCTCGGTTGGCTGCATTACAGGCAGCCATCGGATGCGCTAACCCCGGTGATAGGAACCCGGTGATCGTCCAGGACCCATGTCACCTCCGCCACGTTCAGGGCTGCCATGGCGCGGTCCGAGACGTCCTGGCGCCTCATGTACCCCTGGTGGAACTCGACGACGAGGGTCTGTGTTGCGGGGCCGGCGGTGCCTACTCCGTGCTCCAGCCTGCTTTGGCCACCGGCGCCCGGGAGCGCAAGGTGGCGGCCGTGGCCAGGGCTGCGAATCGGAGCGGCGCGACGACAGTGGTTAGCGCTAACCCCGGGTGCGCTATGTACCTGGCCGCAGCAGGGCTAGATGTTCGACATCCGATGGAGGTCCTGGCCCATGTGCTGGGCCTCGATGGAACGATCGAAGAGGGAGTCGACGGTGGCCGGTGAGTTCGAGGTGATCCGAGACCGACTCGAGGCCATTGCTGAGGAGTTGGCCGATCTGGCCATGGTCCGCCTCCGGGAGTCGATCGACGCAGGGGGTCACGAGTTTCCAGTGGACGAGAAGCGTCTGACCCGAGCCCGACGGGCCGTAGAGAAGGCGGTCCACCTTCTGGAGGAACAGGATGACTCGGACCAGTGAGGGTTTTCGGCGCCCCGATCGCCCTTGACCGGCGATGTGCCGTCGTGTCAGTTAGCGACCAAGGGGATTCGTATCCGGCCGTCATCCGGTCGGACCACCTCGAGTCGGTGCCCTGGGTCCACGGGTCCGTAGAGCGTTGTCCGCTGCCGAAGGGGCCGGCCCAACGGCTCTACCAGGGCATCGAGATCAGTCTGGGTGACCTGCTGGCCATGCTCGGCACCGGCAGCTCGGGAGATGTTCTCGTCCATGAGGGTGCCGCCTAGATCATTGACCCCGGCCTGTAGTAATTGCCGTACCCCGTCAAAGCCGATCTTCACCCAGGAGGATTGGATGTTGTCGATTGAACCGTCATATGCGATTCGGGCTACGGCGTGCACCAATAGATTCTCCCGGAACGTTGGGCCACGGCGAGCCTTCCTCTGGAGGTAGATGGGGGAGGCCATGTGCACGAACGGCAGGCCCACGAACTCGGTGAAACCCCCGGTCTCGTCCTGGAGGTCACGGCAGCGCAGCAGATGTCGAACCCAGTGTTCGGGACGTTCGATGGACCCGTACATCATCGTCACGTTGGATCGGATCCCAACGGCGTGCGCAGTCCGATGGGCCTCCAACCACTCATCCGTGGTGATCTTGTCGGGACACAGTTCCGCCCGCACCTCGTCGTCGAGGATCTCCGCTGCCGTGCCGGGTAACGAGCGGAGGCCCGCCTCTTGGGCCCGTCGGAGGTATTCAACCAGTGGTTCGTCCAGGCGTCGAGCACCTTCGGTGACCTCGAGGGCTGTGAAGCCGTGGACGTGGATGTCGGGGACGGCGTCCCGGACTGCCCTGATGACGTCGATGTAGTACTCGCCGTCAAAGTCAGGATGGATTCCTCCCTGGAGGCAGACCTCTGTGGCACCCATTCGAGCCGCCTCGGCTGTCCGGCCAGCAATCTCGTCCATCTCCAGCAAGTAGGGAGTACCCCGGAGATTCAACGACAACGGTCCCTTGGAGAACCCGCAGAACCGACACTTATAGGTGCAGACATTGGTGTAGTTGATATTGCGATTCGCCACCCAGGTCACATCTTCGCCGACCCGTCGCCGGCGCAACTCGTCGGCCACCTCAGCAACCGCGACGACCTCGGGACCACGCGATCCGAAGAGCGTCAGGAGCTCGTCGTGTCCGGCCCTTTGACCAGCGAGAACGCCGTCGAGCACTTCACGAAGTCGTCCATGGGCTTCCGATCGTCCGGGAACGAGGCCGACGGGACGGACGGGAGCGCCGGAATACCAAGCGGTGGACTCTGAACCGATCTGGCGGACTTCGGCGCCGTCCTCGTCGGAGATTGTTTCGATGACCTCGGGGAACACTGCGCCGGGGTCATCGCGGCCCAGTCCCTCAGAGTCGCTCCGGTCCATGACGGCAAACCGAAGGCCGGGGTCGAACCAGCGGCCGGGTTCCTGGACGTAGTCGGGGTAGGCGGTCAGGCGAGGGGCAAGAGTGCGGCCGCGACTTTCAGTCACCATTGTCAGGCGTTCCAGATCGGGCCACGGCCGCTCCGGGTTGACGTGGTCGGCGGTGATCGGCGAGATGCCGCCCCAATCATCAATACCGGCGTCCAACAGTATGCCGAAGTCGTCGGACAGGTTGGGCGGCGCCTGGAGGTGGACATCTGGGGGAGGATCACGCGGGCCAAGGCGATGGCGTCCAGATACTCCTCAGGAGGACAGGCTGGGGCGTCGCGCATGGCCGTACCCGCCTTAGGTAGAAAGTTCTGGACGATCACCTCCTGGACGTGGCCGTATCGAAGGTGGGACGCGGCGATGGCCTCGAGAGCCTCGATCCTGTCCCGGCGTGTCTCGCCGATTCCGACGAGGATGCCGGTGGTGAACGGAATCGCCAGCTGGCCAGCGGCCTCCAGAGTGGCCAGTCGGCGGTCTGGCGCTTTGTCGGGGGCGCCCCGGTGGCAGTCCAAGTCCGGCACCAGGGACTCCAGCATCATGCCCTGTGATGGCGACACGGTCCGGAGCAGCGATAGCTCGTCTGCGGACAGGGCGCCAGCATTGGCATGTGGTAATAGCCCGGTCTCATCTAGGACGAGACGGGCCATCTTGGCCAGGTAGTCGATAGTGGAGGCGTAGTCACGTCGAGTCAGCCAGTCGGCGGCCACGGGGTATCGGATCTCCGGTCGTTCCCCCAGGGTGAACAGGGCCTCATGGCAGCCCGCCTCAGCGCCCCGCCTAGCGATGGCCAGGACCTCATCCGGCGTCAGGTAGGGGGCCTCTAGTCGCGCCGGGGGCTGGGCGAAGGTGCAGTATCCGCAACGATCCCGGCAGAGCATCGTCAGTGGAATGAACACCTTAGGGCTATAGGTGATCCGGTGGTCATGGTGGGCGTCCCGGACACGGCGAGCCTCCGCCCGTAGCTCGGGTCCCTTTGGGAGAGCAGCGGCCACTGGTGTCGGGGTCACAGGGTTCATCGGTTCGCCTTCTCGGGGGAGCGGCCCGGGCCGGGACGACTACGGATGTGGTGGGGGGTAACGAACTCATCGCAGAACGGGCACGACACGGCCTGGTCCAGTGGTGTCCCGCAGGCGTCGTGCACGAGCAGGGTCGGAGGACCGTCTGTGGCGTACCAGCGATCCCCCCAGTGCATGAGAGCCACCAGAGCTGGGGACAGGTCGGCACCCTTGGGGGTCAGCCGGTACTCGTGACGGACTGGACGATCCTGATACTGCACCCGGTGGACCATTCCCAGTTCTGTCAGTTTGTGGAGCCGATCTGTTAGGAGATTCCGGGCGATGCCAAGGTCCCGGTGTAGCGCCTCGAAACGGTGGACACCTCGGAACAGGTCCCTCAAGATGAGGAGGGTCCAACGGTCACCGACGGCTTCCAGGGTGGCGGCGATCGAACAGGTCGGGTCCAGGTGTGGAGTCCCAACCGCGGGCATTGCGTCATCGCTGGCCCGAGGCATCGCCGGACCCTAGCAGTCAGTTTCGATTTGCAACGGACCCTCTGTAGGTCGACGGCGTTAGTCGACGGGAGGTCAGAAGGAAGCGACCTTGGCCCTCAAGCTGTCGAGCAGATCATCGAAGGACGTCACGAAGGCGGCGACACCCTCGTCCTCAAGGACTCGGGCCACGTCATTCAGGTCGACACCGGCAGTGGTCAGGTCGCGGAGTGTGGCGTGAGCGGCCACTGGGTCGGCATCCACCGTCCGTGCCACTCTGCCGTGGTCCTCGAAGGCCTCGAGAGTGGCGTCGGGCAGAGTGTTGATCGTGTCGGGACCGATGAGCGAGTCAACGTAGAGGGTGTCGGAGTAGGCCGGGTTCTTGGTGGACGTCGAGGCCCAGAGGGGCCGCTGAACTCGCGCGCCACGAGAGGCCAAGGCCTCCCAGCGCTCTCCGCTGAACACCTGCCGAAACATCTCGTAGGCGACCTGGCCCTGGGCGACGGCGGCCCGGCCGCGCAAGGCCAACGCAAAGTCGCTTCCGATGGCATCGAGGCGTCGATCAATCTCGCTGTCTGTGCGACTGATGAAGAACGAGGCGACCGACGAGACATCCGACAGGTCGCCATCGCGGGCTTCTAGACCTGAGAGGTAGGCCTCCATGACTTCCGCGTAGCGAACCAACGAGAAGATCAGCGTCACGTTGACGCTGCGGCCCTCGGAGATCATCTGGTGGATGGCGGGAATTCCCTCTGTCGTGGCCGGAATCTTGACGTAGAGGTTGGGGCGACCGATTCGCTCGTCGAGGTCCCGGCCGGCGGCGATAGTGCCGTCGGTGTCGGAGGCCAGTGCCGGGTTGACCTCTACGGACACGTAACCATCCACGCCGCCAGATGCGTCGTGCACAGGTTGCATAATCTCAAGGGCATCCACGATGTCTCGTACGACCAGGGCCCAGTAACTGTCTTCGATGGTGGCGCCGTCAGTAACCAGACTCCGCAACTGATCGTCGTATGCGTCGGTACCCGTCATCGCCTTCTGGAATATCGATGGGTTGGAGGTGATTCCCCGAACACCGCGATCAATCCATCGACCGAGCTCGCCGGAGGTGATCCAGCCGCGACGAAGGTTGTCGAGCCACGGGCTCTGGCCCGCTTGGGCGTGTAGATCGTGGAGTCGGGTCATGACCACCTTCAGTTGAGGTTCACGTAGAAAGTAGATCTTCGGCAGCAGCGACCATGGCCTCGGGTGTGATGCCCAACTCGGCCATGACCCGGTTACCGGGGGCCGAAGCGCCGAATCGGTCGATGCCGATGCAACGGTCAGCCCAACGGTCCCAGCCGAAGGTCACCCCGGCCTCGATCGACACAGTGGGGATGTTGACGGGCAGGACCGAAGCCCGGTAGGCGCGGTCCTGAGCGGCAAAATCCTCCATGCACGGCATGGACACGACCCGAACCGAACGACCAGCCGCGGTCAGGGTGGCCGCGGCGTCCATAGCGACGGACACTTCACTACCCGTCCCGATGAGGATGATCTCCGGGGGATCCTCCGGATCGGCGAGGACGTAGCCACCGCGGGACACTGCGACGTGATCGTCAGTGCCGGGAAGAACTGGCACGTCTTGACGGGTCAGGAGCAGTGCGACGGGCCCGTCGCCGTCGACGATGGTGCGCCAGGCCCCGGCGGTCTCGTTGGCGTCCGCTGGGCGGATGACCCGGAGTTCGGGGATGGCTCGCAGCGCGGCAGCGTGCTCGACAGGCTGGTGGGTAGGCCCGTCCTCACCCACGCCCACGGAGTCGTGGCTCCAGACGAAGACGTTCCGAGCGCCCGAGAGGGCGGCCAATCGTACAGCTCCGCGCATGTAGTCGCTGAACACGAGGAAGGTTCCGTTGACTGGCAGCATTCCGCCGTGGAGGGCCAGACCGTTGCAGATGGCACCCATAGCGTGCTCGCGGACGCCGAAGAAGAGTTGACGTCCCTCGGGGCATCCGGGCCCCTGTACCCCGTGGCCGGAGATGGTGGTACCCGTATTGCCGGTCAGGTCGGCGCCGCCACCGATCAGGCCGGGCACTACGTCAAGCAGAGCCTGCAGGCAGGCATTCCCAGCCTTACGGGTAGCCACGGAAGCACCCACCGCCCAGGAGGGCAGGTTCCCTTCCCAGCCAGGGATCCCACCGCCGGTCAACGCAGCGTCCCAAGCGGCGCGGTCGATCTCGGCGGTGGCCAGACGTTGTTCCCATTCAGCCCGGGCGTTGGCGCCACGTCGACCGGCAGCACGGTAGAGGTCGAGCACGTCGTCGGGGACGTGGAACGGCTCGTCGGGCAGGCCCATTCGCACCTTCGTCTGACTAATGCCGTCTTCGGTCAGGGAGTAGCCGTGTACCGCCGAGGTGTCGATGTCGGGGGAGGGATGGCCTATGTGGCTTCGAAGGACGACCAGCGAAGGCCGGTCGTCAGCGGCCATGGCCTCGCGGAGGCCGACCTCCATGGCGTCGAGGTCATCGGCCACCTCGCCCAGGTCCACGACGTGCCATCCATAGGCCCGGAAGCGGGCAGGAGCGTCGTCGGACAACGCTAGTTCGGTAGGCCCGTCGATTGTGACGTGGTTGTCGTCATAGACGACGATAAGCCGCCCAAGACCTAGGTGACCTGCCAACGAGGCCGCCTCGTGGCTGATGCCCTCTGCCAGGTCACCGTCGCCACAGATCACAAAGGTGTTGTGGTCACAGACGTCGGATCCGAAACGTGCCCGGAGGTTACGTTCGGCGATGGACATGCCAACGCCGTTGGCGATGCCCTGACCCAGTGGGCCAGTTGTGACCTCGACTCCCGCGGTGTGGCCGACCTCCGGATGGCCTGGCGTTGCCGAGCCCCATTGGCGGAAGTCGCGAAGGTCGTCCAGGGTCAGGCCGTGACCGGTTAGGTGGAGCATCGAATAGAGCAGGATCGATGCGTGGCCTGCCGAGAGAATGAAGCGGTCCCGGTCGGGCCAGGCGGGATCGGCTGCGTCGTACGAGAGCACCCGGGTCCACAGCACATGGGCCAGTGGTGCCAAGGCCATGGCGGTCCCCTGGTGGCCGGACTTGGCGGCGTGCGGGGCGTCCATGGCCAGCGAGCGCACGACGTCAATGGCTCGTTGCTCCGGAGCGTCCGTCATGAATCTCACCTTCGGCCGACTCAGGCCCTCCTGGAATGGAACGGACCGGACCCTAACCGCGCCCCTCGGTCGGCCCGATGACCGATCCGACGAGGAGGACCGAGGCCGTGAATCCGTGGAGGTGGTGGGTACCCCCCACAGGCCCGATCTCCCCAACGCAGGACATACCGGCCACTGCGGTGGTTCTCAGAGCGTCCACCATTAGTCCGGCGTCGTGGCCAGGAAGGCCGAACAGGTGGCTACCCCGACCATTGCAGGTGAAGGCGAGCGCGCCACCAGCCCGCTGGCCGGTGAGGCGGTCTTCCAGATCAGCCGTGGCGGCCTCAGCGTCCCGAACCTGGAACTGCACCGTGGTCCCGATGGGCACAGTGTCACCGACCGTCAGTGCCCCTGAGGGGTGATCGGCGCCCAAGATTGTCCGTATGAGGAAGTCGCCGGCACCGAAGGCCTCCAAGTGCTCGTCGATGACGATCCCGAGGTGGAGGCCGCGTCGGATCCGGGCGGCCGTCGTCTCATCAGCATTCGCGAGCAGGCCGGTAACCCGTTCGAGGGCCGGCCGTCCGGCCAGAGACCTAATGAGGGGTCCCTCGGCATCGGTCACCACCATCGGATCGCCTAGTGGACGGCAACCGGTTGCCACCACGGCCCGGGCATCGGTGTCGGCCGGAAGCACGATGGCGACCGCTCCATTACTGAAGGCCTCGTCGTTCAGAATCAGGTGGCTATTCCCGGGCCTAGAGACGGCCGATGCCAGGCCACCCACCAGAGTGAGATCGGGAGCCACCCCGGCAGCGAAGGTCGCAGCGTCGAAGGTGAATGGGTCGGCGATCAGGGCTACAGCCTGACCGGGCTCGACGTCGCCGGGCAGGGCTGGGGATTCCAGGCGCAGCGGGCGAACATCTTCGACGAGGGCGGTCCAGAGGACAATTGACGGACCCTTCTCGATCTCTTGTCGATGCGCCAGGGTGCCGCTGGCCGAACTCCCCAGTAGGACTGAGGGGGAGAGACCTTTCTTGATGGCTCGGGCGATCATGGGGGTGTGGGGGGCATGTGCTCCTGAGGTGAACATCACGGCCAGACCGGGTTGACCTCCCGTGTGTTCAAGACTCTGCCCGATCACTTCGGCCACAGCGATAGCGGAGTCGGGGTGCTGACTCACCGCGGTCGCATAGCGGGCAGTGGCGTGGTTCACGTCGTGGTTGCGGGTGGGTCCGAGGGTGGCAGGAGGGTGAACGGGACGACGGTAGTCGGGCCTCGGTCGACGCTGCAGCGGGCCTCCACGGTACCGAACTCCTCAAACTCCAATTCGGCACGCACGAGCCGGTAGCCGAATCGACCGGGCTCGACCGACAACGGTTGGACGTTGCGGGCGATCTGTTCGCCGTCCCTAGTGAAGACGACTTCCAAAACGCCTTGGCCGCTGTGGTCCTCCGGGCAGCAGACCACGATCGCCAAGTGAGGAGACCATGTCACCGGAGTCGGTGTAGGTGAAGCGGCACTGAACTGGATACCGGTGAGGTCAATATGGGTCGCTCCGCCGGCAACGGAACGGAGGTCGATGCCTTCGAAGAAGAGTGCGGCGAGTATCTGCATGGCACGAAGATACGGGCGTGACGGTGGTCTCGGTGGG
>Ga0206680_10001097_pt1 | contig 9832 bp, 4 predicted proteins | sample M115012015metaG_FD_160124 | JGI IMG/M metagenome (GOLD analysis project Ga0206680, IMG submission 160124) | Ammonia-oxidizing marine archaeal communities from Monterey Bay, California, United States - M1 150m 12015 | ecosystem: Environmental > Aquatic > Marine > Intertidal zone | place: USA...
TCTATCAGCTTTCAAGGCGCATTGCGTGAAATGCCACGGCCAGGGCGACAAGGTTAAGGGCAAGGTCAACCTGCTGGCGTTGAAATCAGAAAAAGATCTCCTGGCCCGGCCGGAGCTACTCGAAAAGCTGGTTGAGGTACTGAAGAATCGCGAGATGCCGCCAAAGAAAGAACCGGCGGTCTCGGAGCCCGCGCGCAAGCACCTGGTCACGCGGCTCCAGGCAATGCTGCGGCAAGCTCTGAAAACCCGGGCCTTCGCGCCCACGCAGATCCGGCGAATGAACCGCTTTCAGTACAACAATTCCGTGATGGATCTCCTCGAGCTGAACCGCCAGATCTTCCGGCTCAATGAACGACTGATGCGGCGGCGAGAGGATTACTTTAAACCCGAGACCAGGAAGATGCCCGCCCAGGCGCGTGTCTCCAGTCGGCCGCTCAGCAAGGACATCGACAACCAGAGGCCCGAGGGGTTCAGGGGTGTCGCGTCGTTTCCCCAGGACAAGCGAGCAGAGCATGGTTTTGATAACCGTGCCGACCACCTGACGCTTTCGCCATTACTGATGGAGTCGTTTCTCAAGCTCAGCCAGACCATCGCCGAGAGCCCGGACCTGAACTCCAGGGAATGCCGCAGCTGGCCCTGGCTGTTTGCGCCGCCTGGAAAAGAGGCTGAACCGAAACCTGACCCCAAGGTCGCCGAAGCAAATGCGATTCGCTCCAGACTTCATAAATTGCTGCGGCGGGCATTTCGGCGGGCGGCCGAGCCCGCCACGGTGGAGCGTTTCGCCAAGTTCGCCGAGGCGCGGCTCGCCGCCGGAGCCACATTCGAGCAGGCGATGCGGACTGTGGTCGGAGCCATCCTCGGCATGCCCGACTTCCTCTATTTTTATGAGCTGCCCGACAAAGGGAATTCAGACAACAAAGACCGCGGGCGCCAGCGTATCAGTGATTTCGAGCTGGCCTCGAGACTGGCCCTGTTCTTCTGGAGCAGCATTCCTGACGACACGCTGCTCGACCTTGCCGAGGCCGGCAAGCTGAGCGAGCCGAAAATACTCAGCGAGCAGATTGACCGTATGTTGAATGATCGGCGCTCGGGTCGGTTTTGCGACAACTTCCCCTCCCAGTGGTTGCAGCTGGATCGCCTGATCACCTCGGTTCCAGATCCAGAGAAGTTCCCGTACTTCTATCTTGTAGATGGCTATCGCACCAGCATGCACATGATATCGGAGCCACTGCTCCTGTTCGAGACGGTCTACGTCGAGGATCGGTCCATCATCGAGCTGCTGGATCCGAAATTCACCTGGGAGAACCCCATGCTCCGCGCGAACTACGCGGGCCACTCCAAGGCAGGCCACGATGTTGTGACGCAGCTTTTCAAGCGCATACCGCTGAGCGACCCGCGTCGTGGCGGTGTCATCACCTGCGCCGCTGTCATGACGATGACCGCCACCCCCACACGCACCCAGCCGATTACCCGGGGCGCCTGGGTCAACGCGGTGATCTTCAATGATCCGCCCGAGCCGCCTCCAGCAAATGTCCCTCCCCTGCCTGAAGCCAGCAAGGAAGAGTTGGAAAAGCTCACCATTCGTGAACGCCTGGCCGCCCACCGTAAGCGCGAAGACTGCGCCGGCTGTCACAACAAGATCGATCCCCTTGGCTTTGCCCTCGAGAACTACGGCCCGACAGGCGTCTGGCGCGACAAGTACGAAAACGGACGCGAGGTGGATGTCAGCGGCGTGCTGTTCAACCAGCACGAATTCAAGACACTGGTTGAGTTCAAGCAGCTGATCCTTAAGGAGAAGCAACGGTTCATTCGCGGGTTCATCTCCCACCTGTTGTCCTACGCACTGGGCAGGGAGCTGGGACCCGCTGATTCGCCCACCCTGGATGACATGACCGCAGGGGCAATGGCCGGCAAGGACCAGATGCGGGTCGTGCTCAAGGGAATCGCGATGAGCACTCCATTTCTTCACAAGAACACTCTTGTACCTGCTGTGCCAGCAAAGAAAGAGAGCGCAGGAAAATGAAACCCAGGCACACCGGAAGAAATTTACACCTCGGCAATTTCACGACCTCCGTTAAAATCAAACAACGAAGGATACTTTCAAGATGAGCCGCCATAAAAAACCTCTCCGCTCCGTTTCACGACGCAACTTCCTGGCGTGTGCCGGCGGCGCCGCGCTCAGCCTGCCGTGGCTTGAGAGCTATGCCAGCGCCCTGGGGCGCAAAGCAAAGCCTCCGGCAAAGCGGCTGGCCTTCTTCTACCTGCCAAATGGAATTACACGTCGAGGTTTCTTCCCCGGCGAAAACGATCGGGCGCTACCACAGTTTGCAGGGCAGAACAACGTGTGGCGTTTCGACGGCAAGACCGTCCCGCCCGGAAGCCATCCCCTGGCACTCACTCCGACTCTGGCACCGCTTCACAAGATGCGGGAGAAGATCTCCTTGATCACCGGGATGGACCGCCTCTTCCAGCATGGTACCGATTCGCATGCCCAGTGCGCGTCCTGCTTCCTCACCAGCGTCGCACCCTACGAGGTCAAGAACTCCGCCTATCCGCTCGCCCGCACATTGGACCACATAGCCGCCGACAGCATCGGAAAGGCGACTCCCTACTCGACCCTTGAATTGAGCTGCAACGACCACAAGAACAACATCGAGTCGATCTATTTCGACAACATGTCCTGGTACGGCACCGGTCACGTCGCCCCGTCCATGAGAAACCCGCGAAAGATCTACGACCGGCTGTTCGGCACACAAGCCAGCACACGCTCCCGCAACATCACCGACCTCGCGCTTGGGAGCGCCCGCCAGCTGCAGAAACGCCTGGGTACCGCTGACCGGAGGAAATTCGACGAGTACTTCGAGGCGGTCCGGACAATCGAAACGCGAATGGATCGTATCGATAAAATGAAGTCCGAGCTGGCCGCCAACAAGATCAAGCGTCCGGCCGAGCATTTGCCTCGCAACGAATATATCCACCTGATGGGCGACCTGATGGTGACCGCGCTGCAGAGCGGCCTGACCAACGTGGGCACCCTGATGCTGGGGCCCGAGCGGTGGACAACAGCCACCAATTGGGAGGGCATCCTGGACAAGCCCTACAGCCATCATGCCATGACCCATTCCATCCAGCATCACATGGAACATCTCCTCAAGCTGGACCGCTTCCACGTCTCGGCCTTTGCGCGGCTGCTCGAACGCATGGAGGGGATTGAGGAGGCCAACGGCACCACCCTGCTGGACAACACCATCTTCACCCTCGGCGCAGGCATGGGCGATGGCACCACCCACCAGTACAACGACCTGCCCCTGGTCGTCGCGGGCGGAGGGAGTGGCGCCCTGAAGCTCGGCCGGCATGTCCACTGCAAACGCGGCACTCCGCTTGCCAACCTCTGGCTCACCCAGCTCCAGGCCCTGGGCATCGAACGGAAAAAGTACGCCGACAGCACGGGGACAGTAGCAGAGATACTCGCCTGAGCCGTTTTTCTCCGCGCCCCGCGGACAACTTTGCACCTTCGGACTTTGCCTGTCCTCAGAAGGTGGTGTTCAATATAAATGAATCGCGCAAAGGCACCGCCGGCCGAAGCGTGGAACACTTTGAGTCGATATCCTGGAGACCTACATGAAAAAGGCTGCTCGGCTTCTTCTGCTCTTACCGCTTCTCTGCCCCGGCCTCTCAGCCGCCGACCAGCCCAACATCATCTACATCATGCTCGACGATGCCGGCTACGGCGACGTGAGTTGCTACGGGCAAAAGAATTTCAAGACCCCGAACGTGGATGCCCTGGCCTCCGGCGGGCTGAAGTTCACGCAGCATTATTCAGGCAGCACGGTCTGCGCCCCGACACGGTGCTGCCTGATGACCGGCCTGCACACAGGCCATGCCTTCGTTCGCGGTAACCGAGAGGTCAAGCCCGTCGGCCAGGCGCCTATCCCGGGCGATACAGTCACCGTCGCCAAGCTCCTCAAAAAGAGCGGGTACACGACCGGAGCCTTCGGCAAGTGGGGACTCGGCAACCCTGGCTCCGAGGGCGATCCGGTCAACCAGGGCTTCGACGTATTCTACGGCTACAACTGCCAACGCAACGCCCACACCTACTACCCCACCTGGCTCTATCACAACCTCGAGAAGGTCGAGCTCGATGGAAAGACCTACGCCCACGACCTCATCATGACGGAGGCCCTGAAATTTATCCGGAAAAACAAGGACGGCCCGTTTTTCTGCTTCCTGCCCTGGACCATCCCACACGCCTCGATGCACGTGCCCGAAAAGTACACCGCGCCCTTCCGCAAGAAGTTCGCCAAATACGAAAACACCATCGGCCGCTACAAGGGACCGAAGGTCAAGAACCCCGTGGCGGCCTTCGCCGGCATGATGGTCAAGATGGATGAAGGCGTCGGGCAGGTAAGCGCGCTGCTGAAAGAGCTGGGGATCGAGAAGAACACCGTGGTCCTCTTCACCTCGGACAACGGCCCCCACCGCGAGGGTGGACACAAGCCCGATGTTTTTAACTCGAATGGCCCCCTCAGCGGCTACAAGCGCAGCGTAACCGAAGGCGGCATTCGCGTTCCGCTGATCGCTTATTGGCCCGGCAGGATCAGGCCGGGAACAACGACTGATCACATCTCGGCCCACTGGGATTTCCTGCCGACGGCCTGCGCCCTCGCGGGCATTGAGTCGCCGAAACCGATCGATGGCATCAGCTTCCTGCCAACGCTCCTGGGGAAAAATAAGGAGCAGGAACAGCATGATTACCTCTATTGGGAATTCTACGAACAGGGAGGCAAGCGGGCCGCGCGCTTCGGGAAATGGAAGGCCATCCAGAGAAACCTCAAGAGGAACCTCAACAGCCCGATCCTGCTCTTCAACCTGGATGCCGATATCGGAGAAAAAAAGAACCTCGCTGAAAAACATCCTGAATTGGTCGAAAGGGCGCGCAATATCTTCGCTGAGGCCCATACACCCTCGAAACGATGGGGAAACCTGGCCAAATCGAGACCCAAAACAAAAAAAAGCGAATGACCGGCCTGAACCCGAACTATAATGGCGACAGGCCAGTTCCCCTGAGGCGGAGGAGACACCGAGTATGAGCAAAGCAATCAATCGACGTCACTTCCTGCGCGGTGCCGGAGTCGCCATCTCCCTGCCGATGCTCGAGGCGATGGGACCGTCTCTCAAGGCGGCCGTGGTCAACAGAAAGCCCGTCAAGCGGGTGGTCTGCATCTCGAACAACTACGGCATCTACAAGAAGGCCTTCTTTCCGAAAGAGGCCGGAGCAGACTACGAGATGCCAGGCACCCTCAAGCCGCTCGAAAAGCATCGCAAGGACTTCACGGTTTTCTCTCATCTCGACCATGGCATCCCTGGCGGCCATGCCTGCATACCGACCCTGCTCAACGGCGTGCGGCCGTACCTGGCGACAAACTTCCCGGAAGGAAACATCAGCCTGGACCAGAAAGCGGCCGAATATGTCGGAGCCGCCACTCGCTACCCGTCGATGGTCCTCAAGGTCAACGAGGCGAACCTCGTCAGCTTTACCCGCACCGGTGTGCAGGTACCGGCGGTAGACCTGCGCCAGACCTACCGGGCGCTGTTTCTCAATGAGAGCCCGCAGGCAAAGGCGCAGATGGCGCAGACACTGCAGCGCCACACCAGCATCCTCGACGTGGTCCTCGGAGAAGCGAAATCACTGAACAGACACCTCGGCCGCCAGGACCAGAGAAAATTTGGCGAGTACCTCGACTCGGTCCGATCCCTGGAGAAAAAAATCGTTCAGCAGCGCCCCTGGATTGACCGGCCGAAACCGAAAACCGAGCTGCCTGAGCCCAAGCCAGGACAGGGTACCGTCGCAGACCTCAAGACCACGATCGAGTTGATCGCGCTGGCGATCCAGACCGACTCGACCCGGGCCATCACCCTGACCACCGGCTTCCGCAGCGGCGACCTGGGCCTGAGCGGCGGCTACCACGGCTTCTCCCATCACGGTGAGCGAGAAAAAGAAGTTGCCGCCCTGAAGCTGATCGAGCGCAACCAGATTGCCCAGACAGCCCACCTCGTCGAACTGCTCAAAGCACAGGAAGATCCCATCAACGGCGGCACACTCTTCGATCACACGATGATCCTCTTCGGCTGCGGCATGGCAACCGGGCAGCACTCGACCAGGGACCTGCCCTTGCTGCTCGCCGGCGGCGGCTTCAAGCACGGTGAGCACAAGAGCTACCCGGAAGAAAAGGGCAAACGGGTACCGGCCGCCAACCTGCTGCTGTCGATGCTGCAGAACTTTGGCCTGGAGATCGACCGCTTCGGAACGAGCACCGGCACCCTCACAGGACTCGAGACGAAGGCATGATTCCGACGCGTCGCATCGCGCTGTGGATGGTCGCCGTCGTTTTGCTTTCACTCCCAGCGGCAAAAGCTGAAGATTCGCTCGGGGCCCTGATGCCCTTCCTGCAGAAGCATTGCCTCGCCTGCCACGGCCCCGATAAGCAAAAGAACGACCGGCGCTTCGACACCCTTGGAACGGACCTCTCAAACCGCCAGGTGCTGGAGGCCTGGCAGGACATGCTGGACCAGGTCAACCTCGGTGAGATGCCACCGAAGAAAAAACCCCAGCCCAGCCCTGAAGAACGGAAAAAATTCGTCGAAGACCTGGCCGGCAGCCTGGAGGCTGCCTATGCCAGGCTGCGAAGCACCGGGGCGATGACTGTGATCCGCCGTCTCAACCGCATCGAGCTGCGCAACACCCTGCGCGACCTGCTCTACCTCGATGGTGCCGCCTTCCGGCCGGGAGCAGTAGCGAAGCTCGTCGATAACAATGGAAACGGCCGGGTCGAACGCAAGGGCAACGACCCCGTACGCTCCTTTCCCGACGATGAGAAGGAAGCTGGCTTTGCCAACATCGGCAACCGCCTGGTCATGTCGGATTTCCTCCTGAAGTTGATGCTGGGTGCTGCGGAAGAGGTTCTCCCCACCGCTACGCATACTGAAAAAAAACCCGCTGTCGAGACACGTCGTTTCTCAGGCCACCTCATCACGGGAAAGCAATACGGACAGCTGACCCTCGAGACCGTTTCGCGCGAGCTGAATCCAGGCTTCGACATGATCTCAATGCGCTACCAGCGCTTCGGTCGTCTTTCCCCTCACGAGCTGAGAGGCGGCGTCCGCACATCGGCACGTTACCGCATCACCGTCGAGGCCTCGGGCCACAACCAGCAGCACCCCTGGGGTGAGCTGATCAAGACCGACCAGGACCAGCCCTTCCTCCTGAGCCTGAACATGGCAGATACCGCCAACGGCGGAATCTCGGGCCCCACCTCGACCAACCTGGCCCTGTGGTCGCTGCCCGGAGATGGGAAGAAGCGCACCTTCAGCTTCGAGACCTGGATGGACGACTCCTGGACACCCTGGCTTGGCTGGGAAAACGGCTTCTACGACAGGGGATTCCGGGCCGAGCGCCTGGTAGAAAAATACCTCCCAAAGGCCTACCGCCCGCAACCGGACCGCAAGAAGGTAGACAAAAAAGTCTTCGACGCCTGGCCGATCGAGATGGCGAAGGCCCTGCTCGAGGACGGATACAAGGGACCCCACATTCGCATCTACAGCCTGGCGGTGGAGCCGCTGATTGACACCTGGCCACCGAGGAGCCACACGGCCCTCTACGGAACCGGCCCGGCAGAAAAAGCGGATGTGGAAAAGCTGCTGCTCAACTTCGCCAGCCGTGCCTTCAGGAAACCAGTCAAACCTCCCGAGGTGGCCCCCTATGCAGCACTGGTACGCAGCCTCATGGTCGAGAACAAGAAATCCTCGCCAGCGGCGATCAGGGAGCTGCGCTACAAGGCCTACAAGGGAAAGTGGAGCAAGCTGCCCCAGTTCTCCGAGCTCGAGCCCTTCTCTGAGGGTGTCCTGACCGATGGGCTGCTCGACATCCGGCCTGCAAAAATGAGAGATTTCTATGGCATGGTGTTCGAAGGAAATCTCCATGCTCCCAGGAAAGGGAAATACCGGTTCGAGATCGCCTCCGATGACGGATCCCGGCTGATCATTGACGGCAAGCGGGTGATCGAGCACGACGGGCTGCACGGCAACTCGACTAGAAAAGGATCCATAGAGCTCGCGGCCGGCCCCCATGCCCTCCGAGTTGAATATTTTGCCTACGGCCAGCCCAACAGCCTGCGGGCATTCTGGAGCGGCCCTGGGTTCAACGGCGCCCAGCTCTCAGTCGGGACAAAGGCTCCGAAACAATTGAGCACATCGAACACCGGGGAGGCCCGGGCGATCAGGGCACTGCAGGCAGGGTACACGGCGATCCTCTGTTCGCCGCGCTTTCTCTACATCCAGGAGAAGGGGCCCAAGCTCGACAACTATGAGCTCGCCTCTCGTCTCAGCTACTTCCTCTGGTCGTCGATGCCGGATGAGAGGCTCCTGGAGCTGGCCCGCACCGGCAGGCTCACCAACCCGAAAGTACGCCAGCAGGAGGTCGAGCGCCTCCTGGAAGATCCCAGGGCAGAAGCCTTCACCCGGAACTTCCCCGTGGCCTGGCTGCGCCTCGACAAGCTGGGCAAGATGCCGCCTGAAAAGAGCGGGCCCTTCCGCTTCTACCATGACCGGAAGATGGAACCGATGCTGGTCTCCCAGACCACCACCTATTTCGCCGACATGGTGAAAAGAAATGAGAAGATCCGGTTCTTCATCGACTCTGACTACACCTACATGAACGAAACCATCTCCAACTGGATCTACAACCGCAAGGACGTCCACGGGGAACGGCTTCGCAAGGTGGCACTGAACGATCCCCGCCGTGGCGGCATCTTCACCCACCCCAGCGTCATGACGGCCACTGCCAACGGGGTCGACACCTCGCCGGTCGTGCGCGGAGTGTATGTCCTTGAGAACATCCTCGGCACCCCGCCTTCGCCGCCACCGCCGGATGTTGAGCCGCTGGCTCCCGATCTGCGCGGAGCGAAAACGATCCGCCAGCAGCTCGAGGTGCACCGCAAGTCAGAAGCCTGCAGCGGCTGTCACAACAAGATCGACCCCCTGGGATTCGCGATGGAGAACTTCGACCCCGTCGGCCGCTGGCGCGACATCTATCCGGCGAGGACTCACCAGCCAAGAATCAAGATCGACCCTTCCAGCACCCTGGTCAACGGACAGAAGCTGGAGGATATCGTCACCTTCAAGAAAATGCTCCTCGGCCGTGAGCACGACGTCAGCCGCTGCCTCGCAGAGAAGCTCCTGACCTATGCCAGCGGGCGCACGCTTGAACCGATCGACCGGGGCGAAGTCGAGCGCATCATCAAAGAGCTCAAGGCCAGGAAGGGTGGCCTTCGCGACCTCATCAAGCTGGTCGTCGAGAGTTCCATCTTCCTGTCGAAGTAGGAAGCGCTCCTTTCGAAACCCTGCTCAGGCAAGGAAGCCCTTCAGTTCGCCGGTGCTGTCGCCGATCTTGTCGGTCTTGACGCCCATGACCCGCGCCATGGACAGCCAGAGATTAGCGATCGGCGTACCCCTGGCATGCTGGTCATGGCGGTTGGTCTTCAGCAGCCCACCTCCACTGCCGGCGATGAGAGCCGGCAGGTTGGTGCAGGTATGAAGCATCCCGCTTGAGAGCCCGGAGCCGAGAGTGAACATCATGCTGTCGAGGAGAGTACCCTCTCCCTCACGAATAGCATCCATCTTGGCGACGAGCCGCGCGTACTGCTCCATGTGGAAGCGGTCCAGCTTTTCCAGGTCGCGCAGCACGTTCTGGTTTTTCTGGTTGTGGGTCCAGCCGTGGTGGCGAATGGGCTTGGTGAAGACGTCCTCAAAGAGCAGCGGAGAATCCCAGCGTTCA
>Ga0206680_10001100_pt1 | contig 9819 bp, 7 predicted proteins | sample M115012015metaG_FD_160124 | JGI IMG/M metagenome (GOLD analysis project Ga0206680, IMG submission 160124) | Ammonia-oxidizing marine archaeal communities from Monterey Bay, California, United States - M1 150m 12015 | ecosystem: Environmental > Aquatic > Marine > Intertidal zone | place: USA...
TCATTATTGATTAATAAAATTCCGGTTTGGCCAGCTTCAAATTTTTCTGAATATTCACTTAATTTTTGTATAGAATCAACATCCTCAGGTGCCGATTCATCACCTCGCATATCTTGGTCCAGAACCGATATTCTTGCAATTGAGTATGCAGTAGTAAGTAGAACTACAAGCAGAATAGCTTTCCACTGTTTTGTTGATAAAATTGCAATCTTTTTCCATCCTTCATTTTTATGCCTTGAATAGTCTGTTAATTTCATCATTGCAGGCGTCATACTGACCGTTAGAAAGAATGAACAAACAACCCCAATAATCATAGTAAAACCAACAGTTCTCATTGGAATTATTGGAGAAATAAAGAGGGCTGAAAATCCAATAGAATCAGTTATAGCACACAATAAGGTTGCTTTACCTGTTGTGAGAAGTGCTAGGTAAGTTGCTTTAGGCATCTTATTTCCTTCATCTTTGAATTCAACAATTCTATTAGCAACATGCAAACCATAATCGACACCTATTCCAACTAATATTGGACCTGCCGCGACAATCATAGGAGTAAGTACAATAGGAGATAGAGAGACAATTCCGAGCGTCCATATTAGTGCACAAAATATGGGGACTAGTACTACGGGTATAGCAAGCCAATTTCTATGAAAAATAATCATTAAAGCTATAACAATTCCAAGAGACATCGGTAACATGGTTAACAAATCTTGATACAATCGGTCTGTAACTTCATGAAGAACAACAACTAATCCGGTTTGAGTCATCTCAGTTTTGGGATTAGCTCTTTGATCAATGTGGTTTTGGATTTCTATAATTTTTTGTTTTTGGACTTCATCATTGTTTTCATCTGCAGCTTTTAGTGCGAAGAGAATTACAGCAGTATCGATGATGCCATCATCATTTGTATCTATAGCAAAATTTTGTAATGATGAAGAGGTACTCGAAAATATTTGATCAATGCGGTCCTGATCATCAGGTATTGCATAAGTTCCTGTCTCATTTACGGTATCATCATCATTATCTTCTACGCTAAGTCCACCGAATATTTTCCCTTCACTGGCTTCTATAAATCTTGCATTTGTTGAGTTGAATTCCTTAATTAGTGTAGATATGCTAAGTGTAAAAATTATGTCGTCTTTTTCTCCTCTATCAGCTTGCCACTGATTTTCTTGATCTACATTTTGCCCCCAAGGATCAATAGTCCGTTCTAACAAAGCAATTTCTTTGAGAGTAGAAACATAAGTTATATTGTCCATTACAGGATCCTTGTAATATTGAGGATTCTCTGCGTTTGGAGTTTCAATATAGACAATAATTAAATCAGTGGCCCAGTCTTCTCTAACTTCTATCAATATATTAGTTGATTCTTCACCTTCAGGAAGATAAACTTCGATATCACGAGTCATGTTCTGCTCGAAGGTCATAGCAGGTTGCAAGAGTAATATTGTAACTAAAGAGAGGGTAGCCAGTGTCATTATTGGCCACTTCATAATTATGTTCGTGTAACCTCGAACAATATACTCTAAAGACTTTTGAAACACAGATGGCTATTGAGCCCCTCAATTAAATTTAATCTTTAATTTGAATAGTAATATTCTTTCTTACTTTTTTGTTCTCGGTCTAGTCTAGATTCAGGTTTATTTATTCGAGGGCGGTTCGTATTTTTATCTCTTCTAAAGGTTACTCCTACCCGTTCTAAGAAGAGGTTCATACCCTTACGCATATTGTATGGCCCCTCTGCATTTCCTTCCTTACTTGGAATTCCGCCAAAACATAGCAAACCATCTGCGATATAATCAATAAAGTAAACATCATGGTCAACAACTAACGCAGATTTACCTCTCTGTTCCATTGATCTTCTTATTGTTTTAGCAGTAATCATTCTTTGATTAGCATCAAGATATGCTGAAGGTTCGTCTAATAGATAGAGATCTGCTTCTCTAAGTAGACATTCAGCTACAGCCACTCTTTGTAACTCCCCGCCAGATAGTGTCTTTAGTTCTCTTTCCATCAAAGGTTCTAGATTCAAAGGGGCATTCAATTCTGTGTGGAGTATATGTTCATCGAAACCTTTTACAGATTGTAGTAAATCACCCACAATCATGTCATCTTGAACTTCAATGTACTGCGGTTTGTAAGAAACAGTTATTTCACTTTCTATTTCACCTTCATCAGGTTCTAAAATTCCAGCTAGCATTTTGACAAAAGTTGTCTTACCAGTAGCATTACCACCAACAACTCCTAAGACTTGTCCACTAAGAATCTCACCAGGTTTTGCTTTTAATTTAAAATCACCTAGTTTCTTTGAAAGCTTTGGCCATTTAATTAATCCTATTCCATCCCAACCCGTTCGTGGCGGATGCTTCAGGAATTTAATTGTATTATCTCTTATTCTTACATTTGATTCTTGAATATATCCATCCAGATAGCTATTGATTGCATTTCTAACTGCCAGTTTCTGAGAAACAATACCATATGCATTTGGACTTCCGTACATTACATGTATATTGTTTGTTACATAATCTAGAATAGCCAAATCGTGTTCAATTACGATAACACTCTTCTTCTCACCTAGTTCTGAAATCATTTTTGCCATCAGAATTCTTTGTTCAATATCAAGATATGAAGAAGGTTCATCAAAGAAATAGAGATCGGCATCTTTTAGCAAAGTTGCTGCAATTGCACCCTTTTGTAATTCACCACCAGATACTTTTGATAAATTTTTATCTAAACTTGTAAGGTTTATTTTTTTTGCAAATTCATTCACTTTTTCAGACGATGTCACTTTTTCTAATAATTCTCTCAAAGTACCGTCAAACATTTTAGGTATTCTATCAACATACTGAGGTTTCAACGCAATTCGAATTTTCTCATCAGATAGTCCAATGAAGTGTTTCTGTATATCACTTCCAGCATAATAATCAATTACATTATCCCAGTTTCCATCTTCTTCCCACTCACCTAGATTAGGAATTATCTCTCCTGCTAGAAGAGAAATTGCAGTAGTCTTTCCCGTCCCATTTGCACCCAATATACCAATTACATTTCCTTCTTCTGGTGCAGGTAATCCAAATAATCTAAATTCATTCATTCCATATCTATGGATAGTTTCTTTTTCTTGTTCATCAGGCAAGTTAACGATCGTCAACGCATCATGTGGGCATTTGTGTACGCATATACCACAACCTATACACAATGGTTCAGATACTATTGGTTTGTTATCTTTTCTCCAAGTTATTACTTCAATCCCATTTCTAACAGGAGGGCAGAAATTATAGCATTCATTCTGGCATTTCTTTGGTTGGCATCTGTCTTCATGGAGGACAGCGACTCGCATAATCTCCTGCTCTCACCCACCTAATTAAAATAATATGTTGGCCAAATACATTTTTGTCCCCCCCTTATCGGCAATTGTGAGAATAAAGTTCATTTTACCAGGAAAGCCTGTTGCTCAAGGAAGGCCTAGGTTTTACCGAAAAGGTAATTTTGTTGTTGCTACAGATCCAAAACCAAGTAAGGTTTACAAGGCAGATATTGCATATATAGCCCAAAAAGCTAGAGATAAAGCAGGAATTGAGGGATTATTTGAAGGCCCTCTAGGAATAGAAATATTTGCATATTTTCCGTGTCCTAAAAGTAAATGGCGAGTCAAAGAACCAAGACCTGAAGAGCACCATTCGAAACGGCCAGATGCAGACAATATAGCGAAATCTGTCAAGGATGGACTTAGCGGTGTTTTGTATCACGATGATGGTCAGATATCAGAGTTAGTTGTTCGAAAGAGAATAGCTGCCCAAGGAGATGGCCCCCGCATCGAAGTTGAACTCTACAAGTTAGAGGATTTAGCATGAGTGCAAAATTAATAGATGGTAAGAAAATTGCTGAAGAGATAGAATCCGAATTGAAGGTTAAGATATCACAAATGGATAATGCCCCTAAACTTTCGGTAGTCCAGGTTGGAGATGATCCGGCCTCAACGTCCTATATCAAAGCAAAATCAAATGCAGCTAAGAGAGTAGGGATAGATTTGACACACCACCATCTTTCAGCAGACACCTCTAAATCCGAATTAGAAAAATTAGTTATTGAATTGAATAAAACTGAAGATGGAATAATCATTCAGCTTCCATTACCTGATGGTTTAGAAAGCGCATTAGATTTGATTCAACCCGAAAATGATGTTGATGGATTTCATTCAGTTAATTTAGGAAATATAGTCCAAGGAAAATCTGGAATGAAGCCTTGTACTCCTGCAGGTATTGTAGAGTTGCTTTATAGATCTGGCAATGATCCCAAAGGCAAGAATATAGTAATAGTAGGTCGTAGCACAATAGTTGGCAAACCACTTTCATTACTTTTATCTCAGAAAGGAATAGATGCTACAGTTACCGTTTGTCACAGCAGAACTCCTGATATTGGGGAATTTTGTAGAAAAGCCGATATTTTAGTTGTTGCAGTAGGCTATCCTGATACAATTACGGGTTCTATGGTGAAACCGGGGGCTATTGTAATTGACGTAGGTGTTAATCGAACTGATAATGGATTGGTTGGAGATACTGCATCAGATGTTAATGAAGTAGCAGGACAATTAACACCAGTGCCCGGCGGTGTAGGGCCTATGACGGTTGCAATGTTAATGTCAAATGTTGTTGATGCAGCTCTGAAAACAGATTAATAACGCCTATTCTAATCGGAATTAAATGGCTCTCCAAGAAACTAGAAAAATTATAGGAGGAGGATTATCTGGATTAGCAGCAGCCATTAATTTTGCAAAGAATGATGAAAAGGTTGAGATTCATGAAGCCAGAGATGATATTGGCATGCAATTTCATCCCAATTATCAAGTTTTATTGAAAGAAAGTCCCAAAACACCATCTTCAGAAGCTGATGCAACTTCATATTTAAAAAAGTGGGGACTAAATCCTAAATTTACATTTAAAGACGCTAAGAAGTTTGTTTGTTGTACCCAAAAAAGAGACTTTACAATCTCTCTCAAGGAACCATTACCACTGATACTTAGAGGTGGTGAAAATTCATTGGAGAGAGGCTTGGCTGATGAAGCTAAAGATTTAGGAGTAGAATTTAATTTCAAATCTCGCCCTAAACCAAGTCCGGGCGATATTATGTCTTCAGGTTCATATCGAACAGATATGGCTGCATTTGGAGCCTATTATGAAAATTCAGATTTTCCTAGAGATCAATTTTTGTATATGCATGATGAAAAATATTCACCTCGTGGTTGGTATCTTTACATAATTCCGATGGATAAAGATACGATAAAAGTTATGAATTGTTGTTCGAAACCTTATGCTAAACAAGTAAAAAAATTGATGTATAAAGCAGTGGAAGAAAGATCGGTTTTGAAGAATATAATAGATGGGGCTAAGCCAACGGGGACAGTAGGAGGCCAGGGGGGAGTTCATTTCCCTAAAACGGCGATAAAAGATGGAGTATACTATACAGGAGAAGCTGCAGGGTTTCAAGATCCTTGGAGAGGCTTTGGGATGAATTATGCTGTAGAATCTGGAGTACTGGCTCAGCGAGCAATATCCAATAATCAAGATTATGACACAATGTGGAAAGAACAATTCCGTGAAAGAAAGAAGGCCGATATTGCTCGAAGAGGAATCTTTGCTCTACTAGGAAATAAAGCATTTGAATATGGCATGCGGAAAGTTAAGGAAGGCGATGAAGTTGATTGGGAGGAAATTAATCCTAGTGGTTGGAAGAAATCATTGATTTACAACACTTTTTATTCAATAGAGATGGCCAAAAAGACAGTTTGGGATTCTTGGTAATGGACTTTAGCGAATTATCCTCTTATTTTTTAGCAACAGTTTGCGTTTTTGCAGGTGCGATAATAATGTGGGGAAGTGAGGAGTATATTGTTCCGGCATCCGGTCGTTCTTTACGCATTCCTTGTTCATTTCTATTTTGGGTTTTAGCAGTTATTTTCTGGGCTATGGCTGTAGTTATAGAAGATGATGATGAGAATCTATAATTATACCACACAATAGGTAACACAATGTTCGATTTGGACCAAGTAGAAGCGCTGTATCAAACGATGTCCAAGAAACATGACAAGGTTAGAAAATTATTGGGAAGGCCTTTGACTTTATCTGAGAAAATATTGTTTGGTCATTTGTTAGATATTGAGGATGAACCGAAGCGTGGTAAATCCTACGTTGAACTTCAGCCAGATAGAGTAGCAATGCAGGATGCAACAGCCCAGATGGCCTTGCTGCAATTTGCATTAACAGGTCGTTCCAAGGTAGCAGTTCCTTCTACAGTTCATTGTGATCATCTTATACAAGCTAGAGTTGGAAGAGATAGTGATCTTGCTGATGCAAATCAGGAAAGTTCTGAGGTCTTTTCATTTTTAAAATCAGCTTCAGCTAAATATGGAGCAGGATTCTGGGAACCTGGTGCAGGGATAATTCATCAAGTTGTTCTTGAGAATTATGCATTTCCAGGTGGATTAATGATTGGTACGGATTCTCATACTCCTAATGCAGGAGGTTTGGGTATGGTAGCAATAGGTGTTGGTGGCGCAGATGCTATGGAAGTTATGGCTGGTTTGCCCTTCACTATACGTTGGCCAGGAGTAATTGGCGTTCATCTTACTGGAAAATTATCGGGTTGGACTTCACCTAAAGATGTAATTCTCAAGGTTTGTGAAGAGTTAACTGTCAAAGGAGGAACAAGTCATATTGTTGAATATTTTGGACCAGGCGCATCTTCAATTTCTTGTACTGGTAAAGGTACAATTTGTAATATGGGGGCTGAAGTTGGTGCTACAACTTCCTTATTTCCTTTTGATGCTAGTATGTCACGTTACTTGGATGCTACAGGGCGTTCTGGGGTTTCAGAATTAGCTAATAAAAATTCATCATTGTTAATGTCCGATTCTGAGGTTTTGGCTAATCCAGAGAAATTCTATGACAGAATAATTGAGATTAATCTTTCAGAATTAGAGCCAATGATTGTTGGCCCTCATACTCCTGATCTTGCCCGTTCGGTCTCAGATTTAGGCCAAGAAGCTAAAGACAAAGGTTGGCCGACTGATATCAAAGCTGCACTGATTGGGTCATGCACAAATTCTTCTTACGAAGATATGGAAAGGGCTGCATCTGTGGCTAGACAGGCAAAAGCCGCAGGAATAAAATCTAAAGTTCAGTTTATGGTTACGCCAGGTTCAGATACTATTGATCAGACAATTCGTAGGGATGGCCAGATGCAACTTCTGGATGATATAGGAGGTACAGTTTTGGCAAATGCTTGTGGACCTTGTATTGGTCAATGGAAACGTGAAGATGTGACTAAAGGAGAAGTAAATTCCATTGTATCTTCCTATAATCGTAATTTCAGTGGTCGAAATGATGGCAACCATCAAACCTTGTCGTTTTTGACAAGCCCAGAGGTTGTAACTGCCATGGCACTTGCAGGTACTCTGGATTTCAACCCCCAGAAGGACAAGTTGACAGCGGCAGATGGAACTGAGTTTTCTCTCAAACCGCCTACGGGTTCAGAATTACCTTCTAAAGGATTTGAATCTAGTTTGGTAGGGTTCGTTCCACCATCTGAATCTTCGGTCGATTTGGAAGTATCGACATCAAGCAGAAGGTTACAACTCTTAGAACCTTTCAAAGCAATTACTAAAGATGAATTGACTAACCTTCCACTTCTTGTTAAGGTCAAAGGTAAGTGTACTACTGACCATATTTCACCAGCAGGTATTTGGTTACAATTTAGAGGACATTTAGACAATATTTCAGATAATTGTTATATTGGAGCTCATAATTCTTTTACAGAAGAACAAGGAACTGCAATCAATCAACTTGATGGAACTAAAGGTAAATTACCTAAGGTTGCTCGTAATTATCATGAAAATGGGCAAGGTTGGGCTGTAGTTGCAGACGTTAATTATGGAGAGGGAAGTAGTAGGGAACATGCAGCCATGTCTCCCAGATTTTTGGGCTGTAAAGTTGTAATTGCAAGAAGTATGGCTCGTATTGCTGAGACTAATTTGAAGAAACAGGGAGTATTGCCACTTACATTTGATGATGAATCATCTTGGGACTTATTGAGAGTAGATGATAGACTATCAATCAAGGGAACTGATGAACTTGGTCCTAATTCCAAGGTAACTGTGGAAGCAAAACACAGTGATGGAAGTATGGATATTTTTGTTTGTAATCACAGTATGGATGAGTTACAGGTAGAATGGTTCAAGGCAGGTTCAGCTCTAAATTATCTTAGGTCTCAGAATTAAATCACTGAGTGATTTACACCAGTTCCATTTTTAACAGAACCAATAATTTGTGCACCATCGCCGAGAATTGACATTGATTTGTCAGCATCATTCTTGTCAACAACAATCATCATCCCCATGCCCATATTGAATGTTCGATACATTTCACTATCTTCAACTTCACCTTTTTTCTGTAACCAATCAAATACAGAAGGCACAGGTAGCGGATTATCAATTACATACTGAAAATTATCATTTATTCGACTAATATTATCCAATCCCCCTCCAGTAATGTGAGCTATTCCGTGGACATCTACTTGCTTAATCAAATCCATTACTTCTTTGACATAAATTCTGGTAGGTTCAACAAGTTGCTTTCCTATTGCCTTATCACCATCAAACAGTTTCCGGATCAGAGTGTATCCATTTGAATGGGGGCCACTTGATTTCAGACCGATCAAAACGTCTCCCTCAGCTATTTTTGTTCCATCTATGATTTCATCTTGTTTTACATATCCGACAGAAGTTCCTGCAATATCAAAACCGTGAACTAATTCAGGTAAGATTGCAGTTTCACCTCCAGAAAGTGTACAATTTGATTGGCGACATCCTTCAGCCAACCCCATTCCAATTTTTGCCATCAATTCTTCATCAGGTTTGTCAAGAGCAACATAATCCACAAAACTTAGTGGTTCAGCGCCAACACAGATCAGATCATTTGTATTCATTGCTACACAGTCTATTCCAACGGTATGAACTGAATCCAATTCTTCAGCTAGCAGCAGTTTACTTCCTACTCCATCAGTGCAAATTGCTAGAGCTCCATCTCCAAGTTTAACTAATCCTGCAAATCCATTATCTAATTTTATTGCTTCACCGTCGCCTTTTCTGTTAACACCTTTAATTTGAGCAATTAGAGCTTCAGTTGCCTTTTCGCTGGCATCAATATCTACTCCTGCCTCAGAATAAGTGCTTACCATAGGGTTTACATCTTGGCGTAGTAGTTTTGGATAACTGTACTGACTTGATTAATGTCAGTTATTCCTCTTTGTACCATAGACTCTAGAATTTTCTGCCTGTTCTGTGCCATTTCATCAAATTGTCTTGGTGTAACTCCAGCAGCCTTAGAGATTTTTTCTCTTAATTTGCTTGGAACTCCAGTTTCTTCTAATTTATTCGTTTGTCCATTCCACTTGAATAATGTGTTTAATCGTGGTTTGTCTCCTTCTAAACCAGCTAATTCAGAGACTTCAGTTATAGTTCTAATTTGTTTGCCACCAACAGCAATTCGACTTTGCATAACAATTAGATGCAAAGCATTCATCATGATTGGAGGTACTTCCATTGGAGGATTTATTAATCTTGAAACAGTTTCTTGTGCGGTATTTGCGTGAACAGTACCAAAACATCCATCATGTCCGGTATTCATAGCGGTGAATAGGGTTTTTGCCTCAGGACCTCTTACCTCACCTACAATTATTCTATCAGGCCTCATACGCAGGGTATTTTTCAGAAGAGCGTCCATATTCACTTCCGGTTCTTCTGGTTTTGTTGAATTAAATGTTTCA
>Ga0206680_10001107_pt1 | contig 9805 bp, 10 predicted proteins | sample M115012015metaG_FD_160124 | JGI IMG/M metagenome (GOLD analysis project Ga0206680, IMG submission 160124) | Ammonia-oxidizing marine archaeal communities from Monterey Bay, California, United States - M1 150m 12015 | ecosystem: Environmental > Aquatic > Marine > Intertidal zone | place: USA...
CTGGACTATTTTCTGTTTTTGAAGCAGGTTTGTTCAAAATGAAATGTCATATACTAGACTCTCTAGCTCAGCCTGGTGGTCAGTGTATTGAATTATACCCAAAAAAACCAATATATGACATACCAGCCTATCCTGAAATTATTGCAGGTGATTTAATTAAAAAATTATTAGAACAAATTAAACCATTTAATCCAGGTTATACTCTTGGAGAAACTGCAGTCAAATTAGAAAAAAATAATGAAGGGTCTTTTATTGTAACTACAGATAAGGGAACAAAGCATGAATCTAAAATTATAGCAATTGCTGGAGGTCTTGGAACTTTTACTCCAAGGAAACCCAAACTGGATAATCTAGAGAAGTTTGAAGATAATGGGATCGATTATTTAGTTAAAGATCCAGAAAAATATAAAGATAAGATTGTCTTAATTGCTGGAGGAGGAGATTCTGCATTAGATTGGACTGTATTTTTGTCATCTATTGCTAAAAAGGTAATTCTTATTCATAGAAGGAATGGATTTAGAGGAGCAGACGAATCCATATTAAATGTACAAAATTTAAAAAATAAGGGGTTAATTGATGTCTTAACACCAACTCAAGTTGTCTCTCTTAAAGGATCTTCAAAACTTGAGTCAGTTTTTATTGATACTGATGGAAAATCTAAGGAAATCAAAGTTGATTATTTTATTCCCCTATTTGGGTTAGTTCCAAAACTTGGACCTATTAAAGATTGGGGTTTAGAAATTGAAAATAATTTTATAAAAGTTAATAATAGTCTTGATTACCAAACAAATATTAAAGGAATATTTGCAATAGGAGATGTAAATACTTATCCTGGAAAACTCAATTTAATTTTGAGCGGATTCCATGAGGCTGCTGTAATGTGTCGCAGTGCATATAATTTATTAAATCCTGGTAATAAAAAGATATTAAAATACACTACTGTTAGCGGTGTAGAAGGTTTTGATGGAAGCAAAAAAGAAGCAAAAAGAACTAATATTAGTAAAATAAACTAAATTTTATTTTTATAGAATGAATGAAAAAGATTTTATTTATTCCAAAGACATTAAATTAAATGGTGTTGTTAAATGGAGCGCTCCAAGTAATATAGCCATAGTAAAATATTGGGGTAAATTAGAAAATCAAATTCCACAAAATCCTTCAATTAGTTTAACATTAAGTAAATCAATAACAAATACTAGCCTTTCATTAACACCGAAGAAGAATAAAACTTCAAATTTGCATTTTGAATTTGAAGGAGAGAGACAAGAATCTTTTGAAAAAAAAACTTTAATATTTTTAAATAAAATTGAAAAATTCTTTCCATTTATTAAAAATCATGATTTAGAAATAAAATCTAATAATACTTTTCCTCATAGTAGTGGTATTGCATCATCAGCTTCATCAATGGCCGCATTATCAGCTTGTTTAGTTGATTTTGAAAAGATGGATAATAGAGAAATGTCTGATGAATATTTTTTTAAAAAGTCATCATTCATCGCAAGAATTGGATCTGGAAGTGCATCAAGAAGTTTATATGGACCAGTTGTTATATGGGGAGAGTCAAAAGCTTATGAAAACAGCAATGATTTATTTGGAATAAATATCTCAAATCAAGCCCATGAAATATTTAAAAAATTTAATGACACTATTCTAATAATAGACCCGGGGAAAAAAAAGATTTCTAGTAGTGAAGGTCATGAATTAATGAATAAAAATCCATTTTCAAATCAACGTTATGAAATAGCTAGAAAAAATGTTATAAATCTTATGGAAATATTAAAAAGTGGGGATTTAGATGGTTTTATAAGTATTACGGAATCTGAAGCTTTAATGATCCATTCTTTAATGCTAACATCTAATCCAAACTATATACTAATAAAGCCGAATACTTTGAAAATCATATCTAAAATAACTGAATTTAGAACTGAGACAAAACTTCCTATTTGTTTTACACTTGATGCAGGTTCAAATGTACATTTGCTTTATCCAGAAAATGTAAAGAAAAAGATTTCAGATTTTATTAAAGTTGAATTAATGCAATACTGTTTTTCAAATAGATATATTGATGATGAGGTTGGTCATGGACCTAAAAAAATATTAAATGAAAAATAAATATTTCTATTCAAAAATTTTACTTTTTGGGGAATATGGCATTATAAAAAATTCTTCAGGATTATCAATTCCATTTAAAAAATTTAATGGAACATTAAAACTTAATGATAAGCCGAATGCTAAAGTAGAAGCATCAAATTTAGAAATTCAAAAATTCTTTGAATATATAAAAGCTAATACTAATGATTTAGGGAGATTTAATTTACAGTCTTTAAAAGAAGATATATCTAATGGACTTTATTTTGACAGTGATATACCTAAAGGATTTGGAGTTGGGAGTAGCGGAGCATTAGTTGCAGCAATATATGATAAATATTGTGATTCAGATACTGATGATTTGTATGAATTAAAAAAAACATTTTCAACTATGGAATCCTATTTTCATGGCAATTCATCTGGATTAGATCCCTTAGTTTCATTTTTTAATAATCCAATTTTTATTTCTGAAGGTGTTGTTGAATTATTAGCTGATATAAAGTTTCTAAATTCTAAGATTTATTTAATTGACAGTAAATATTCATCAAATACTAAAGAAATGATAGAATTATTTAATAATAAAATGAATGATAAAGATTTTTCCAATTTTTTTAATAAATCTTATATTAATAAAACTAACGAATGCATAGCTAATCTTCTAAATAGTTCAAATTATTATAGAGATTCAATAAAAAAACTTTCAGAGATTACTTATAAAAATATGAATGAAATGATTCCTGATTCATTAAAAAAAATATGGAATGAAGGACTCAAATCAGATTCCTTTTACATGAAACTTTGTGGCTCTGGAGGAGGAGGGTTTTTTCTAGTTTTTGATTTTGAAAATAAAGTAAAAGACAAGTTAGATAAATTCAAATTATTTGAAGTTTAAACTAATGCAAAAAATTATTATACTATTTGGAGTAAGTGGATCTGGTAAATCTCTTATTGGAAAAAAATTATCTGATAATTTGAGTTTTGAATTTATTGAAGGTGATAATTTTCATTCAACTGATAATATAAAAAAAATGAAAAGTAATATATCATTAAATGATATTGATAGAGAGGAATGGTTAATGAGTATCAATAACGAATTAAAAAACAATTTAGAGAAAGATATAGTAATTGCTTGTTCAGCCCTAAAAGAAGATTACAGAAAAAAATTAATAAGTGGTATCAATGCAAATATTTTTTGGTTTTGTTTAAAGGGAGAATTCAGATTAATTCAAGAAAGATTAAAAAATAGAAAAAATCATTTTTTTCAATCAGATTTATTACAAAGCCAATTTGATATAATTGAATATCCTGATTATTGTAATTTTATAAACATAACTGAGAGTCCACAAGATATAGTTAAATTTATTAAGCATAAAATTTTAAAATGAGTAGCTGGGGTATAATTGGGATTGGTAGAATAGGATTAAGTATGGCAAGAAATATGTCTTCTAAGGATATAAGCTTATCACTATATGATAAGACTTTTGATAAAAAACTGAATCCAATTTTTGAGACTAAAAAATTATATCCTGAATTAAAATCTACATTAGTTTTTAAGGATATATCTAGTTTCGTTGATTCGATTCAAAAACCAAGAAAAATTTTAGTTCTTGTTCCTTCTGGGAAACCAAATGATCAGGTTATATCTAAACTTCTAGAAATTTTGGATGAAGGTGATATATTAATTGATGGTGGGAACACTAATCCAGTTATTAGTTCAAATAATCATTTAAAAACTAAAAAAAATAAAATTCTTTATTTAGGTATGGGAGTATCAGGCGGAACAGAAGGTGTTTTGAACGGCCCATCCATGATGATTGGAGGAGATATTAATGCTTTTAATATAGTCAAAAAAGATTTTTCACTAATTACATCAAAAACTATTGATAAATCATCGAGCTTTGATTTTTTTGGTGATTCCAATCAGGGGCATTTTGTTAAGATGATTCATAATGGAATTGAGTATGTTGAAATGCAATTAATATCATCTATTTATAAATTATTGAATGATTCAGGTAATTATGATAATGAAAAAATTGCTAAAATTTTTCAGGAATGGAATAACTCAAATTTAAAAAGTTATTTACTTGATATATCAATTAAAAAAGTATTAGAAAAGATTGATGATAAATATTTAATCGAAAAGATTGATGATCTAGCTGGAGATAATGGTACAGGAAGGTGGATGCTAAATTATGGAATTGAGCTTGGATGCTCAACAAGTTTATTATCCTCAGCTATGGATACCAGATTTATTTCTAACCTGAAAGGTGAAAGAAATAAAATAAGTAAAATAATAAAACAAAGTCCTAAAAGTTTTGATATAAATATAAATTCATTAAGTAGAGCTTATCAATTTTGTAGAATTATAAATTATATTCAAGCTTTTTGTTTAATAAATGCTGCAAATAGTAGTTATAATTGGAATATTAGTATTTCAAAAGCATTAAATGTTTGGTCAAATGGAAGCATAATAAAGTCAAGTTTAATTAATTTATTTCATTCAAATTATTCAGTTGAAAAGATTTTAAATGATAAGACAATAATTACAGATCTAAATGATTTTAAATCTGATTTAATTGATACAATTGCTGTATCATTAAAAAATGATGTTTCTATTCCTTGTTTTGCGGATGCCTTGAACTATTTTAATCAGATATCAAATAATTCATTAAGTACTAATATGATTCAAGCTCAAAGAAATTATTTTGGATCTCACTCTATAAAAATTAACTAGAAACTAGATTTATTAATCTCTGATGGATTTTATAAATCCATTTATTGAACTAAGCCCTTTTGATTTAAGATTTTTTATGAATGAAGATCCAATAATTGCTCCTTTTGAGTATTGAGTTGCAGTTTCATATGTATTTTTACTTCCAATACCAAAGCCTATAATCCTTTTAGTTGAAAGATTCATTTTTTCAATTTTTTTAAAGTAAGCTAATTGATCAGAATCAAAAGAATCTTTAGAACCAGTAACACTTGATGAACTTACCATATATATGAATCCATCTGATATTTTATCAATGTGTCTAATCCTTTCTTCAGGAGTTTGAGGTGCAATTAGAAACAAGTTATATAACCCATAATCCTTGAAAATAGATTTATAGTTTGTTTCATAATAATCAACGGGTAAATCAGGAATTATAAGACCGTCAATACCAATTTCACTACATTTTTTACAAAAATCTTCCACTCCATATTGAAGAATTGGATTAAAGTAACCCATAATAATTAATGGAATTGAAACCTTAGATCTAATATTTTTTAATTGATCAAATAATAAATTAGAATTCATTCCGTTTTTGATTGCTTGGGTAGAACTATCCTGAATTATAGGTCCATCTGCAAGAGGATCACTAAATGGTAAACCTATTTCTATCATATCTACACCTGATTCCTCGAGTTTTATAATAATATCTTGAGTATCATTTAAGCTAGGGTATCCAGCTGTAAAATAAATGGATAGAAGCTTTCCTTTGTCGTTTAATTTTTTATCAATCCTATTCATTATAAATTAAAATATTCTATGTAAGTATTTAAATCTTTATCACCTCTTCCAGAAAAATTAACAACTATTATGTCATCTTTTTTAAAGTCTAAATATTTAAATGTAGCAAATGCATGAGCTGTTTCAATTGCAGGAATTATTCCCTCAAGTTTAGAAATTTCTAATCCAGCTAACATTGCATCCTGATCAGTAATTGAAATAAATTTAGCTCGCTTAGATTCAAGAAGATGCGCATGAAGAGGACCAACACCTGGATAATCTAATCCAGCTGATATAGAATATGGCTCAATTATTTGACCATCTTTTGTTTGCATTAATAATGTCTTACTACCATGAATAATTCCAATTTTCCCTAATACAGAAGTTGCAGCACTTTTTCCAGATTTTACTCCTTCTCCTGCTGCCTCAACTGAAATAATTTTGACATTTTCATTTTCTAAATATTCATAATATAGACCAGCTGCATTACTACCTCCTCCAATATTTGCAATTAAGTAATTTGGATTCTCTTTTCCTTCTAGTTTGAGAAGTTGTTGTTTTACTTCTTTAGAAATAACAGATTGAAATCTGGCAACCATATCTGGATATGGATGAGGTCCAACAACTGATCCAATTATGTAATGAGTAGTAAGAGGGTTATTTATCCAATCTCTTATTGCTTCATTTGTTGCATCTTTTAATGTTTTGCTTCCAGACTCTACTGAAATAACTGACGCTCCTAGCATTTTCATTCTAGCAACATTAGGAGATTGCCTCTTAATATCAACTGCTCCCATATAGATAACGCATTCTATTCCCATTAGAGCACATACTGTTGCAGTTGCAACTCCATGCTGACCAGCACCGGTTTCTGCAATTATTCTTTTTTTGCCAAGTTTTTTAGCAAGTAATATCTGACCAATAGTATTATTTATTTTATGTGCACCAGTATGACATAAATCTTCTCTTTTAAGATATATCTTAGTTTTATATTTTTCTGAAAGTCGACTAGCAAAATATAATGGTGTTGGCCTTCCAACATATTCTTTTAAAAGTTTATCATAATCTTTTTTGAACTCTTTTTGATCTATTATTTTTTCATAATTATTTTTTAGCTCTTCAAGATTTGGATATAACATTTCTGGAACAAATGCTCCGCCATATTTGCCATAAAACCCATCACTAGTGACTTTATATTTCATAATCTTAATATCTTTTTAAATTCTTTTAATTTACCTATATCCTTTAAAGTATCTTCATTTTCAAATTTACTATTCACATCTATCCCATGAATTGGAAGATTGTTAGTTAATAAATCTAAAATTTTTTTTGTAGAATCAATACCAATTCCTCCACTTAGAAAAAAAGGTTTTTCTAAATTATATTTTTTTAGAAGCTCCCAGTCAAAGGAAATTCCACTCCCCCCAGGTAGATCAGATTTTGTATCAAACAAAAATAGATTACAACTGTCTTTATATTCATTAACTATAGAAAAATCAAATTCATTATCAATACTAAAAGATTTAATGACTTCAATTTTTGAAGACATTAAGTTTTTACAAAAAGAGGGAGATTCCTTTCCATGTAGCTGAATGGCCTTTAGCGAATGTTCTTTAATTTTATTTTTTATTTCAGCTGAATTTTCATCAACAAAAACTCCTGTTTTTTTGATTTCATTTGGTAATTCAGGAGTTGAATCCTTGACAAATCGTTTAGATTTACTCCAAAATATAAGACCAATGTAATCTGGTTTTAATTCTGATACATCAAGCATATTAGCACTTTCTTTAAGTCCACAAACTTTAAATTTCATTCTCAACAAGATTAATAAATTTATTAGCTAAATCATTTGGTGAATCAGATTTCATGAAATATTCACCAATTAGAAATCCATCAAAGCCAGCTTTTTTAAGCTCAACTATAGAATCAGGATTATTTATACCACTTTCAGATATTTTAACAAAGTTTGAAGGGATTTGATCAATTATATTTAAACTATTTTTTATATCTACATTAAAATTATTAAGATCCCTGTTATTAACCCCAATAATATCAATATTATCAGTAATAGATGCATCAAGTTCTTCATTAGTATGAACCTCAAGAAGGACTTCTAATCCTACACTTTTTGCTAGTCTAGAAAATTCCTGTATTTCCTTTGGAGATAGAATTGAAGCAATTAATAAAATTGAATCAGCTCCAATTGATTTTGATTCTATAATTTGATATTCATCTATTATAAATTCTTTTCGTAAAATCGGTGTGGAAATAATTTTTGAGGTTTTCTTTATATCATTAGTTGAACCGCTAAAATATTTTTCATTAGTCAATATAGATATTCCTGATGCTCCAGCTTGTTCATAACCAGCAACAACGTCTGTTAATTTACTATGATTATTAATAATATCTCTAGATGGAGATCTTCTCTTAAATTCACAAATAATTCCCGATTTGCTTGTTAAAATTGAACTTTTAAGAGATCTACACTTTATTTTGAAAGATTCACTTTGTTCCAATTCTTTAATTGTAGAATTTAGCTTTTGAGATATCAACTCATTCCTTTTATGTTTTACAATTTCACCTAAAATATTCATTGATTAATTTTTTTAAGTGTTTCAAATGATTGTAATGCATTTTTGGAATCAATAGATTCTCTTGCCAAGTTAAAAGCATCAGTTAAACTAATTCCTTTAGATGTTGAAATAGCTATTGCTGCATTAGAACATACAACATTCTTTTGTTGTTCAGTTGCATTATTGTTTAGAATATTCATGAATATTTTTGCTGAAAAATCAACATCATTACCTCCAATTATATCATTTGCATTAATTGGAAGCAATCCAAGTAGCTCAGGTTTTAAAATAAATTCTTTTTGATTATTATATATTTTGGTATCTCCGGTCAATGATATTTCATCATATCCATCTAATGAATAGATAATACTATATTTCTTTTTAGTTTTCTGGAAAAAGTAATTATAAGTTCTAGCAAGTTTAAGGTTGAAAACCCCTACAATTTGCTTATTTGGTTCAGAAGGATTAACTAATGGCCCTAAGATATTAAAGATTGTTTTTAAACCTAGTTCTTTCCTAACATGAGCAACATTTTTCATTGCAGGATGAAATAAAGGAGCATGGAGAAAACAAATTCCAGATTTATCTATAGACTCCTGAAGTTTGTTCTCATTATTTGTAAATTTAATTCCAAGATGTTCTAATACATTACTTGAGCCACATCCTGAAGAAACTCCATAATTTCCATGTTTTGCTACATTAACACCTGCTCCAGCAGTTACAAATGAAGCTAAGGTTGAAATATTAAAAGTGTCTTTTCCATCACCTCCTGTTCCACAAAGATCTATTGCATCAAACTGATTTAAATCTATATGTATACAGAGATCAAGAAGTACTTCTCTGAAACCTTCCAACTCATCAAGAGTTATATTTCTCATCATATAGACAGTCAAAAAACTTGATATTTGACTATTATTAAGTTTTCCTTCGGAGATATCAATAATAAGTTGTTTTGATTCCTCTTTAGAGAGTGTTTGATATTTTGTTAGTCTGTTTAAAATATTTTTCATGAATTATTTACCCAATTTTTTAGAATTTCTTTTCCATTTGGAGTAAGAATTGACTCTGGATGGAATTGAACTCCTCTTATATTATATTTTTTATGTCTTAAGGACATGATGTTTCCATTTTTATCAAATGATGTCGCTTCTAAATCATCTGGTAATGGGTGTTTTACTATCCATGAATGATATCTTCCAACAGAAATCATTTTAGGAAGATTTGAAAATATATAATCATCTTTTATAATTTCAATTTCCGTTGCAACTCCATGATAAACAGTATCTAGATTTTCAATTTCTCCTCCAAATACTTCAGCTATAGCTTGTTGTCCAAGACAGACTCCTAAAAAGTTTTTTGATTGAGAATACTTTAAAATAACCTTTTTTAAATCTCCCGATTCACTTGGAATTCCTGGTCCAGGAGAGATTACTATATTCTCATAACCATCAATTTCCTTAATATCTATATTATCATTACGTCTAACTAGTACCTCACAATTTAGCTCTTCTAAATAAGATACAAGGTTATATGTAAATGAATCATAGTTGTCTATAAGAAATACTTTTTTCATCTTATTAATTCTGCATTTTTTAAAGCTTTATCTAGAGCACCTAGTTTATTATAAACTTCTTGTAGCTCTTTTTCAGGTTGG